>Ga0315274_10004296_pt1 | contig 20977 bp, 16 predicted proteins | sample YL17G02_20_MG_FD_203700 | JGI IMG/M metagenome (GOLD analysis project Ga0315274, IMG submission 203700) | Sediment microbial communities from Yellowstone Lake, YNP, Wyoming, USA - YL17G02_20 | ecosystem: Environmental > Aquatic > Freshwater > Lake > Sediment | place: USA: Wyoming | collected...
CCGATCAATTGCATAGCCGTTTTTCTTAACCTTTTCCAGTTCCGCTATTAATTTTTTAGGATCTGTAATAGTTGACTTGGTTAGAGCCTTAAGGGGGTTATTACTTCTTATATATTTTTCAAGCCCCTTTTTTTCTAACCCAGAAAGCAAACATTTCCCCATGGATGTGCAATAAGCAGGGTCGGTTTTGCCAATTGGGGAATCGATACGCAAATGTTCAGGACTATCAATCTTTTCTATGTAGAGTACTTCATTATTGAATAAGATTCCCAAGTTTATTGTTTCTCGACTGAACTTTGCTAATTTTTCCATGTAAGGAAAGGCCATGTTGATTAATATGGACCTTTGATTAACGGAACCACCGAGGACGAATAATTTTAGAGAAAGCGTATACTTAAAATTATTTTCGCTTACTAATACAAATCCATTTTCAATCAGTGTAAGAAGTAATCGATGGACATTTGTCTTAGTCAGTTTTAAAATATGGCTCAATTCAGATAGACTCGCTTCTTTCTTTGTGGAAAGGACTTCAAGTATCTTTAGGGCTTTCTTAACCGATTTTACTCTATAGTAAGGGGAAGTACTTTTCATAACCGGTTTCCTCTCCTAAGAAGGAGGCAAGAGGTTCAACTCATGATCAAATTGAAGTGGGGTTTCATAGCTTAGCTGGTCTATATTCACTCTCCCTTTGATCTCATCGAGATACGCAGTGGAGATGAAACATTCCTCAAGCTCCAAGGTGTTTTTTATCCAAACCACCTTGAGCTGATGATGCTGATCGCCAATCATCTTTGCCAAACTCGTTAAGGCTTCGTAATCGTTTCTGAAGGCAATGGGTATCTTCCCGAGTTCCGGGCACATGCTGGCCAGGCAATTAATCCTGGTTGATTCCATATCGATCTTATCGATGAGTCTTAATGTCGTCACATCGGCTAATCCGATCCCAGTTGCATTTCCGTGGGTCTGATCGGTGAGGTCCCGCACAAAAATCCGATTGATTCTTGGCATGGTCGCGTCCATCTTTCCGAATCGGCCGACAATATTTGTATCCATTCCATTGCCACTGATGTCCTTTCCAATTTCGTCAACAATGAGAATATCAATTTCATTAAATGGAAGTCGAGGCATAAGCCTCTTGGCCTCTGCCAACAGGGTTTCCTCTTTTTCGAAAAATGTTTCGGGGGTCAATACCGCAATTTTGGCCGTCTGATGATAAGCATTCTCGAGGATTCCGATACCTAAGACAATGGGCGCACGAGCAAGGACTCTCTCGGCTGCTTCTCTGATGACCTGTTCGATTCCCATCCTTTGAGCAGCAATATGACAGGTTTCAGCCCCCTTCTCTTTTCCCAAGCCAATGACAAGCATTTTGAGTAGGCCGCTCTCAATCTTGCCGGTAAAATCCGTATGCGGTTTGATTCGATTGACCAGGACGACCTTATCCATTCCCAGGGCATCCGTGCTAAAATAGACAGGGGCTCCAGAGACGGTTTTGCCGAGCTCCATGACGTCCATTGTGGAAACTATGGGTATGGACGAAAGCTCACTGCCCACCATTTCCGAAACGATCTGAGCTTGATTCTCCCCAGTGGCGCCTCCGTGGCTCCCCATTGCCGGGGTAAAAACTGGATGGGCTTTCAGATTTAAGATGGTATTGACAAGAACATTTAGAATCTTCTGAAGGTCTCTGATCCCTCGGCTTCCCACGGCAATTCCGACACGATCCCCCTTCTTTACTATCTCAGAAAAGCGCACATTTTCCAATTGATCTATGGTAGATTTTGCGGGGTCATCGAGGCATTTTTTCTCAAATCTTTGCCGTATCATCACTATCGGTGGAAACATATTTCTGGCCCTGCAACGCGGACGATCCTTTCATGCTGGGGTCTCTGCCAAAAAGAGACCTTTTTTAGAGGTGTCTATTCTCTCCGGCGCGTTTTCATGTAATCGTACATACTTTCGCAATCCTGGTTGCAGAAGGGGATGCTCTTGCCCTCTTTCTCGGAAATCCAGGCTTCCTTCGGTATCATCTTTCCGCAGGCCTGGCAATGAAGTGATTCGGGATTGATGTAGCTCCTAAAGCTCGTATCCAAATGGATCCATTTACCCATCTCCTACTCCTTCAACCTCGATTCTCTCAAACGAGCCGTTTCGGCCTCATTCACAATCAAACCTTTCGTCGTTTTTTCAATAACGACTCCGTAGTCTTCCCGGACTTTTGTCATCGATACGAGCCCGTCCTCAGCGTCCTTAAGAACCAGGGCGGGGTCCCTCAAGAAAGGATCACCATAACCTCCCCCACCAGGGGAAATCAGGATAATTTCATCCCCTTCATGGATCGTCAAACCGGAGAATTTGGAGGGAGAGGCAGTATGGTAGGCTTTCGTAAAGGGCTCAAAATTCTTTTCCCCCTTTTTCTTTATCGTCAAAGAGGCATTTCCTCCCCCCTTGCCTCCGAAGAGCCCAAAGGGTTTGACCTTGACTCGATCAAAGAGGGTGCTCAGAATAACTTCAGGAGCCTTAAACGTGAATTTTCTTCGACTTCCGAGACCTCCCCGATACTTACCCGGTCCCCCTGAATCGGTTACAAGGGAGTAAGCGTCCACTAAGAGAGGGTATCGTGTCTCGAAGATTTCAACAGGGGTATTTCTACAGTTACCGTTGGGTACGATGATGGTATTGTTGCCGTCCTTTGTTGCTCGGGCTCCCCAACCTCCCCCCTCGAGATGATAGTTGGCGTAATACTGGCGGGTGTCAGGATGCATACCTCCGAAGAGGAAGTTGCAACAAGTACCTCCATCTGAGGCAGCGACATTCTCGGGAATAGCCTTCGAAAAAGCCCCTATCAGGATTTCCCAGATGCGCGGGTGAGTTTCAGTGTTTCCCCCTACCGTAGGCGCAGGGTGAGTGGCATTGACCACTGTGCCGGGGGGCGCAATAATCTTGATGGGACGGTAGGCCCCAATGTTGCGAGGAATCTCAGGATCGGTCACATGGAACACGGCATTATAGGTGGCCCCGGCCGTCACCCCGTACGTTGCATTGATCGGCCCTTTGGCCTGGGGGTCTGAAGCCGAATAATCGACAATGAGTGTCTCGCCGTCGATGATGATGGTCGCCCTGATAAAGGTCGGCTGAGCGATTAATCCATCATCTTCCATGCAATCTTCAAAGGAGTATTCTCCGTCGGGTAGATTTGCGATTTCCGCTCTCATTCTCTTTTCTGCCACATCCATCAACTCGTCGGTGATCTCGCAAAAATTGTCAAACCCATACTCGTCCAACAGACTGATCAGCCGTCTCTCTGCGACATTCAACGACCCGATCATCGCGCTGAAATCACCCAGGGTATTTCTGGGGGTCCGGTGATTGCTCATGATCAGCTTCCACAGGTCCTCGTCGTAGACCCCTTCTTTGATCACTTTGACGGGCGGGATCCGGAGTCCCTCCTGATAGATTTCTGTGGCATCTCCCGCAAATCCTCCCGGGTTCTTTCCACCGATCTCAGCAAGGTGCCCGATGTTGGACGCAAACCCTGCCAGCACGTTTTTATAGAAGATTGGCTTGATGAAACAGTGCTCGGGAATATGGCAGCCGCCCCGGTAAGGGTCGTTGTGCAGGATCACATCTCCTGGCTTGAGATTCTCCGTCCCGATCTCTTTGATCGACCACTCCACGACGAAGATACTGGCTCCTAACTGGGCTGGACAGAATTCCGCCTGCGAGATCATCTCCCCCTTACTATTGAAAAGACAGCATGAAAAATCGAGCCCCTCATTAAAGATGGGGGAATAGGCCGTTTTCATCATGGCGATGCCCATCTCTCGGCAGATATTGACCATACGATTATTCACAACGCTTAGGGTAATTGCATCGTGTGCCAAATGAGTCACTCCTTTCCTATTTCAGGTGAATCTTAAGGATACCAAAAGAATCCATTTCCACACGGCATTGGCCGTCGACAAAGGTTGTGGAATCCATTTCTTCAATGACCGCCGGACCTGTTACCGAAAAACCAGGCCAGAGATTTTCGCGGCGGTAAATCGGAACCTCTAATTGCTCTCCTGAAGAAAGATAAACAGGTCTCTTCTCCAGAGGGCTCTCTCGCCTGCCGCTCGTATCCATTTTGTACAAGGGCTTCTCAGTGGTTCCGAAAGCCGTGGCATTGAAACTAATAATTTCGATGACCTCCCCCCGCATCTCGTAACCGTAGTTTTCCTTGTGCTTTTCATGAAACCGATCATAGACCTTTTCGAGGAAGTCTCTCGAAATCTCCTGGTTCGGGACATCCACAGAGAGTTCATAGTTTTGGCCAAGGTATCGCATGCTCATGCTCAAGGCAATCGTGGGCTCCCTGGAAAACCCTTGCTCCTTCAACTCCCGTTTGGCCAATTCTTCGAGTTCATTCAATCCCTTGTTGATCTCGTCAATGTTCAATGTGTCGGACCGATAGGCTTTCGTCCACACCTTATCTACTTTTAGGTCGGCAAGTAATAAACCCAGGGCCGAGAAGACACCCGGGTGAGGCGGTATGAGGACCAGCGGTATTTCGAGTTTTCTTGCCACTGAGCAGGCATGCAGAGGACCCGCCCCACCGAAGGCCATGAGACTGAACTTTCGGGGGTCGAAACCTCTCTGAATCGTTTTGAGCCGGATCGCATTGACCATGTTTTCATTGGCCACTTCCACCATCGCAAAAGCAGCCTTTACCTCATCCATTCCCAATTCTTTTCCCAGTCTTCTCAGCGCCTCTTGGGCCAGAGGGACCTTGAGTGGCATTTTCCCGCCCAGGAAGTAATGAGGGTTTAACCTTCCCAACACCAAGTTGGCATCGGAGACGGTCGGAAAGGATCCGCCTCGATCGTAGCAGGCAGGTCCAGGTTCAGCTCCGGCGCTTTCAGGTCCGACGTTGAGCAGTCCTCCCCGATCGACCCAACCAATCGATCCGCCACCCGCCCCAATGGTTGAGATCTCAAGGGTCGGTACGAGAATAGGGAGCCCCCATTCAATCTCATAGTCCGTCGTCATGAGTACCTGTGCCTTGTTGATCAAGGCGACATCGGCACTGGTCCCTCCCATGTCAATCGTGATCAGTTCTTCCAGGGAGCAGAGAACACCATAATGTTTTCCTGCAATCACACCACCCGCAGGCCCTGACAGCAAAATACCCACAGGGTAGTCCGACACAGATCGGGCCTCCATAATGCCCCCGTTCGACTTCATCACAGACCAAGTCTCGGACAACCCTTGGTCGAGCAAGCCTTTGTTCAAGTTTTCAATATACCTCTTAGCGAGGGGTTTAACATAGGCATCGGCGATGGTCGTACTTGCTCGTTCGTATTCCCTCCAGATGGGGGCGACTTGAAAGGAGACCGAAAGGGGAAGGTCAGGCAGTCGCTTTCTTATTTCATTCGCAATCGCTTCTTCGTGGACAGGATTGACATAAGAAAAGATGAAGCATATTGCCACAGCCTCCGTTTTATCTTTCTTAATCGCCTCCTTAAGAGCGCGAACGATCTTGTCGATTTCGGCTTTCGCCAAGGGGATGACCGTCTCCCCTTTATAGTTGAGCCGCTCAGTGACTCCGATCGTATCCTTTTTCCGAACCAGGGGGACGGGTTTGTCCCACTGAAGGTCGTAATGGTATTTTCTGTTGATTCTCTGGATGTACGGAATATCTTCGAATCCTTTTGTGATGAGGAGATTAAGTTTGGCTCCTTTTCTCTCGATTAGGCAGTTTGTCAGAACCGTCGTCCCGTGGATAAGCTGCGAAGAAGCCAATTGATTCCGATCGATCTCACAGCTTTCGATCGTTTCTAAAATCCCGACGATTGGATCTTTTGGAGTCGATGGCCTTTTGGCGGTGATGATGCCGCCTGTCGATTCATCGATGGCGACCAGGTCGGTGAAGGTTCCCCCTGTATCAATCCCGATTCTTAAACTCATATCCTCTCCCCTTAATTCCTTTTCTTAGAAAACCCTCTCTTTTCGTTCTAAATCAAGTAAACCTTGGCCCTGCCCTTCCAAACGGTTCGGTCTCTCTTGGAGAAGTGTTTCTCATCGCCTAATGGATGACCCCGCCCGTGCGACCAGCAGTGTGAATGTTATGGTGCGTACCGGAACGGATGACGGGCTGCCTCCTTTTCCCTCACCAATTCCTCTAAGGTCGGCCGGCCTTCAATCGCCTTACGAATAGCCCCCCGCATGGCTTTATAGTTGTTGATCTTCACCCGCTGCCGAATGCCAGCCGCTGGATGAACAAATAAGTTCGTAATCATGCATAGATCATCCAGTAGGGCGCTTGGCAAGGTACCCTCATTTATGGCATGATCGATCGCAAGGTTGACGCCGCTTACCGCATCTTCATAGACCAGCTGTTTTGCCTTTGCTCCACGCACGGTTACGGTAGGAACCAGCATCGTTCTAGGCCGCTCTCGGATGATGGCCAGCTCGTGGCCCGGACGGGGTTCCCCGAGGGCCCGTTCAATCGCCTTTCCCACCGGGCCATCCTTCCAGCCCAGCAACAGATCGATATGGGCGATCTCCGAAAAGGGAGGGCCAGCAAATCCCTCGCCCACGCATAGGGTCAGATTTTCGAGTTGTTCAGGGGTTTCCGAAGTAGCCATATAATCGACTTCGATACCGGCGTATCTCTTTTTGACCTTTGGAATCTTCCCCAGGTTGCACAATTGTGTTCGCATGTCCTCGTAATCTTCTCGCTCGAACTCCCCGCCCTGGATCATTGGAAAGCGGACATTGCTCATCTTGAGTCCCATCATGCGGACCCCTTCTTTCGTGGCTTGAGGCCCACCCTTGCGGGCTACAAGGCGGATAAGAATCTGAATCTCTTTGTGTCGGCGTTGTACAAAGGCCGCATCACCCCTCTTAGCCGCCCGGTAGATCTCCTGCCAGATATTAGGAATGATATTGGCGCTCGCAAGGATGACCCCGTCCCCACCGACCAAGAGGGCGGCTCCCGCAATCTCATCATGCCCGCAAAAGATGGCGATTGTGCCCCGCAGTTTCTCAAGAACAGCCATGAAGAAGGGCATATCCCCACTCGAGTCGGAAATACCGATTACGTTATCAAAGGCAAGCCCCATCCCCTCGGCTGTCCACCACTGATAGTGGACTCCGGCAGTTTGGGGGATATTGTAAAGCACCAGCGGCAGGCCTACTTGGTCGATCTCCTTGTAGTGGTCATAGATCTCATTGAAGGCCGGTTTCAAAAAATAGGGGGCACAGACTAAAGCGCCGTTTGCTCCGGCGTCTTTGGCCCATTTGGTCAGTTCCAGAGTTTCTCTTGTGCTGGGGCAGCCCGTCCCAGCTAAAACGGGAATCCGACCCCTGACCTCGTCAATGCAGATCTCGATGACCCGTTGCTTCTCTTCAAAAGTGAGGAAGCTGAACTCACCCGTCGTCCCGTTGGGGACGATACCATCGACGTGGGGAAGTACAAAGCGAATGAGCTCGCGAAAGGCCTGCTCGTCGATCTCGTCTTCCTTGGTGAAAGGCGTGACGAGGTCAGGGAAGACCCCTTTGAACCAGTCCATTTTCTTGTCTTTCATGTCACTTCACCTCCCCAAAAGCATTGTTGATGGCCGAAAGACTTGCTTGAAAGGCGTTCTTATGCAAAGCATGGCGATCCAGGGCCTTAGGGTGGACTGCCGCCTGCACGATCATCACATCGTGATGCATGGCTCGCTCATGGATGACACCCTCGGCCAATTTTTCCACAATCGCTTTTGCGACCGCATTCTGAACCGGTCCGTAGATCATATTCGCCTGCCGGAGGTCCTTGAGTTCATTGGTAGAGACAATCAAGGTACTTGGACGGACGGTGAGGTTGGGCTCCAGAATGGTCGTCAGAGCCTCAAAACCATGATGCGGGTAGGTAAGTTGGTAGGCCCACACCTCACCTAAAGGACTCTCCTTAGAGCCACAAACTAGGTCAATCTGGATCGCCTCGAATCCCTCGCCACTCATGGCACTTCCACATTTCATGCGAGCGGCGGCAATGGTTTGAGAATCCAGTCCAAGGCTCTTAAAACGTTCGGCCACAGGCCCGTCGGGGACATGATGCTCCCGATCAGAAGACGGAATTTTCCCGAGTTTTTCGAGTTCAAGTTGGATCTCTGCACGATCTTCGTGAATCAGTGCGCCCCCCACAGCCTTAAGCGGTTTGCGCGGAATACCGGCATCGACGCCCATCATCTTGAGAGCCTGTTTGACGGCCACTCCACCCCCAAGACGGCAAAAAATCCGTGAGAGTTTCTGGACGCCTCGTTGCAGCTGCCGGGCCTTCTCAAGATCACCTGCTTTGAGCGCGGCCACAACGCCTTGCCATACCTCGGGATAAACCTGAGCGCTCGCCAAGATCACACCGTGAACCCCACCCGCTAAGGCATTGAGCACCACCTCGTCATTACCCACCAAAACGTTGATGCGGTCACCGACGTACTCGAGAACCTCCATGGTATAGGTCAGATTGCCTGAAGAGTCCTTCAAACCCACAATGTTGGGAATGTCAGCCAGGTCTTCGATCACACGCCTCGGCAGGTAGGCATCCATGACCTGGGGGATGTTATACAGGATAATGGGGATGTCCACGGCTTTGGCAATTTCGTAGTAGTGCTGGTAGATTCCCTTGTCCGAAGGGTGAAGAAAATAGGGCGTAACGATGAGACAGGCCGTCGCACCTGCCTCTTTGGCATTGCATGTCAACTCAATCGCCTTTTTAGTGCTTTCGGCTCCTGTCCCCGCAATGACAGGTTTTCCCTTGGCCTCTTCCAACGCAATTTCAACTAACCTTCTGTTTTCCTGAGGCTTGAGATAGGGAAACTCCCCCGTGGTGCCACAGGGAACCAGTCCGTCCACATGGGGGAGACAGAAACGGATGAGGCGTCGAAAGGCCTCTTCATCGATATTCTCCTCTTTGTCAAAAGGGGTGACAAGGGCCGGGTTGATGCCAGTTGGGCGAAATACTTTTTCGGTCATAGGATTCTCCTTAGCAGGTCTCATTCGGACTCAGGTACGTTAAGACCCGAAAATATAGAAGGCCTTTTTTTGATAACATGTTGGCCCCCTTTATCTTTCAAAAGGAATCTACTTAGAACTTATCAACAAATAACTTTCCCCCCTTTAGTAAAGGGGGGTGAGGGGGGATTTAAAGTGGCAACCTTGGGCAAATCCCCCTAAATCCCAATGCTGTTCAGTTAGGCTGTCACCGTTCACCCTGAGCTTGTCGAAGGGTGCGTCGTTAAGCCGTTCATGCTTCGACAAGCTCAGCACGAACGGCTTAACTGAACAGTATTACCCTAAATCCCCCTTTTCCAAAGGGGGATATTACAAACAATCATTATTTACGGATAAGGTCTTAATATCTTCTGAATCCCACAGGGATCGCAAATCAAATAAACGTCCCGACGGGCGCTAACTCTACTCCCTCAGCCTTGAGGGCCTTGACCAATCCTTGAGCCAGCTCGATGGCAATCGGCGAGTCACCGTGAGCGCAGATGGTCTCCATTTCAACCGTGATTTCCTTTCCCGTATGAGCGGTTACTTTTCCCTCTTTGACCACCCTCATGGTCCTTTTCACGGCTGCTTCAACAGATCCTCCGATATTTTTGATGTCATAAGCGAAGACAATTTTCTCATCTTCTTCGCAGCCCCGGTCTGCATAGAACTCGTTGACCACTTTGACGCCTGCTTTTTTTGCCAAATCATAGATCGCCGAGTTTTTCCATGAGAACAGGATCAGTTTATCGTCGATTGCTTGGATGGCTTCAATCACGGCTTTGGACAACTCTTCATCATGTCTTAGCATCAGGTAGAGCGCCCCATGAGGTTTAACATGCTGCAGCTTTATCTTGAAAGCATCCGCAAAACCCTTCAAAGCCCCGATTTGATAGATCGCATAGTCCTTTAGCTGCTCGGGAGTGACGTTCATGATACGCCGACCGAACCCGATGAGGTCAGGCAAACCAAAATGTGCTCCGATGGCAACACCCTTTTCTTTGGCTAACTTCACAATGCTCCGCATCACGTGGGGATCGCTGGCATGAAAACCACAAGCCACATTGGCCGACGTACAGTAGTTAAGCAACTCTTCGTCCCTGCCCAGTTTGTAAATCCCAAAACTCTCTCCCATGTCACAATTCAGATCGATCTTCTTTCGCATTGTCATCGCCCTCCTTTATGATCAGCCCTTGATAACATTCTGTTCAGTCGTTTTGGACAGATCGTCCTTGTAAATGGCGGCTGCCTCATCGGCTGTGACCTTCGTGAAACGGATGGGGTCCCCCGGTTTGGCCTGTCCAAGGCAATCGATATCTGGCCGGATGACACAACCAATTTTCACAAATCCCCCTGCACTGGGCCCATCGACCAAGAGCACGATAGGCTCAATTCCGCCGGGAAGCTGAATGCCCCCTAACGGTATCCCATCGTCAATAATATTGTCGGGATTGGGACCCCCGATGTCTGTATATGCCTTTTCGGCCCACTTGACCTCTGGCCCTCCTTGAAACCGATACCCCATCCGATTGGCTTTTGGCGAAACTTTCCACTGAGCTTCGAAGAATTCTTGAATTCCCTGCGGGGAAACATAATCATCCTGGGGACCGAGAACGACCCTGATCTCTTTTCCGAGACGATCAGGTGGGATGATGTCACGGCGAAGCCTGCGGTCCACGATCTCCTCGACTCTAGCGCGCGGCTCACCTCCGCTCAGCTTGTCTCCTTTTCTGAGAGCCCTTCCTCGATATCCACCGAGCCGAGCCATCATGTAGGTTGATTTACTCCCAAGAATGAGAGGAACGTCGATCCCACCGGCGATACACAGATACCCACGACATCCCATCTTGACAATGCCAAACGACAGTATGTCACCGGCCTTCACTTTGAAAGCCTCCCAGCGGGGAAGGGGAGTTCCATTGACCTTGGCCTCCAAGTCTCCTCCGGTGAAGGCGATCGCCAAGTCTCTAAGGACTTTATAGGTTCCTCCTCTGACCGTCATCTCAAGGCCGGCCTCACCGATTGGATTCTTTACGAGGAGGTTCCCCGCCCTCAGGGCGAAGCTATCCATCGCCCCAGAAGGTGGAATTCCAACATCTTGATGCCCCTCTCTTCCTAGGTCCTGCACTGAGGTTAAAACTCCTGGCTCTAAGACGTCCAAGATATATTCGCCCATGGGATTCCCTCCTTACCCTTTGATCGTTTTTAAGTATTCTTTTAAAGAGAACATCTCCTCTTTAATCTTGTACTGATACGAACATTCCCATACCAGCTGTCGGATGTCATCCATTTCGTTGTTGTCGATGGGTCTGAATTTGATTCGGTCCCCTACCCGGAGTAGAATAGGGGAATCCGTGAACTGGTCAAGGCGTTGGAAAGGATCATAGATTGGGACAGGACAGAATGCGATCTTCTGGTAGCCTCCTGGACTTGGGACCGTGTACATGGAAGTGATATTTCCCCCATGGCCCAATGTTCCCACCGGGGTATAGGTCCTCGGTATTTTGTACTTGGGCGCATTGAGCATCTTATTAGGGGGATTGAGGCTCATCAGAAAGGGATGCCCCGGTGTGAATCCAACAATCCCGACCCAATGGGGAGCACTGTAATGCCACTCCGCAGCTTCTTCCTCTCCATTCAACTTATTCACCTCGGCAACAAATTTGAGGTCAGGTCCCCATTTGCCGCCGTAGCAACACGGGAGTTCAATTAGACGAGAAGGGACGGATTCCACCTCTCCCATATTCCGTACGATCTCTTTGACCCGTGCAATGAGCTCCTTGGCCGAGATATTGAGGTTATCGAAGTAGATCATATCAGCCCGATAGGTCAACACCGTCTCAATGATTTCTGGGATCTTCGCCTCCCTGATTGCTCGATCCAAAGCGAGCACTCTAAAGCTCGTCTGGATGTTCATGGCGTTTGCAATCTCGACGCTGATATAACGATCTCCGGCAATGAGGTAGCGTGGCTCATCAAAAAACATATCTATACTCCTTTCTACGCGAAGGTCTCTGAAAATACCATCAATCTCGGTTCAAAATATGGCCTCTCCTGATTCTTTTTCGAAAAGATGTATCTTTCGCTTCTGAAAACGCAGCCACTTTTTTCCCTTGATTTCAAATTGTTGGTCTGATGGGGTCAATGCTCGAATCGTTTCCTCAGAGAGTTTGAAGTCAACAATGGCCTTGGCCCCCAAGGGTTCGCTGATAAAAACCTCAGCAGCAATGTCCTCTTCGGTCTGCTTGACGTCGCTGATGTCAATATGTTCAGGCCTAATGCCTAGGATCATCTTCCTTTCTTTGGGCTGTTTTTTTATCCCTTTGAGGCGATCATCTATGTCTAAACTGAAATGATCATGCATCACGAAAGTTTTTTCATTTCTTTGCCTCAAGGTGCAATCGTAAAAATTCATCGCTGGTTTCCCGATGCTTTTTGCAACATAATAATTGACCGGGTGATGATAAAGCTCTAAGGGGGTTCCGATCTGCTGAATCCTCCCCTCTTTCAAGACCGCGATCCGATTTCCCAGGGACATCGCTTCTTCCTGATCGTGGGTCACAAAAATCATTGTCTGCCCCAACTCCCTCTGCAATCGCTTGAGCTCGCTTCGCATGGAGATCCGCAGCCGTGCGTCGAGGGCTCCTAGAGGCTCATCCAGTAAGTAAGCCCGTGGACGCTGAACCAGAATCCTCCCCAGGGCCACTCGTTGTTTTTCACCTCCGCTGTAAGTTTCGGGAGTCCGATTCAGAAGATGTTTGATCCCCAGGAGCGTCGCCACCTCCTGAACGCTCCTATCAATCTCCACTTTAGGCACCTTCCTCACCCTGAGGGGGGAGGCAAGGTTCCCGTACCCATCCTTGTTAGGATAAAGGGCCAACGTTTCAAAGAGCATCGCGATCTGGCGCTGACTGGGATGGACATGGTTGACCTCCCAATCGCCAATATAAACATGTCCCTGATCGGGTTTTTCGAGGCCAGCGATGAGCCTCAGGGTGGTCGTCTTTCCCGAATTGGTCGGTCCGACCAGGCAAAACAACTCGCCATCCTTGACCTCGAAATTGAAATCATAGACATTGCAGTACTGCTTGTCCGGTCCAAACTGCTTTGTTACATTCTCCATCCGTATGGTTGCCATCTCTTCTATTGCTCTTTGTCTTTGGATGAAAAAAACTATATCAGAACGATTCCCTTGACATGATCGAGGAGATGAATCTTCTCCTGTTGGAAGCGAATCAAAATTCTGTCATCCACATTTGGAATGACCTCGGGAGGAACAGTCATCCGTCGGACGACCCCGGACTCCCCCTTGAGGTTGAATTCAACCACATTCTCCGCGCCGAGAACCTCTATGTTGCGAATAGTGACTTCACAAGAGTCCTTCTCTGAAACGGAAGCCATCGAAACATGCTCGGGACGAATCCCCAAACAGAGCTCTTTTCCAGGAATGGAGGACTCGATCCGCTTTCGATGTTTTGAGATGTCGAGCTGGAAAGTCTGGTTCGTATCGAAAAGGATAAGCTTGCCAGCCTCTTCCTTCAGATGGCAGTCGATGAAGTTCATCGGTAATTTGCCGATGAATCCGGCCACAAATTTGTTCGTAGGTCGATTGTAGATATTGACGGGTGTATTGAACTGCTGAAGTTCTCCCAGGTTCATAATGACGATCCGATCGGCTAAAGACATGGCCTCTTCTTGATCATGCGTGACATAGACCATCGTTTTCCCGAGATCCTTCTGCAATCGCTTGAGCTCCCCTCTCATCGTAATCCTCATATCCGCATCCAGATTATCGAGAGGCTCGTCAAGAAGGAAAACCGAGGGGGCCAAAATCACCGTCCTTCCAATCGCGACCCTTTGAAGATCTCCAGGGGTCAGCGTCCGCGTATCCTTATAGAGCATCCCGGTCAACTGAAATCTTCCTGCTTCTTCCTTAACAACCCGATCAATCTCGTCTTTGTGGACCTTCTTGGCCCTGAGACTAAAGGCGAGATTCTCGTAGACGTTCATGTTTTCAAAGATGGCGTAATCCTGAAAGATCAGACCAATATCCCGCAATCTGGCGGGAAGATGATTGATCACCTTAGCATCGAGAATGATTCTTCCCTCCGTAGGCTCCTCCAGCCCGGAAAGCATATTGAGGGTCGTCGTCTTACCACAGCCCGAGGGCCCGAGAAAACAGATGAATTCCCCATCCAAGATATCGAGATTCAAATTCTTGACGGCGACCAACTCTCCGAAGACTTTGGTCAGATTTTCGAGCCTTAATTTGATTCCCATAACCTTTCAATCCTTTCACAACCTTCCCAGTTAACGCTTCAGGGCACCAAAGGTAAAGCCCCTGGCGAGATGTTTTTGAATGAGATAGCCGAAAACAACCGTTGGAATAATAATGATGAGTCCCATGGCTGCTTGGTGCCCATAAAGGGTTCCGGCCACGGCAGAAAAGAGACTCGCCAAGAAGATGGGTGCGGTCTCAACGTTCTGATAACAAATGGTTACAGCGACCAGGAACTCACTCCAATTCAGGATGAAAACAAATAAGGCTGTAACAAGGATTCCCGTCTTAATGATCGGTACGGTAACTTTATAAAAGACCTCAAAATTTCCCATCCCCTCCATAACGGCCGCCTCTTCGATCTCTTTGGGGACGTCATCGATAAAACTCTTCATCATCCAGACGGAGAAAGGAATCGTGAAGCCGGCATAGGCAACGATCAGCCCCCAGTAGCTGTCTATAGCACCAACCCAAGTATACATCACAAGCAGAGGCAAGATGACGGCAATCGGTGGAAACATGCGGGCACTCAATATAAAAAGAGGTAGGAAGTTTCCGCCAATCTGATAACGAGAGATACTGTAGGCGGCCATGCAACCGGCAGCGATGGAGATAAAAGTCGCAGTAACGCTGACAAATAACCCTTTGAGAATGGCTGGCCCAGCGGCCGACTGCGCGGGGTTGATAATTGTACCCTTGGCCATGCCCAAGATTGATTTCAAGTTGTCCAATGTGGGCCGGAGGGTTAACCAAACCGGTGGGTACTTCAACCATTCATCCATGGGCTTAAAGGCGGTCATGACCATCCAGTAGGCAGGAAAGATAACGATGATCGTAATGATGATAAACACAACCATCCGGACATAATCCGTTGCCTCGTACCGTGTACCCCTCATTCCTCTGCTCCTTCCTCGATCTTTTCCTCAAACTTCTCGACTTTGTACAACAAGGGTTTCAAGAGATAGGTAAATATGATGACCGAGGCAATGAGAACGATCCAGGCCCCGGCGGATATATAAGAGAATCTGAAGTTTTTCAGCCCGATCTTGTACATGTAGATGCTGATCGTCTCCGTCAGAGTCCCAGGTCCCCCTCGGGTCATGATATAGACCACATCGAACATCTTGATGATCTCCATGGTACGAATCACAATGGCGATCAGGATGATGGGTTTCAACTGAGGGAGTTTGATACGCCAGAAGATCTGCCACGGGGACCCACCTAAGACCTCGGCAGCCCTCAGTTGATTGGGTGGTAGTCCTCTTAAGCCCGAGATCATAATCAAAAACATCAAAGGATACCACTGCCATATCTCAGCGATCATGATGGGATAGATGGCATAGCTGGGAGAGGAGAGCCAATCGAACTTGAAAGGCCCTCCCAATACATAACCGATAAGAGCGTTTATCGGGCCTTCAGCAAAAAACAACATATAGAAGTTATTTCCCACCACAAGAGGGGGAAACATCATCGGAAGAATGAGAATCAAAGTAAAAAAAGTCCGCCCCGGGAAGGGTTTATAGACAAGGACAGCGAGGCCGAGGCCGATTAAGAACTCCAGGCTTACGGTGACCCCAGTGATATAAAAGGTCCTTAAGAAAGCCCACAGAAATCGAGGCTCCGTGAATAAATCGATGAAGTTCTTGAGCCCGATAAATTTGGCTTGGAATATCCCGATGCCAAATGTAGGCTGCCAGGAAACGAGGCTAAGCCAGATGGAGATAAAGGATGGAACAATCAATAAGAACAAGAGGATTACCTCCACCGGCATGATGAGGGAGAGAGAAAGAGGCATCCACTTGCCCAACCGCTCTAATAATCCTTCCTTTTTCGTTAGTTCCATCGATACCGCAGTTGACGGGTTTTCCATAACGATATCCCTTTAAAAGAATGCTTTGTTCGCACAGCAGAGGGAGGAGGAGATGATCCCTCCCCCCCTGGTCCAAATTCATTAACCGAGTTTCTCGACCCAATCCGGAGGATTAGGAAGATTCATTTCCTTTCTTAAATTGGCCCCAAAGCAGGAGGTCAGGAAGTTCCATTGCTCCTTCTGCTTTTCTCGCCCAAACCGCTCCGTAATCTCCTCCCACTGGTCTGCGGTTTCCTTCAACGCCTTGTCAGGCTTCTTCAACCCTTGGTATGCCGCGATGACATTCTCGTCAAGCCTCGTCATGTATTCGTCCCCACCCACCAGGATGAGCTCCGGATAGGCATTTTCGAGGTTGAATGTCAGCGCTTCCCTCACCTCTTGTATATGAGGATCGTACTGTTTCAGGAGTTCATCGCTTTTTATATGGCTATAACGATAGACGTCGAAATAGCCTCCCTTGACGGGAATATGCTTAATACTGATTGTTGGGCTCCACATCCACTGGCTGTAAAGGTAGGTTATCTCGGGGTTCTTTGAGTATCTCGATACCATATAGGCCCAGCTAAAGGTAAAACGGCAAGGTCTCAGTATCATACCACTCTTAAGCTTCATACCAGGCACTTTGCAGACAGCAATCTTGCCAGGAATTTTCGAGAAATCGGTAAAGTTCATGTACTTGATGAAGGATGGCCACGCAAAGGCAGCCCAGATATTCCCTTCAGCATAAGCCTTATACTGTTCTGACCAGCCTCCCGTGGAACAGCCGGGATGGAGATAAGGTTTCATGGCGATTATCTCTTCGAGCGCTGCAACACCCTCTGCCCCAGCGATCTGGGGATGCATGTCTTTGTCAAAGGGGAGAACGCCTCTGGGGGTCAATAGCTGCAGGAACTCCCATTTGGCATAGAAGGGCGAGACAAATATCCAGGCCCCATAGGTCCCTTTCTCCCGGTTGGTAAAAAACTTCATCTGATCGAAGAGTTCTTTGTAAAGAACAGGCCTCGCCAGCGGATAGCCAAATTTGTCCGCAAAAACCTTTTGATTGTTCGGATCCTCGAGCCAATCCCTCCGGATGATGAGACTATTTACATCACCATCCGTCACCAAGCCGTAGAGTTTCCCCTTGTACATCCCGAAGAGATAAATCGGAGGGATGACCCCGTTTGGCCCTGCGATCTCAGGGTTATGCTTCTTGGTAAAGTTGGTGAGGTCCAATGCTAATTTGGCCTCGATCAGATCGGGAAGGCCAAAAGGAGAAGGAAGCAGCAAATCGAAATCACTCGATTTGGTAACTGCCAGGTTCATCGATTTTTGAACAATCTGATCCATCGGCACAACAACAATATTGAGTTTGATCCCTGTGGCCTTTTCCCACCAAGGCTTTGCCGCTGTGAAGGAACCTTCTCCTCCTGAAGGAACCATGATGTTTAAGGTGTTACCCTTCATTTTGCTCTTCAACGCCTTCACCCCATTGATCGCTCTCTCCTCAGCATTTTTCCCCGCCACTTGGGCATGGGCAAGCCCGGGGAATTCGAGTCCAAAGAGGCTTGTTGATGAAAGCACAGCCAATCCGCCGATCCCAGTCATCTCCAAAAACCTTCGCCTATTCATTTCGTACAGTTTCTTATGCTCTTCTCGGTTCATGATGATATCCTCCTTTCATCGTTGTTCAAACCAAATTTGCCCTTGTCTTTTTACTCACCAGCAGTTCTTTGTTGACAATATGTTGCGGCCATTTCCCCTCGAGTACTTGAATGACCTGCTCGGCCCCCCTTCTTCTCACCTCAGCCATTGCATCTTCTGAATAGAAGGCGGCGTGTGGTGTAACGATAAGGTTATCGCACGAAAAAAGGGTATTCCAAAAATCTGGTGGTTCCCTGTCCATGACATCAATAGCAGCTCCTCCTATTTTCTCTTGTTGAAGCGCGTTCAAGAGCGCTTTTTCATCCAAGATTGATCCACGACTTGTATTAATAATATAGGCTGATTTCTTCATGATGCTTAACTCTTTTTGTGAAACCAAATTGATAGTCTCAGGTGTTCGAGGGGTATGAATTGATATAAAGTCTGACTCCTCAAAAATGGCCTCAACAGTGACCTGCACCACCTCCTCTCTATTAAATATCTCTTTACTTACGTATGGATCATAAGCGATAACCTTCATTCCAAAGGCTTTCGCTCTTTTCCCTACTGCACGGGCAACGCCACCAAATCCTACCAATCCAAGTATAGAACCTCTAATTCTATTTAATCTCCCTGCTGACTTGAAATCCCAAACCTTTTTTTTAATATGGTGATCAAATCGGACAATCCCCCTAGCACAGGCCAGAAGCAGAGCCATGGTGTGGTCCGCCACCTCGTCATAACAATAATCGGGACAATTGACTACAAGAATTCCTGCCTCAGTTGCTGCCTCGACATCCACATTGTCATATCCTGCCGCATTCATGGATATTATTTTACAACTTACAAGTTTTTCAATCACGTGTTTTGTTAATGGCGCGTATTCAGTAATGACTGCGTCAGCATTTTCCGCAAGGTTGATGACGTCTAACTCTGACACACAATGGGCCGCTACGAAATCTGCACCAATCTTTAAGAAAATATTTTTCTCAATGTTAAGATCTGGCCACTCATAATCAGTCAACACAACCTTATACATATATTTTCAATTTTCAGCTGGCAGCACTAAATCCTTAGGACCATGGTCCGATAGTTTGATATTGGGATTCATTTTTGAAACAACCTCTCGGACAATAGATGCCGTCTTAATCTTTAAACGTATCAACTGTTCATGGAATTCATCAGGTACCCAAGGCTTATAAATCAATCCTTCGGAAACCCCAGGTTCAAATTTGAAGTAGCAGGGGGAAGCCACCCGCGCAATCTCCGCCGCTTCATAAACCCGAAACATTCCACCAAAGGAATCTACAATACTGATATAAATGTCTAATGGAATATTAATCGCCTTGCGAATTCCCGCTATGATTGGAAGAGATAGATCAGCTGCTGGATTGAATGTATTCGCCCCCATTGACTCCACCACCTTTGCTCCAGCCGCACTCGCATATCCAGTAAAAACCGAGATTTTAAAGATTGTCTCTGGAGGTAACATCCCCTCTTTTCTCATTTGGTTGACAATTAAGAGAACCCCCTCATCGTAGATCAAAAAACCACGAAAACCCGCCTCCACACAGCGCATCATATCGGCAATAAAATAGGAGATATTGTCAGACCCCCGATGCCGCCATCCATTCTGCTGCCCCTCCGGGGTCACCGAAGATTTGGCCCCCGCATCCCACCCCAACCGATGGCCAATAGTCATGATCACCTCAATCTTAGCCTCCCGGGCCATATGGGCCATCTCTTGCAATTCCGAATAATCACAATAAGTCGCTCCACCTACCGTTGCGATAGCTCGGTGTACCGGTAGATCCCTTCTCTTCGCCTCATCGAGTAGCGCTTTAAAGGTAGAAGGCCTCTCTACACCGGCGATCTCCATTCTGTAGTGGGCACCATCCGAAAATCTATTCGTTGAACTCGGGATGTCATATAGATCCCTTCCTGGTATTCCCATCCTTTCCATCAATTCCCTGATCTCCTCAATACTATTCATGTCCATCTCCTTTCTTCTCTTTTTCTCTCATTCCACCACTGCCACCGTAGTCTCAGCCTCTACTTCCTGACTAGGGGTGACACAAATATCTTTTACTACTCCCTTGATTGGTGAAACCAAAGGCATTTCCATTTTCATTGCTTCCATTACAGCAATCTGATCATTTTCCTCAACATGATCCCCCACCTTCACCGTAACAGATATGATCTTCCCCGCCATCGGTACCTTTACTGACGTTCCCATAACTCCCCTCCATAGAGAAAATATAAAGCTAAATATTTTTATTTATCAAATTGTGATACGTCATATCAAATTATGAAATGTTTGTCAAGAAAATTTTTTGACTGTCTAAAAATGAGATTGTGAAAATTATCTCTTCTAACCAACAATCTGCTTTTGGAACATAAATTAAAGGTAATGTGAGGAGTTAGAGATAAAAGTTGTTGATTTACAAGAGAAATGTTGTATTGTGAAGTGGAACGTAAGAATCACGACTTCAGGAGAGACTGTCGAAAAACCCTAAACTATAGTGAACGACATAAATAAGTTGACATTCACCATGTGTCATTGCGAACCCTTCGCTTTTTGTCATTCTGAGCGAAGCGAAGAATCTCATTATTTTGCTCAGGATAAACTCCGTGAAGGTCGATACGACCCACGTCGCTTCGCTCCTCGCAATGACTACTTTTCAGGGTCGTTCACTATAATACAGATACATTAAATCATATTACCCCTCACCCGCCCGCTCTGTCGCTAAAGCTATGGCGACGGCGCGGTGGGCGTGAATGTCATTATTTAGTGCGTTTGTATTGGTGCATTGTCTTAGAAATGACTTTACACATTTTGTCATTCGGACTTGATAAGCCTGCCCCGTACTTGATACGGGGGAATCCAGTCTTTTTCAATCTGGATTCCTGCTTTCACAGGAATGACAGTTCCTAAATTATTGTCATCCTGTTATTGAGACACCACAATAGGTTTTTTTGGACACGTAAGTAATTGATTTTACGATATGTGATTTTTCCAAAATCGCAACATTTGGGGCTTTCCAACAGTCTCGGAAGAAATAAACACCGAAGTTAACAGTTTTTCCAAAGTTACTAATACTACAGCGAATCATTTTTATAGACAAAAGAAATGACATCATGTACTATAGATATTGTCAAGGCGCGTGAAAGAGTGCCGACCAGCTTTGCCG
>Ga0315274_10004297_pt1 | contig 20975 bp, 6 predicted proteins | sample YL17G02_20_MG_FD_203700 | JGI IMG/M metagenome (GOLD analysis project Ga0315274, IMG submission 203700) | Sediment microbial communities from Yellowstone Lake, YNP, Wyoming, USA - YL17G02_20 | ecosystem: Environmental > Aquatic > Freshwater > Lake > Sediment | place: USA: Wyoming | collected...
CCGCGAGTTCGCGGCGAGCAAGGCCGTCCTGCCAAAGGCGTTCGAGGACTGGCTCAAGGAGGTCAAGGAGTACTACTACCTGCCCGACGACGACCCGCTCGTCCAGCGGAGCCGGGCGCTCGAAGACGTGGAGAAAAGCACCCTCAAGGCGCTTGAGAACCTCGGCAAGCGCGGCGAGAGGGAGCGGCAGGAGGCCGCTCGACTCCTGGAGCGCTTCACCAAGGAGGTCGAGCCGCGGGGCCAGCTCGCCGCCGTCAGCAAGAACAAGGCGGCGCTTGCGGCGCGGGTGGCCGCCGCCGACACGGCGCTCAAGGAGATCAAGGAGGCCATCGGAGAATATGGCGCGGTCATTGCCCTCGAAGGCGAGGTCATGGAGCTGGCCCAGGCGCCTGAAGCCTCTGGGGATAAGGTGCTGGGGCGCTTCAAAGGCTATCTCGATGCCGAGCTGAAGGGCACCGAGGCCGGGGGGCTGCCGGCCCGCAAGGCCAAGCTGAATGAGCTGAAGGCCCTCGCCGCCCGTCTCTCCAACTTCGTGAGGGGCGACTGGGCGGCGAGCAAGGTCCACGTGGAGCTCTTCGCCAAGGAGAGCCAGGTCCACCGCGACCTCGGGGCTGCCAAGCCGGGCTCCGCGAAGACCTTCGACGACTGGCTCACCGAGGTGAAGGACTACTACTACCTGGGCGATGCCGACCCGGTCGCCCGGCGGAGCCAGGCGCTCGACGCGGAGGAGAAACGGGTGCGGGACGCCATCGCGGAGCTCGAGAAGCGGGGCGAGAAGGAGCGGCAGGCCGCCGCCATGCTTGCCGAGCGCCTCAAGAAGGACGTGGAGCCGCGCGGCCAGGTCGCGCCGGTCGCCAAGAACAAGGCCGAGCTTGCGACCCGCGTCACGAACGCGGAGAAAGCGCTCAAGGAGATCCGGGACGGCATCGGCATCTACGGCGAGATCATCGCCATCGAGGGCCAGATCGGCGAGTCGGCGAAGGCTATCGAGGGCGCGGGCGACTCGGTGTTGGCCAGCTTCGGCGCCCTCGTGAAGGCCGAGAGCGAGGCTGCGGCGCAGGCCGAGCCTCAGGCCCGCCGCGACAGGCTGGACGATCTCAAGGCATTCGCCGCGCGCGTCGAGGCCGTCGTGAAGGGCGATTGGGCGGGCAAGAAGATCCACCGAGAGCTCTTCGCCAAGGAGAGCGAGGTCCACCGCCAGTTCGCTCAGGCGAAGGCCGTCTCGCGCAAGACCTTCGAGGACTGGCTCAAGGAGGCCAAGGACTACACGTACCTCGACGCGGACCCGCGCGGGAAGAAGGAGGAGTGGGCAGCCAAGGTTCAGGACGTCAGCGCCCTCATCGAGAGGGTGGAGAAGCTGGGCGGCGACTACAAGCAGAAGGCGGCGGACTACCGCGGCGCGCTGGAGCAAGTGCGCGCCCAGACGATCGGGCCGCTGTGGCCGGTCGAGGGCGTCCGGAAGAACCAGGAGAAGCTCGCGGCCCTGGTCGGCGCGGCCAACGCGAAGCTCGATGAGCTCAGGGGCAGGATCGTCACGGCCTTCGAGAAGGAGCCGCAGTGGCGCGAGCTCATCGCGAAACGCGACCAGGTGGCCTCTTCCGAGATCCTCAACGCCGAATGGCGGAAGCGGCGCGACGATCTCCTGAAGGCCTACACGTCCCAGCTCCTCGGAGCCAGCACGGAGCTGTACCTGAGTGTCCGGGGCAAGTTCGAAGGGCTCGAGACGTTCCTCAAGGGGGTCGACGACCCGAAGGGCCTGCCCGTCCCGCCCGAGAACTGGCCCGCTCCATTGGCCGAGGAGGCCAAGAAGGCCAGGGACCGCGCGCTCCAGAAGGCCGTCGCCGCGGTTCGCTGGGAGGCCGGCTTCCCCGCGCAGAGCGTCGAGGAGTTCAAGCAAGGCGAAGCCTGGCGCAAGGTCTCCGACGAGTATAGCCAGTCCCTGGTCGTCGTCTCCAGGGTGCAGGAGAACGGGGCTCTCCTGCGGGAGCTGCTGGCGGGTGGCTACCGCCCCGACGACAAGCCCGATGAGGCGCCGGCCACCATTCGCTCGATCCTCGATGCCTGGCAGAAGCAGGCGGTCTCGCAGGAGCTCCTGAAGCCGTTCGACCAGACGGTCGCCCAGGGGCGCGAGCTGCTGGCCATCGAAGGGATGGACCGCCAGCAGCTCGCGGAGCGGGCGAAGAGCATCAAGGAGGGCGACCCGCCCCAGGTGCCCATGCTCGTCTGGACGGCGCTGGGCAAGCAGGCCGATTGGCCGGGCAGCCCCGCCGAACTGGAGCGCGAGGCGACGCTCCGCGAGCAGGTCGCTGCCGCGAAGGCGAAGGCCGCCAAGCCCGACGCGGTCCGCTGGGTGGATGCTGAGCTGGCGAAGGAAGGGCCGCGGCGGTGGGAGGCCTGCTTCAACGCCATCGCCGACCGCGGCGGGCCGAAGGTCGATCCCGACGGCGATCTGAGGAGGGCGATCGAGCTGGCGCCAAAGCTTGGCGTGACGCCCGAGAGCCTGGCCCCTCAGACCCAGTTCCGTCGGCTCCTGTGCGAGTTCCGCCTGAGGCTGCCCGCGCTTCCGCAAAACGCCACGAAGGAGGACCTCCAGAAGGAGGTCGCGGCCTTCGAGAGCAAGCTGAGCGCTCTGCCCGGCGGCTTCGGCAGCCAGCCGGCGGTGGCGGGCCTGCTGAAGCAGATGAAGGACGCGCTCGCGGGTCCCGAGGAGCCCGGCGGGGGCCTCGACAAGGGCGGGCCGGCGGCCTCGCCCGTCGCGGGCTGGACCGCGAAGGCGGCCGAGGACAGCAAGAGCGCCGAGTACACCTGGGCGACGAAGCCTCACACGCTGACCTTCCTGCGGGTCGAGCCGCGCGGGGGCGGCGGCAAGCCCGTCTACCTGTGCACCACCGAAGTCTCCTTGGGCCTCTTCATCGACGTCGTCGCGGCGGCGGGGAAGTGGCAGGACGTGACCGAGTTGCTCAACGTCAGCCGGCTGGCCGGCGGGATCGATCCGCGCAAAGGCCCGCGCACCTGGCAGCCGACCCGCGACCGCTCCGCCATCACGGACACCCGCGACTGGCTGGTCGCCAAGCCGGGGATCGAGCCGTATGCCCAGGACAATGTGCCTGCGCCGCTTTCGCGGGCCCATCCGATGCAGTACGTCTCCCCGGATGCGGCGCTGTATGTGGCGAGGCTCCTGGGGTGCCGGCTGCCGACCTCCGCGGAGTGGGGCGGCGCCTTCGACGCCTTCGAGAAGGGCAAGGACGACGCGAAGCGGAATCTGCGCGACGCCACCTGGTCGAAGCAGAAGGAACACGTCCGCAAGCTGCGGGAAGCCAATCGCCTCGCGGATTGGCCCGACGCCGACGTCTTCGTCTCCCCCGACCTGAAGGCCCAGGTGAAGGCGGGCGAGGAAGCCCAGCCCGTCACCGCGGCGTCCGATGGCTCGCTGTGGCCGGCGCCCGCGGCGCCAGCTCTGGCTGGCGCCGGCGGCGGAATGCGGGATCTCGTGGGGAACGTGGCGGAGCTGGTCTTCGAGGACGCGGCTGGCTTCGAGCAGTTGTTCAAGGACCCCGCTGGCCTGTCGGCCAAATCGCTCCGCGACTACCTGACCGGACTCGCGGCTGCACTGAAGGTCGTCGGGGGCTCGGCCCTGTCCGGGCCGGAGGCCTGGGACGGCAAGGAGAGACAGTTCGACCGCGCGCTCGGGGTGGACCTCGAGCCGGCGCGGCTGGGCTACGCGGATGTCGGGTTCCGCCTGGCCTTCACAGCGCCCAAGGAGCCCCTCGTCGCCCGCCTGTCGAGGGTCCTCAAGGAGCAGGGCTACCTGGGAAAGGCGAAGTGAACTCCCTCCCGCGGGTTCCAAACCCCGCGGGAGGGTAATGTCAGCTCTCGTTCTTCAGTCGTCCTCGTCCTCGTCCTCGATGCTCCTCGCCCTGAACCAAGAGAATCGAGGACGAGGGACGAGGACGACAAGACAAGCCAAGCTGGTCGCCAAGACTTGGGGCTATACTCCGGATCGCCTTGCCACTGGCACACAAGGACTATATAATATAGCTGCCCTTGGGGGCCGACTCTCGTTCCCAAGCTCCCGCTTGGGAACGCAATCGGCGTCGCGAAGCAGGAGCTTCGCGACGAGAGACCAGCGAAGGGGGTATGCGCTTTGGCGAAGCAGACCGACGACCTGTCGAGGCTGGTGGCGGCGGCGGCGAACCGGCTTCGGCTGATCCAGATCGACTTCGCGGACGAGCAGCCGGAGGTACGCCGCGGCTACCTTTCGGAGGCGGTCGAGGCGGCGCTCGCCGACGTCGTCCCCCAGCAGCGCCAGACGTTTCTCCAGGACCTCATGGCGCGGTTCCCGACCTGGGACCCGAACGTGGTGGTGACGGCTCCGCTGCAGAGTGCCACGGTTGGCTCGCCAACCGTGGCCACGGCTGAGCAAGCCAGCCGTGGCACTTTGCAAGAGCAGGCCCAACGGCAACCCACCGTCGTCATCTCGCGCACCGATGAGCGCGAGCTCCAGGATCCCAGCTTCCTGGTCGAGCGGCTCGGGGGCCTCGCCGGCGACCTGTCCGACCAGGAGAAGGAGGGGATCGTCAACCGCCTGCGCGAGGTGGGCCTGGTGCCCCCCGCACAGGGCGGCATGCCCGAGGAGCCCCTGAGGCGGCTGCGCAAGGTCCTCGGGCTGAAGCCCGACGCGCCGCTCGACGCCCCCCGGATTCTCTCGCTCCTGGCGACGCTCGTGGACTTCGTCTGTAGCCTCGACCCGCTCGTGTGGCGGACCTGGGGGAAGCTCGCCCCGCAATCGAAGTTCCAGAGCATCGCGGCTTTGCGCCACGTGGTCAGCCGCTTCGCCTCGGGCGACCAGGCGGTCACGGAGGCCCAGGCCGAGGACGACCTCCTGAAGCTGCGCCACCTGATCGCCTCGGTGACGGTGGCTCTGGGCCAGGCGGGGAAGATCGCGGCGACGGACGTGGCGACGAGCTTCATGGCTCCGCTGGCCCCGGCGAAGATCCGCGACCTCGTGAAGTTCGAGAAGGGCGGCTTCTTCGTCGCCGAGGAGGTCAAGTGCTGGCGGAAGTACGAGCAGCTCGCCGGGAAGCTCACCGACGTGGCCGTCGAGGGCGCCATCCGCGAGAAGGTCCAGAAATTCATCGAGGAGCTCATGAAGCAGCGCGCCGCCACCCGCCCTGAAGAAACCTGAGAGTGAACCATGGCAAAACTCGGACAAGTGCACTGGCACGAGGGCCTGTTCCTCCAGCCCCACCACCTCCAGCTCATGCAGCGCCAGCTCGTGGACCTCTTCGGCGTCGAGCGCCGGCTCGTCTGGCCCTATCCCTACGGGGTCGCCGACTACCGGCTCTCCGCCGACGCGATGGAGAACAAGCTGGTGCAGTTCGACCGCCTGCGCGTGGTCATGCCGAGCGGCCTGCTGGTCGAGGTGCCGGAGAGCGCCGACCTCCCCGCGCTCGACATCAAGACGGTCTACGAGTCCAGCAGCCAGTCCTTCACCCTCTACCTCGGCGTGCCGCTGTGGTATGCGACGCGGGCCAACGCGATCGAGCGCGGCGAGACGACCGACGCGCGGGTGAAGCGGCTCTACCGCGTGCAGGACGTCGAATGGTTCGACGAGAACACGGGCGCGAACCCCCAGCCGCTGCTGGTGCGGCGCGTCAACGCGCGCCTGATGTTCGAGGACGAGGACCGCACCGACATGGAGGTCCTGCCGCTGGTCCGCATCGCGCACATCACGGAGGAGGAGGCGGGGCTGCCCCGCCAGGACCGCACCTTCGTGCCGCCGTGCTTCGTGCTCAACGGCTCGCCGGTGCTGCGGGACGCGATCCGCGATCTGGCCCACCAGGTCGAGGCGACCCGCGCGGAGCAGATCAACATGATCACCCGGCGCGGCTTCAACTGGGAGACCGCCCGCGGCGACCAGATCGAGTCGATCCTGCGCCTCACGCTCCTCAACCGCGCCAGCGGCGCGCTGCGCCAGACCGTCGAGGCCCCCTGCGTCACCCCCTTCGAGATCTACCTCCAGCTCCGCGACCTCCTGGGCGGCCTGGCGGCGCTCTCGCCGGAGGAGGACCAGTGGGAAGTGGCCGACTACGACCACGACGACCCGGCCGTCTGCTTCCAGGAGCTCTCGGGCAGGATTCGCCGGCTCCTGAGGGCCCGGGCGCCCGTCCCCATCCTCAAGGTGCCCTTCAAGCTGGAGGGCCACCTCCTGGTCGCCGCGCTCACCGACGAGCATCTCACCAAGCCCAACGAGTACTTCCTCGGGATCCGCACCAAGCAGGACCCCGTCGACGTCATCAAGCTCATCGAGAACCGCGACGAGTTCAAGCTCATGGCCCGAACGCTCGCCGACCGCGCCATCTGGGGCATCCTCCTGGAGGAGGAGCGGGTGCCGCCGGCGGGCCTGCCGGCCGAGCGCGGGAACTTCTACTTCCGTTTGCAGCGGACCGAGAGCCGCCGCATGTGGGAGCGGATCGGCCAGGAGAAGGCCATGGCGGTCCGCTTCTCGGGCGTCGAGACGTCCGACTTCAGCATCACCCTGTACATGACAGTGCCTGAGGGGGCGCCGGAGAAGAAATGACACTCCTAGAGCTCTGCGAACCGCTGTTCCTGTACGTGTGCCGCCTGAACCGCTCGGCCCGCAAGGGCGGCAGCCACGAGTACAACCGCGTCCGCACCGAAATCGAGGCGATCTTCGAGCAGATGAAGGCGCGGGCGGGCACCGACCCGCGCCTCGTCGGCCAGTACGCGAAGATCGACAAGGTGCTCGTCTTCTTCGTCGACTCGATGATCTCGGAGAGCAAGCTCAGCTTCGCCCGCGAGTGGCACCGCAACCGCAAGGCCTACGAGTTCGACGAGCTCGCCGGCGACGACCGCTTCTGGGAGCTGGTCGACGAGACCCTCGAGGACCGCAGCCCCGAGGCCACCGAGCGCCTCGGCGTCTTCTACACCTGCATCGGCCTCGGCTTCACCGGCTTCTACGCCGGCCAGCCCGAGTACCTGCGCAACAAGATGCTCCAGATCTCGGCTCGCCTCCAGGGCGTCGTGGACACGGACGTCGAGGGCCGCATCTGCCCCGACGCCTACGAGCACGTGGACACCAGCGACCTGGTCCAGCCGCCGGGGATGAAGCTCCTCGGCATCGGCATCGCCCTGGTGTTCATGACCATCGCGCTGTTCATTGCCAACATTTTCCTGTTCCGTTGGACCTCCCAGGAGCTGGTCGCGGCGCTCCGCGACGTGGTGGCGCACAAGGTAGGGGCGGTTCGCGAACCGCCCCTACTTTCGGAATCGCCCTCGAAGGCTGGAGACACAAGCAGATGATGAACATGCTGCGGGATCTGATGGCGGGCGCCTCGGGCATGCCCGCGCCGATGTACTACGGCTTTCTCTTCATCGGGGGCGGCGGCGGCTTCTGCGCCCTGGCCTACCTGGTCTACGTCATGTTCGGCCAGGCCGCCTGGATCATCATCGGCGGGGCGGTGGTGGTGATCGTCATCCTCATCGGGTTGGCCGCCCTGGTGAAGTGGTCGCGCAAGCGCAAGGCCAACCCGATGGAGCGCGACATCATGGGCCAGGCGGGGAGCGCCCCGCAGGGCGTGAGCGCCGCCAGCCGCCGAGCCGCGCTCGACGACCTCCGCCGCAACTTCGAGGGGGGCGTCGGCAAGTTCCGCGCCGCCGGCAAGAACCTCTACAGCCTCCCGTGGTACGCCGTCGTCGGCGAGCCCGGCTCCGGCAAGACCGAGGCCGTCCGCCACTCCTGCATCGGCTTCCCCCCGGGCCTCCACGACCCCCTCCAGGGCGCCGGCGGAACCATCAACATGAACTGGTGGTTCACCGACAAGGCGGTCGTCCTCGACACCGCGGGCCGCCTGATGTTCGAGGAAGTCCCCGCCGGCAGCACCAGCGAGTGGGACGAGTTCCTGCGCCTCCTGCGCACCTATCGCCACAACTGCCCGGTCAACGGCCTGCTCCTGGTCATCCCTTCCGACACGCTGATCACCGACACGGCCGACCAGATCAAGGTGAAGGCCAACAAGATCGCCGAGCAGCTCCACCGCATCCAGCGCGTGCTCGAGGTCCGCTTCCCCGTTTTCGTCATCATCACGAAGTGCGACCTCATCAACGGCTTCCGCGAGTTCTTCGACAACGTCGCCGACCCCGACCTCCAGCAGCAGCTCGTCGGCTGGTCCAACCCCGCGCCGCTCGACGAGCGCTTCAACCCCGAGCTCGTCAGCCAGCACCTCGAGACCGTCTGCGAGCGGCTGCGCCGCCGCCGCCTTGGCCTCATGATCGATCCCGTCCACACCGAGGACCCCAACGGCCACCGCGTCGACCAGGTCGACGCCCTCTACGCGCTGCCTCAGAGCCTCGCCCGCCTGGCTCCGCGCCTGAAGCACTATCTCGACCACGTCTTCGCCGGCGGCGAGTGGACTGGCAAGCCGCTCTTCCTGCGCGGCATCTACTTCACCTCCTCGATGCGCGAAGGCTCCGTGCTCGACGAAGAGCTCGCCGAGGCCCTCGGCGTCCCCGTCCAGTCGATCGCCGACGGCCGCCAGTGGGAGCGCGAGCGCTCGTACTTCCTGCGCGACCTCTTCCTCGAGAAGGTCTTCAAGGAGAAGGGCCTGGTCACGCGGGCGGCCCACGCGGGACGCATGCGCCGCCGCCGCAAGGTCGTCGTCCTCGGGGCCACCGCTGCCGCCGCCCTGATCTTCGGCATCCTCACCTGGCTGGGCGTCAGCGCCCTCCAGCGCAGCATCGGCGTCCACCGCGACTACTGGGTCGCCGCGGCCAAGGGCGGCGACGAGGGCAACTGGCGCGACCTCTACGAGGACTCCGGCCGCGTGGCCGCCCGCGAGTTCTACTGGCAGCCGATCGTCTCGGCCGACACCGTGGGCAGCACGAACTTCCGCTACAACGGGAACGCCGAGATCCGCGTGGGGAGGGACAAGGTGCGGCTCGCCGAGTTCCACGGCAAGCTCGCCGCGCTCCCCCGCGCCATCCGCATCCCCTGGATCTTCCGCCTCGCCGCCATCGGCCGCAACCTCACCGAGAACCGCGACCAGGCCCAGCAACTCCTCATCGAGCGCAGCATCGTGCGGCCCCTCCTCGACGCCGTGCGGGTGAAGATGACGAAGCGCGACGCGGCGAAATGGCCCGACAAGGACTTCCGCGACAAGTTCACCCCCGCCCTCGCCAAGCTCCTCCGCCTGGAGTCCCCCTCGGCCGGCCTCAAGGCCGTTGGCGACCTCCAGGACCTCCTCGACCTGCGGGCCAAGGCGGAGACGGTTGCCGCGGAGGAGCGCGATCCGATCCTGACGCGTGAGGCGAGCACGGCGGTGCGCCCGGTCCTCGACGCCCTGTTCGGCTGCGCCCTCTACCGCGAGCCGGAGCGCGAGGAGACCGACCCCCAGAAGCGCAAGGAGGCCGAGGAGAAGTGCCAGGAGATCTACGGGAAGAACTCCAGGGAGTACGAGGGCGATACCTCGGCCCTGTCTCGCGCCATGATGAGCCTCTACATGGAGGGCGGCCAGACCTCTCAGCGGGCGGCAGGCACCGGCACCAAGGCATCCCACACCGCCTGCCTCGCCGGCGTCGGAACCTACGTGAAGTACTGGGGCCTCCAGGGCGAGACCGCCCTCAAGCAGCTCGGCCAGGTCCGGGCCATCAAGGACATCTTCTTCAAGGAGAAGACCGGCTTCAAGGACACCGAGAAGCGCCTGCTGGACATCGTCCAGGAGTTCGACCCCCGGCTCGAGCGTCCCACCGAGCGCAAGGTCGACGTCATCAAGGAGGCCCTGGGGCAGTGGGAGGAGCGCCTGAAGGCCCTGGACGCCGTGAAGGACAGCGCGAAGCCCTTGCTCGACGTCCTGCCCGATGGGCCGCTCTTTGGGCTATACGAAAGGACCTCGAACGCGGTGCTCAAGGAGATCGCGGAGGCCTTCCAGCGCTTCCGCGACCAGGCGGGCATCGCCGCCAAGGCCGAGGAGAAGAAGACCGAGGGCGAGGCCGCCGAGAAGTTCCAGGGCCTGGCCGACAAGGTCAACACCGAGCTCGACACCGCCCTGAAGGCCATCGAGAGCAAGGCGAAGGCCCCCACCGACGCCCAGGACGTCCGCCTCGTCGACACCGAGTTCCTCGAGCAGGTCGACCTCGCCAAGCCGCTCCACGACCGCCTGGTCACCGACGGCTTCCTCCAGGCCAGGGCGAACCACAAGCTGCGGCTCTTCGAGGTCCGCCTGGTCATGTACCACCTCGGCGACGCCGAGCGGGCGAAGACCGACAACCCCGGCGACGTCGGCTCGTTCGCCAAGCTCTGCGACGCCGTCGAGAAGGGGGTGAGCGCGGCCATCGCCGGGGTCAACGAGCTGCGCGACCTCAAGCCCACCGCCTTCCGATTCCCCGAGGCCTCCACCGCCTCGGCCTTCACCGCCAAGAAGCTCGCCATGCCCCAGCGCATCTACAGGACCCTCTACGACGCCCTCACCAAGGCGCCGAAGTCGGAAGAGGAGGTCGTCACGGAGGTCGAGAAGGCCGCGGCGGCCGCTGCGCCGCTCATCCGGCCCAAGATCCCGCTCACGAACATGAAGGGCGGCAACTTCGAGCCGAAATACCATCCCAAGGCCGTCGTCGCCGTCCTCGGCAAGTGCCGCGAGGCCGGCGACGTGCTGGCCGACAAGAACCGCGACGTCCTCGAACGCGACAAGCTCGGGGCACTGTGGGAGAAGTGGAACAGCGCCACGACCAAGTACCTCAGCGGCCAGTACCTCCGCTACTGGACCCAGCAGGTGCCCAACGACCTCGAAAGCCACGGCGAGGAATGGAACACGTTCCGCCAGCAAGTCGAGGCCAGCAAGATCGAGGACGTCCTGGCCGCGCTCGACGACGTCAGCCGGGCCATGTCCAGCGCCCTCGCCGACGACGTGCGCAACGCGCTCGCCCCCGACGCCCAGAAGCAGTTCCAGACCTCCAGCGAGAACGTCGGCAACAACGGCCGGAGGCTCCAGAACAACATCCACATCGGCCAGTGGCGCAACGTCCGCACCAACTGGTGCAAGCTCGGCGAAGACCCCTTCGAGGCCCGCAGCAGGCTCGCCGCCCTGTCCCGACAGGAGATTGACGAGGGCTACCTCGCGTTCTCCTACAAGGTCCCCGACGAGTTCGTGGACAAGTACTGGACCGACCTCACCTACGAGTGCCTGCGGCTGATCATCGAGGGCGCCGGGAAGCTCGGCGAGAGGATTTACGAGGACATCCTGCGCCGCTACGCGAAGTTCCCGCTCGACAAGGCGCCGGTCCAGGAAGTCGGCAAGGACGACTCGCTCACCGCGGTCCAGGTCAACGAGGCGCGCAATCAGGTCGAGAAGCTCGTCCTGCGCTGGAAGGAGCCGGCCGCCGTCCGGCCCGCCGATATCGAACGCATGGAGCGCCATCGCGCCATCGTCGAGAAAATGCTCGCCGACCTGCGCAACCTGCGCCTCACCCCGCCTCAGTGGGACTGGATCATGAAGGTCAAGGGCGTCCTCGAGGGGCTGCCGAGCGGGGACAAGACGCTGAAGTGCGAGGTCTGGCTCCCACGCAACCAGGACACCCCGGCCCCCTCCGCGGCGCTCCGCTGGGTCCACATCCGCATGTACCAGGGCGGCAAGGAGATCGGCAAGGGGAACACGCAGCCCGGCGCCGACTACAAGCTCTGCGACGTCCTCTATCCCGACCCCGATCCGGCCAGGAAGCTCGACATCCGCCTCTACCGCAACCCCGTGGATGCCGAGCCGAACCGCGCCATCGACTGCGTCAACCTCTGGTCGGCCGTCCGCATGCTCCATCCCGGCGAGCTGGCCGACCCGCTCTACAGGGACAGAGGCGTGAATCTTTTCCGCCACTCCTGGCAGGCGGAGGTCAAGGTCGAAAAGGCGGAGCTGCTCGACCCGAAGAAGCGCGACATCCTCCTGACCATCGAGGACGACCAGAAGATGAAGCGCCAGTTGCGGCTCCGCCTCGAGTTCGAGAAGGGGCTGCCGCGGTTCGAGGACTGGCCGACGCGACAGGCGCGGTAGGGCGTGCATACTTGCACGCGGAATCTTCCGGCGCCGGTGTGGCAGTTCCGCGTGCAGGTATGCACGCCCTACTGCCCGCCGTGGCCACGGTTGGGCACAGAGTGCCACGGTTGGCTCGCCAACCGTGGCCACGGCTGGCGAGCCAGCCGTGGCACTTTACCGTGGCACTTTGGGCACGGAGGTGGCTTTGGGACGCTTCTTCAGCAGAATCCTCCCGAGAAAGGGCCAGGCGCCCGAGGTCGAGGTCCAAGTCGCTGCCTTCGGCAAGCACCCCGGATGGGACGACCACATCGAGGACCTCGGGCTCGCGACCTCGCGCCTGATCGCCGTCAAGCGCGTCCTCTACGGCGTCGGCATCGCGGGCAACATCGACTCCGGCGCCTGGGAGAAGCTCGCGCCGGCCGAGCGCCTGGAGGGCTTCCACCACTTCTTCCTCTGGCGCCTGGCCAACGACCTCATCGTGGGCCGCATGTGGTCCTCCAGCGACGGCAAGGGGCGGACCCGCTACCCGATGGTCGTCTGCGCCCAGTGCAGCGGCCTCTCCCTGGAGTGGATCTTCCAGCACGTCGTCCCGCATCTCGAGGAGGTCGAGCGGCGGTGCGTCCAGACTGCGGCCGCCGACGACGTCCGCTCCATCATCGCCGAGAGCGGCCAGACTCTCCGCCAGCTCGCCCAGGGCGCCGAGGCGGCCCGCGAGCCGCTCGCGCCCTCGCCCCGCGCGCTCGCCCGACTCGCCGACCGCCCGGAAATGCGCCCTGAGCGCCGCGGGATGCAGCGCATCCTCTATCTCATCGAACGTGAGATGAACGCCTACCGGCCGGACGCCGCCGACGCGACGACCACCAGCACGGCGATCCTGCGCGCGAGCCACATACGCGTCCCCGCCTGCGCCCCCACCCCGCGAGCCGCTGCCACCCTGTGGATGGGGTTCCTTCTCGGCCAGTTCGACCCCTCCGCCCCGCTCCTCGTGTTCATCCCCATCGGCCAGCCCTGGCTCGATGTCGTCGTCGGCGAGCCCGGCGTCCAGCAGTTCTACTGCATCCGCGCCGCCCTGAGCGCCATCCCGCTGGCCACCGAAGTCCCGTACAACCTCGATGCCGACTTCATCGCCCGCGTCGAGAGCGCCATCGAGGAATCGCGCGGCGGGCCGGCGCCCCCCCAGGAGGTCGAGGAGGAGCCCGCGCAGAGTGCCACGGTTGGCTCGCCAACCGTGGCCACGGCTGGGCAAGCCAGCCGTGGCACTTTCCCCGCGGAAACGGCAGCGGCCGCGGAGCATCCACTCGAAGCTCCCCCGCGGCCTGAGCCTGCTCCCGTGCTCCCACCGGAAGCTCCCCCGCAGCCTGAGCCTGCCCCTGCGCGCCCAGCGGAGCGGACCGCGCCGCCTCCCGCGCCGCCCGAGCCTGCGCCCGCGGCTCCCCAAGCCGAGGCCGCCCCGCCCCCCGAACACCCCCAGGCCGAGGAACCCGATGCCCTGGCGACGACCGACATGGACATGGTCGTCGTGCCCATCCTGGCCTCTGAGCCCAAGCCTGCCCCGCCGGGCCCCGGCCCGCAAGCGCCTGCGCCGCCTTCAGAACCCGCTCCGGCCCCACCTCCAGAACCCGCTCCGGCCCCAGCTCCAGAACCGGCTCCGGCCCCGCCTCCAGAGGCCAAGCCGGAGCCGGAGCGCGCGCCAGCCCCCGAGCCGGAACGCAAGCCGGTGGAAGCGGCGCAGAGTGCCACGGTTGGCTCGCCGACCGTGGCCACGGCTGGGCAAGCCAGCCGTGTCACTTTGCCTGAGCCTAAGCCGGAGCCCGAGCCCACTCCACGGCCCAAGCCCGAGCCGAGGCCCGCCCTGCGACAGGCTCAGGGCGGCCTGAGCTTGCCGAAGGCCGCCCCGGAGCCTGCGGCCCCACCCAAGCCGGACCTCGGCCCGCTCTGGCGGGAGGAGGAGCCTCTGGCAGCCCCTCCGCCCCGCCGCAGGAAACGCTGGCTCTTCTTCCTCGTCCCGGTGGTCCTGGTGGGGCTCGCGGCGCTGGCGGCAGTGGCCATTCCCGATGTCCGCCGAGCCTTCGTGTCCCTCTACGAGTCCGTGTTCAAGGCCGAGAAGGAATCGCCGAAGCCGGGGGCCGAGGATGCCTTCGCATGGCTCCCCGAGCACGCTGAGGCCTGGAAGGAGCTTTGCGAGACGTACAACGGCTGGTTCGGGCGACTCCACCAGGAGGCCAACGAGCAGCGGCTCAAGGAGTGGAGCGTTGACCCCGACCTTCAGAAGCTCATCGTCAGGCAGTTCGACCGCACGTCGGGCATCGCGTTCGACCCGCGCGACATCGTGGGCGCAGCCGGCGGCGACCTCATCCACATGGCCAACAACCCGCCCGACAAGGCGAAGTCCCGTGAGGCCATCCAGAAGACCCGGCAAGCCGTCGAGATCATCCGCGGCATCAAGAGAGGCATCGACCAGTGGCTCGACGTGGGCGTGAAGCCCCTCGCCGAGAAGTACGCCCAGCGCGGCTGGACCAGGCAGGCCGAGCTCCTCAACCGGCGCGCCGAAGAGCTCAAGCCCACCCGCGGCGCCAGCATCGCCGAGGACATCGACAAGCTCCTCAAGCCGCGGAAGCAGCTCGCGGACATCGAGGAGCGCATGAAGGCCCTCGCCGCCCACGAGGAGGCCATCAAGCTCCTCAGCGAGGACGTCGCCACCCGGGCCCGCCAGCAGGTTCTCGCCGAGACGCGCGCCACCGACACCTTCGAGTCCCTCCTCGCCAGGCTCGACCTGCTGGAGCCGGCCCTCCGCTCCGTCGCCGCCAGCGCCCGAGGGCTCGATCGCCGCAGCCGCGCCGTCCGGGACCTCGGCGACGAGGCCCTCGCCAAGACCTTCCTGGCCTGCGTCAAGGCCGCGGTCCGGGACGCCAAGGACCTCAGCGACCTTTCCAGGATGATGGAGGGCGTCGTGCCCCGAGCCCAGGAGTTCGAGGCGCTCCTGAAGGCCCTCAGGGCCTGCCGCGACGAGATCGCGGCCTTGCACGACGGGCCGCTCGCCGACAAGCTCTGGCAGCTCGCCCGCGCGGAGCCTGTCGCCGCCGCCAAGCTCATTGACCTGAACGAGAGGCTCCTCGCCGCGAAAGCCCCCGCCCAGCAGATCGCCTCGCGTCGCAAGGAGATCGAGGAGCAGCGCGACGCCCTCAAGGGCCTCGGCAACGACGCCCTCGCCGGCCACGCCACCATCCTCCAGGGCGCCACCAGCAGGGCAAAGAGCCTCGATGAGCTCCTCAGGAACCTCGACGACGTGAAGACCATCGGCCAGGCCGTCCGAGCCGAGTGGGCCGAAATCCAGGCCCTCCAGAAGACCCTCGAAGGCTCGGGCGACAAGATCCTCGCGCAGTTCGGCAAGTACGTCGCTGCCGCGGTATCCCCCAAGGATGCGTTCACGTCGCTGCCGCAGAAGCTCGGCGCCGTCAGGAGTGTCGCCAAGGGCCTCGCGGACCTCGTCGAGCGCGACTGGAAGGCCAACAGGATCGACCGCGAGCTCTTCACCGAGCAGAGCGAGGTCCATCGCACCTTCGACGGCACCGTGGCCGACAAGACCCTGGAGGCCTGGCGCAAGGAAGTCGCCGACTACTGCAAGCTCGACGCGAAGGACCCGCGCCCGCCGGTCGAGGGGTGGACCAGCGCCCTCAAGGACCTCGCCTGGCGCATCGCCTTTCTGAAAGACTCCCCCGACCCGCAGAAGAAGCAGGACGGCGAAGCCTTCGACAAGCGGCACAAGCAGCTCGAGTCCGACCTCCAGAAGATGTCGAGGCTCGCGTGGATCAAGAAGAACGAGCTGGCCGTCACCCAGCGGGCCGGGACGCTGGGCGCCGAGCTGGATGCGTTGAAGACGGCGCTCAGGGACGTCATCGAGCCGCCCGAGGAATGGCTCAAGCGCATTCGCGCCCTCGCCGAGGTCGCCTCGTCGAAGGCTGTCAACGCCGAGTGGGCCAAGCGCCGCGACGCACTCGTGCCCGCCGCTCTCACCGCGCAGAACCTCAAGGCGGACCTGCCCCGCTACACCGCGCTCTGGCGCAACACCCGAACGCTCCAGGAGTTCCTCAGCGGCCTCGACGACGAGAAGCAGTTGCCCCGTGGCCTCCCCGACGTGGCGAAAGCCGTGCCAGCCAGCGCGGCCCAGAAGGCCGTTGCGGAGGAGATCGCCAGCAAAAGAGAACAGGCTCTCCAGGCTGCCATCGCCGCCATCCCGTGGGGCGACGCCAAGGCGCCCGCCGTCGCCCTCGCCGACTTCAAGCGGCGGGATGCCTGGGGCAAGGCGGTCAAGGACTACGTCCAGTGGCGCGACCGGGCCGGCGAGCTTCTCGCCGCGGCCCACGGGATGGGCGCCTTGCTCGACGCGGGCTGCCTCCTCGATGACAAGCCGGCGGGTGCCCATCTGATGGGCGCCCCGAAGTCCTTGCGCGAGCTTCACGCCGAGTGGCAGAAGCAGAAGCCGCCGCAGGAGCTCCTCCCCCACCTCAGCCCCGCCGTGGCCCGCATCGAGGCCCTCCTTGCCCTGGAGGGGATGGGCCGCAAGCAGCTCGTCGAGCAGGCCACGAAGTTGGCCAAGGACGCGCCGGTCCAGGTCCCCGTGATCCTCTGGCGCCGGCTCGGCAAGGCCAAGGACTGGCCTGCCGACCTCGCGGAGCTGGAGCTGGAGGCGGCGCTGCGCGAGCGGGCCGCCGCCAGGGTCAAGCCCGCCGAGATGGCCGAAGAAGGCCCCCGACGCTGGGAGGTGTGCTTCAACGGGGCAGTGGCCCGCGCCAAGGCGGATGAGCTGGCGGACGGCGACGTGGCCGCTGCGATCAAGCTCGCCCCGAAGTTCGGCGTCGTCTCCGAGCGCCTCGCTCCTGAGACCCAGTTGCGCACGGAGCTTCACCTCCTCCGCCAGGCGGCGGCCGGGCTCTCCGACAAGGACACCAAGGATAAGGTGAACGAGGAGGTCGAGAAGTTCGACAAGGCCGTGAGCGCCCTGCGCGGCGCGGCCGGCCAGCCCGCCGTCGGGAGACTCCTCGGCGAGCTGCGCGAGCTTGCCAGGCAGAAGGTCCCCGACGACCCGCGAATCGGGCTCGACAAGGCCGGCCCCTCCGGCGGCCAACTGGCCGGCAAGTGGAAGGCCGACATCAGCGACGATGGAAAGACCGTCACCTACACCTGGACGGAGAAGGGGCGCAAGCTCACCTTCGTCCGCATCGAGCCCAAGGACAGCAGGGCCTGCTACGTCTGCACCACCGAGGCGCCCGTCGGGCTGTTCATCGACGTCTTCCGTGCCACGGACAGGTGGGACGAGCTGACGGGCATGATGGAGGCCTACGATCGCTCCCGGGCGCCCGAAGGCCCGCGCACGTGGGAGTGGCGGCGGCGCGGGCAGCAACAGGAGATCGAAAGGCCGCAGTTCTGGCTCGAACGCGAATCCAGGAGCGGCCAGCACTACCCCGACGGCCTGGCGCCGAAGCAGGGGCCGTCGGACCAGCACCCGATCCAGTACGTCTCGGCGCCCGCCGCCATGGACTTCGCGTGGCTGCTCGGGTGCCGGCTCCCCACGGGCGCCGAATGGCAGGCCGCCTGCGCCGCCCACGAGAAGGGAAAAGCCGACCGCAAGCCGAACCTCCGCGACCTCACCTGGCGGAAGCAGCAGGAGCACATGCGCCAGAAATCCCAAACCGGCATCCGGCCCGAATGGCCCGACGCCGGCATCTTCTGGTCCAACGTCACTGACCGCAAGACAGGAGGCGATGCTCCCCTGACCTCCGACCAGGATGACGGCATTCTCTGGTTCGACGAGGCGGCGCCCCTGGGCGCTGGCAGAGAGCTCTGCCACCTGGCCGGCAACGTCGCTGAGTTCGTCTTCGACAAGCCCGCCGTCGCGGACGAGAAGCTCAAGGCGCTCGGCCAGGCCGACGCGAGCAAGATCGCCGGGACGTTCCTCAAGCTCGTCCAGGACCACGCGAGCGCCCTGGGTGTCGCCGGCGCCTCGGCCCTCTCCCCGCCGCAGCTCTGGGACGGGAAGACGCGGCCCTTCGACAAGGTCTGGCCCGTGGAGCTGGCGAAGGGCGGCCGCGACAGCTACTCCGATGTCGGCTTCCGCCTCGCCTTCACCGCCCCGCGCGAAAGCCCCGCCGACCAGCTCCGCCGCATCCTCCGCAAGGCCGGCTACCTCGCCAAAGCCCCCGAATAGCCCGCCAGCTTGTCCAGCCAGCCTCATCCCTGTCATTCCGAGCTTGCCGAGGAACCCTTCAAGGGGGCCGCCGACATCGGCGATCTCCCCTCCTCGGCTTGACGCGCGGCAAGCGGAAGGGTAGACTGTACATGCCTGGAGCCAGAGGCCCGCGCACGCCGCTCCTCTATCTCTCAGCGAGGATCGAGCCATGGCCCTCCGGATGATCCTTGCGGCTTACTCTCTGTTCGCCCTCGGCGCCCAGCTCGCGGCTGCCGCAGGCGACCCCGTGGAGCATCTCCTCGACCTCGCCGCCACCCATAAGGACGAGAGCATCCGTCAGGGGGCCGTCAACGGCCTGGTCGCCCTCGGCTGGCAGCCCAAGACCGACACCCACTGGGAGAAGGTCGTCGCCATCGGCCCGAACGCCATCCCCCTGATCGACGCGCTGCTGGAGAAGCCCGAGCCGGCCATCCGCGTGCGAGCGCTCAACACCCTCGTCGTGATCGCCAAGGCGGCTCAGCCGGCGCGCGCCGGCGCCATCGACCGCCTCGCCCGCACCGGCACCACCGACCGCGCCCCAGAGGTCCTCGCCACTGCGGCCAAGGGCATGGTGAACCTCCACTGGCCCGCCAGCGACGACGAGCTGAACAAAGTCGTCCAGAAGACCCCGCCCCCCTGGCCCCTCATCGACCAGCTCCTCCTGCCGCCCGCCGGCGACCACACGCCGCGGGTGATCAACGCCGTGAAGGAGCTCGCCGCCAAGCCCGAGACCAGCGACGAGGCGAAGGCGCTCCTCACGAAGTTCTCCATCCCCCGCGACACCCAGCCTCCGCCCTCCAAGGAGCCGCCGAAGCCCGAGCCTTCCAAAGAGCAACCCAAGCCTGAACCTTCCAAGGAACAGCCGTCGGAGCAGACGACCGTTCAGGTGATGCTTGGCCCGAACTGGAGGCCGCGAAAGCCCGACGATTGGGCGCAGCTCGCCGCCCTCGGCCCTCGCGCCCTCCCGGTTGCCGACCGGCTCCTCGCCGACAAAGACCCCGAGATGCGCGCGAACGCGGCGCAACTGCTCGGCACGATCGGCGAACGCGACGCCGCCGCTCGCCCCGACATGCTCGAACGCCTTACCCGGCTAGCCGGCGCAAAGGACGGCGAGGCAGCGGCCCGCACCGCTGCCGAGGCGGTCGTCTCCCTCGTTCGCCTCGCCAAGGCCGACAGGCAGTTGCGCGGCAAGATCACGTCATCCCTCTTGGCGGTCGTGACCGCGAAGCCGGACCCGGCCGTTCGCGAGGCGACCCTCACCGGCCTCATCAGCCTCGAATGGTGCCCCGTCGGCGAGGAAGAGCGCAAGGCGGTCGCCGCGCTCGGCGCGTCCGCCCTCCCCTTGGCCGATGCCCTGCTCGGCGACAAGAACGCCCACGTCCGCCAAATGGCCGTCCGCATGGTCGGCGACATTGCGGAGGCCGACAAGGCGGCCCGCGACGAGGCGGTCCGTGGCCTCGTCCGCATCGCCCAGGCCGACGCGGATTCCACCACCGCCGAGCTGGCCACGAAGCGCCTGCGGGGCCTCGGCTGGCCCCAGGACGACAAGGAGTGGCGCGAGCTCGTCGCGTTCGGCGCGCCCGCCACGCGCCTCATAGACCTGATGGTCGCGGAGAAGGACGAGGAGACGCGCGGGCGAGCCGTCGCCGCCCTCGCGCAGGTCGCCACCGCGCATGACGCGGCTCGCCCCTACGCCATCGGGCGCCTGGCCGTGCTGGCCAAAGTCGAGCGCAGCCGACTCGTCCGCGACGCCATCATGGCCGGCCTCTCCCGCCTGCGGTGGCCCGAGAGCGACGAGGAGTGGAAGGCCCTCGGCGAGATGGGCCCCGGCGCCCTCTGCCTGCTCGCCCGGCTCGAACGCAAGGGCAGCCCGGAGGTCCGCGCAAAGGCCATCGCGCGCGCCAAGGAGCTCTGCACGCTCCTCCTCGCCAGCGCCGAGCGGGCCGTTGACAACGTCGCGCTCCTCGACGGCCTGGAGCTCCAGTGGGACATCGCCTTGCGCGACGGCCAGGCCGAGATCGCCGCCCTCGTCGAGAAGGGCGACCTCGACCAGGCTGCCACGCTCTTCAGCAAGGCCATGTCCGACTGCGAGGAGACGGAGAAGAAGGTCCACACCCTCATCGTCGAGGGGCAGGCGTGGCCCCTCGGCGGCGTGGCTGCCAAGTGGCGCGCCCTCCAGCAGGCCCTCGAGGGAAAGGCCCTCGCCAAGCTCCGCGAGAAATCCCCCCTCACCACCAGCAACTGGCTGGACAACCTAAAGCAACGCGCGACCGACGCCGAGGCCTGGGAGAAGCTCCAGGAGCAGGTCACTGAGGCCGCCACCCCCGCCGCCAGGCAGACTCTCCTCGCCGATTACCTCAAGAACGCCCCCCAGTCCTTCTACGCCCCCTTCGCGTGGAAGTGGAAGGACATCGTCCCCCGCACCATCCCCGCCCCCAAGCCGTGAGGCGTGCCATGGCTCTCCGGTGCGACCCCCAGTTGCTGATGAGCACCTCCACAGGGGTATGACCCCTGGTTACGGTAAGCGGCTCTGTTCGCTTATCGTCCTCGACTCTTTCTCCTCTCGGGCCACGAAGAATCGATCACGAGGACGATTGAAGAGAGCAGGCAAGGCTACCATAGCTGGGGGCCATACTCCTCCTCCGACCGGCTCCTTGCAGAGGAGGCGAGTTTGTGCTACAAAGGGGATATGTCGGCACCCCCGGGGCCTT
>Ga0315274_10004300_pt1 | contig 20968 bp, 18 predicted proteins | sample YL17G02_20_MG_FD_203700 | JGI IMG/M metagenome (GOLD analysis project Ga0315274, IMG submission 203700) | Sediment microbial communities from Yellowstone Lake, YNP, Wyoming, USA - YL17G02_20 | ecosystem: Environmental > Aquatic > Freshwater > Lake > Sediment | place: USA: Wyoming | collected...
CCGATGGTTTTATAAACACTGAAATATATTATTCATATTGATATCTTATGACATCTCGAGACGATTTCAAGTCATTTATCCCGGCTGAGAAGAAGATACCAGAATTAACATTGAAAGCAGTGTTGGTCGGGGCTCTTCTAGCTGTAATTCTTGGAGCAGCGAACGCGTACCTCGGTTTGTACGCCGGAATGACCGTGTCTGCGGTTATCCCTGGGGCAGTTCTGGCGTTTGCGTTTCTCAAACCCTTTAAAGGAACGATTTTAGAAGTCAATATAGGGATGATGGGTGCTGCCGCTGGTGAAGCACTGGCCGCGGGAGTCATTTTTACGATCCCTGCCCTAGTCCTCATGGGAACCTGGACAGAGATTCATTACGTTGAAACGACATTGATTGCGTTATTTGGTGGTATGCTTGGTGTGCTGTGGATGGTACCGCTCAGACGCGCCCTTATCATTAACACCGATTTACCGTTCCCTGAAGGGGTCGCGGTTGCCGCGGTGTTAACCACAACAGTTGGTGGAGAAGGCGCTGAATCAGGGAAGAAATCTGGGGGAAGCGGTGTCAGCGGGGTTTGGCTTATCGTTGGTGTTCTGGCAGCTAGCTTGTTCAAATTCGGTCAGGTTGGTCTAAAAATATTTGCTGGTGCTATCCATGGCATTGCAAATATCGGGAAATTCGACATCGGCAGCGGAGAGAAATCAGGTGTCTTCTACGGGGGGGTTGCCACGTCGCCTGCCTTGCTTGGTGTCGGTTGGATCATCGGGCCTAAGATTGCTTCTTTCGTGTTTGTCGGAGGTCTCCTCGGCTGGGTTATTCTTGTTCCGCTTATCGCCTTGGCAACAGGGCTTCCAGCACCGGTTACTCCATCAGAGGTGACTGATGCACTTGCGTTAGGATTCGGAAATGCTGATGCCGGGTATCAGATCTGGGGGTTCTTCGCTATCTGGGGGAACTACATCCGGTACATTGGTGTTGGTGCCATGGTCGTCGGTGGCCTGTACACGATCTTTAAACTCCGATCGAACCTTGCCAGCGGCATTAAAGAAGCTATTGCAGGTATTACAGGCGGAAAAGTGGCAGTAAAGAAAAGAACAGACACCGATATTAATATCAAGTTAGTTTTCCTGATGATCGGATTACTCACCATTCCAGTCTTCCTTGTCTATGTGTGGATTTCAAGTCTATGGGTAGTGTCCGCGGTCATGGCGGTGTTCGCGATCTTATTTGCTTTCATTGCCAGCGCTATTGCTGGATACATGGCTGGACTGCTGGGATCATCCAATAACCCGATCTCTGGTGTCACGGTCTCCGTGTTACTGATCACCTCATTAATTCTTCTCGGGTTTGGTCTTTCCGGAAATGTTGGCGCCGCCGGTATTGCGATTCTTATTGCCGCGGTGATTTGCTGTGCCGCCGCTATCTCCGGGGATGTCTTGCAGTCGATGACGTGTGGTCAGATGATTGGTGCAACACCTCGGAACCAGCAGATCGCAGAAATAATCGGTGTTGCTGCTGCTGCCCCGATTCTTGCATTGGTTGTCCAAGCATTGGATAAAGCGTACCATATCGGCAGTACGAATCTGCCTGCGCCACAGGCATTCCTCATGCAGGGTATCGTCCAGGGTGTCCTTGGTGGACAAATGGTCTGGCCGTTCGTGGTTGCCGGGGCAGTGCTTGCGTTCGTGTTAATCCTCATTAACCTGCCGGTCCTTCCTGTTGCGATTGGTATTTATCTGCCGTTCACGTTGAGTACTCCGATTTTTGCTGGCGGTATCGTCCGCGCTATCACCAACAGGGCCATTGCGAAGAAATACGGTTCAGCGGATGAAGAAGAGATCAGCGATTGGGAGCTTGCTATCAAGCAAACCGATGTACAACCAAAAGAAAAGATTATAAGAACTGGACTTCTTCTCACCGCGGGATTGATCGCAGGAGAGGCCCTGATGGGCGTCATCGTCGCGTTCCTCATTATCGGAGGATTTAACTTCGCGGTCTTTGACTATCCGCCGATTCTACCAGCGGTGCTTGTCTGGGTCTTCATCGCAGCGCTCCTTGCCTACATCCCATTGAGGGAAATTTACGCGAAAGACAAAGAGTAAAGGGCCTCCGACTGTTGATGAGTTTCTTTTATACAAACCGAAACGGTTAGATTTCGAATGGTCAACGACCAACGACGGTCTTGTGGTGATAACAGTCCCAAAATTTACCAGTAAATTCGGCAAGTCCTTTTGTAAAGCGCTGAAGCGAGACAACACATTTTCGGCCAATCTGGATAAACTCGGGTCAGCCATCTGGAAACAGTGCGAGGGGACCAAAACCGTGAAAGAAATCCTGGATGTGGTTACCAAGGAATTTGCCGAGGAAAAAAACATCGATCAGCGACTCTTTCTGTTTCTCCAACAACTCAGAGCCCTGTGCTACATCGTGTACTAGCGTTTCTCAAGATGCGCACTCTTCACCTGGAAAATACCATTGTCTCGATTCCATTTTGTTAAGGATTCATCAATCACGAGTTTCTGGGAAAACAAGGGTCCGGACAGTACGAGTGTTTCAAATTCACCTCCTTCACCAGCGATGTTGATCTTATATTTTTCATGAAGGGAGACAAGGGCATCTATCGTTTGTTCATCGATGGTTTTGCCTAGCCAAGTCTCATCAAACCCAGCGGCGAACACGCCGACAATGATGATGTGGAATCCCGCTTTCACCTGGTCCCGCAACAGCAGTTCCTGGTTCTTATGCCAGAGAGGGTTAAACGATTTGATTCCTAGCTCGTCACATATTTTTTCGATACGGGTCCGCTGATACTCTGAGGCAATAGCCCCACTTATCACGCCGTCAATTTCAAGGTCCTGTAACAGATTTTTTAAATCGACGAGTTCTTTTTCTTTTTCACCTTTTGTTGATTTCTTCACAAGAGGGATATCGATTGCTTGGGCAAGCAGATCAGTAAGATGGATATTAATCGAATGGAACATCCAGGAATCCTGTTTCTCTGAATGAATGGTGACAAGAGGGAAAACATCCCATCCATACTGCTGGGCGATGTACACCGCAAAAACTGAATCTTTTCCACCGGAGAATAACGCTGCGACTCTCATCGTAATAGGTATCTCTCTAAACAAATAAATACTGTGGTCGGTATTACTTTAATTGTGTTTTTCCAAAGTGACTCCTGAATTTCCAGCCTTCTTTTTATTTCATCCCAAATAACAGGTATCCTATTCCTGTATAGGTCTTTTCTTTCATTTACCAACATATCACCTAAAAGTCTAAAATTGACGTGTTCCTTATTTAATTTGTAATCAAACCTTATAAGGAAAGAATGCAATCAGAACCTCAAATGGATCCTGGACCAATGCACCCACATACATATCCGACATTGCCCGAACAGCTCGATAACCAGACTCTTTTATCGGGTGGAGAACAAGAAGGGGAGAAATAAAGCGATCGTAGCAGCGAGCAGAAAACTACTTACCTGCATTTGGTACATGCTCATGAAGAATGAAACGTTTAATCCTAAACTCCCGAGTTTTTAATAACAAGGTTCATGCAGGCAACATCGATAGGAACAGGGATCAATAATTTCTCAAAAATGATACGTTGCCTCTTTGTGATCTCTGTTAATTTCCATGAGTTCCCGATGTGAACCACCCGCAATTTGCCAAGGTCAAGCAGAATATCTTCAATCGAAAACTTGTCCGAGAGTGTTGTTTTCAAGAGGCTTTGAAGCAGAATTGATCTCAATATCATCGCGATGAAGTAGATGAAGATGAGTCCCTTCAAAGTCTCGACTTTGCGAACCCGTAGCGGCATGACGTCAAGATCGTTCTTCAGATCGTCATAGACTTTCTCGATGGAATCACGTTCACGATACATTGCGAGTGTCTCGTTCCAGGTCATCTGAAGCGTGGTCAGGAGTATCATTTTTCCCATCCTGTTACTAGCCTGTGATATTGCTTTCGATTTTCGTTCAAGATGAATTGTTCTGTTGTTGATCTTGCACTCGAAGAATCGTTGGAAATCACCCGCAACTCGCTTGAAATGATCGTAGGCATTTTCGAATGTCCGATGACCTTCGAGTTTCGCTTCGATGTCCATGAGGCGATTGTAGAAGGAACTGATCTCGTCTGCCTTGCGTTTTGGACTAAAGAGAATGAATGCTCTCAATTTCTGCTTGCCGACCTCAAGGTCCTTCTTGATCACGTGCAGTATCTCTTTGTCGTATCGCCTCGCGTATCTCGCGTCCTCGATGTCGATATTTGTCTCGCTGATGCTCTCCTTGCCGATCTTGACGCTGAAGGGCAAAGGCATCACGAATTCGATTTCTTCCTTGCACATCTCTTCAACATTCGACTCACTGTAGAACCCTCGATCAAGGACAAACAATCCGCGTTGAATCCCAAGTTGTTTCACTTCAGTGATGAGGTTCTTCAATGCCACGACATCATTCACGCTACCAGGAAACAACTTGTGGTATATCGGGATCTTCCTTTCTACGGACATCACGACTCCGAGATTTACCTGCGCCAGGTCTAATTTCTTGTAATCGTCTCCGTACTCGAACCATGAGATGTTCTCAGAGTATGAACCAAGACTGGTGATGTCGTAGATCATCGCCTTCTTGTCTTCAGGAGAAACGAGCTTGCGGTGAAAGGAATCCATGCCTTTTTCGTTCAATGCAATTCGTTCAAGCAATTCGGATAGACGTTGTGAACTCAATTCATCTGTTGATCCGCAGACCTCGCCGATCATAGTGTCATCCATCGTGTGTGAGATATGCTTCAATGCTGAAGGATGGATCACCTTCGACATCGCTAGCGCGAGGATGCTTGCGCCATCCTCGCCAAAACTTGCGGCGAGTTGTTGCTTCAATTTAAGTTCAGAACAAATTTGGTCAAGAAGATATGCCGGGCCGTAGGATTTTGTTGTTCTGACATCACGTTCGGATTCCTTCTGTTTCACGCTTCCCGTTTTTTCATCCCATACTCCAAGGTATCTGCGCTTCTGCCTCGCTTGCTTTTTTTTGCTATCCCAGTAGCCTTTGACTTCGTAGGCGTAAAGTTTCCCATGGATCTTTTGCTTCACAATATATGTCATCGTTAAGAGTAATAACAAGCATTCTAATAAAGTTTTCCATCGAGGATTGGGTATGAGAAATCAGTCCTTGTGGCTAATTTTCCGGGGGTTTAGGTTTAATTACAGCAACGATGATTAAGAAATAGAAGTGCTTTTCATAGGTAGAAACTCAGATTTAGTACAAGCATTAACACGGTTTTAAGTCTAAATGTTTTTACGCGACTCATATGACAAAAAAAAGAAAAAGATAGGGATTTTTAGTTTTCTAATAGGTAACGTAGTATTGGAAATGCATTGGGAAATCGTTCAAACAAATGTTCAAAAAACTGTAAAACATTGAAATGGAATATGTATGCACTATTTTTCGGCATCTTAATAGGTAATGGATCTGACCAGTCGCTCTCAAAACCATGTTCATCCTTGGCTTTTACTCGAATGTCATATCTGCCTCTTTCAGTCCATGTATGAGATGCCGTTACTCCATCATTAGAATTATAAGGTCCGAGCCACTCACTATAATTACCATAGTCCCAGTCCCATTTATAATACACTTGGTTTTCTTCGACATCATCAGTCCACGTTGTATAGGTATATTTAATACCTATTTTCCCTTCTGTAGGACCTGAAGGTGTATGTGGTTTATTTGGGGGTGAATTAGATTGAATATGGATAGACAGTGAATCTGACCATACGCTTACAGCACCAGCTGAATCCTTAGCTTTAACTTTAATATTGTAATTTCCTGGATCAGTCCACGAATGCGATGCATTCACAGATTCGTTTGACTCGTAGGGTCCGAGCCACCCACTGTTTGTTCCATCTCCCCAATTCCACCAATAATATACCTGATCACCATCGATATCCATTGTTCTTGTTGTGTAGGAATATTCCACAGTAAAGACGCCACTAGTCGGGCCAGAGGGTTTTAATGGTTGTTGCGGGGGCGGTTGTGACTCGGTGGTAAAACTCCAATACGGTCCATTCTCCAAACCACCAAAACAATCATAAACAAAAATTTGCCAATAATAGGCAGTGGAATAACTCAATCTTCCAGGTGGGTCATAGGTTTCACCTGATTGGTGATACACGACTAATGGCGGCGGCCAGTTCACTCCAAAATAGACATCATACACAAGGGGATCACCATCTGGATCAGTGCAGTCCCAACTAAGGATAGCATCAACAGGTATATCAATAGTACCTGACGGTGGATAGGGATTTGTTGGAGCACTCGGATACCAATTGTGTACATAAAAACCAGCATCTTCTATTGACCAATTACTATTACTGCTCGTATCGTTTGCCCAAAAATGATACACATAGACTCCTGTTACCAAATACGTTCTATTACAATAGAATGTATCCCCAGTTCGATTTCCTGTAATTGAAATATTTTCTCCAACCATCGTATATATATTGGTAATATTTAGAAATACTTGACTAATCTCAATGTTATCAATGATGTGAGCAGATATGTTGACATACCATCCCGCATGTGCAGGGTTAGGATACGCCCAATAATTCGATATAACAGGCTCAATGTTGTCATAAACAATTACATTTTTTACTCCAGTGTTGATCCAGAGATTTACTATATCTTTTGCTGAAATACAATAATATAATGAATCAATGGTATTATAAATCTCGATAGTTTTTTTCCATATTTCCCCACCAACATTATCCATACTAATATTTGTATGAGCTTCGGTCCCATACCAATACTCAACCCATACATTAGTAACATAGGTGTTATCGGTTATAGTAGCGTTGAAAAGAAATAAGTCTCCGGTATAAGCAGTGGCTGATGTATGATCAATTATTGTTGGAGGGGCGTTATCGAAAATAATTGTTTGTACTTTACTATCAAACCTGTTATTATCATCAATCACAGTTAACGTTATATTATAACTCCACTCGATTCCTAAGTACGTGTGATTAGTTATCATACCTGTTCCATTAAATCCATCACCAAAATCCCACAGATAATTTACAATCGTACCTTGATAATCATTAGATCGAGAAGCATTGAATGCAACTGTTCTGTTTATAATTATGTAGTCGAAATTTGCTGCAAGTGGGAACTTATGAATTAATGGATACCAATCTCTATTATTACCACCATCTATGATATAGGGTATATCTCCAATCCGATCACCATTTAAATCGCTACCAGTATAGTCGAACCAAAAGTTTCCGCCAGAAGGATAATCATTATCCCACTGATTATTACCTGAATCATATGCATTTTCTATATTGTCAATAAAGTTGTTATGGAATATGGTATTATTTCGATGGAGAGAGTCTCTTATTCGTATACCAATATCATTTTCCAAAAAAGTGTTGTTTTTTATTATATTGTATTTTGCACCTGCATTAGCCCAACCCATTATATTTATTCCTAAATCACATTGTTCAAATGAGCAATTCTGGATAGTGTTATTATAAACGGATAATTCTAGGTAAATCCCCCATCCAACACTTTTGTATCGGTTATTTTTGATATAATTATATTGACTATTTCCTGTTATTTTAATACCGATCTGATTATTTGTGTAATAATTATCAATTATTTTATTTACATTAGAGTTTGTTATTATGAAAATACCATTGGATGAATTAAAACAATTTTCTTCGATTGTATTATTACATGTATAACCATATAAATAGATCCCGCCAGAATTATTAGCAGTAAATAAATTTTTAGAGATTCTATTTGCCTCAGAATACCAGACATACATACCCCAATAATTATCGTCGAAAATACAATTTTCAATGGTATTATTATTTCCATATATAATTTCAATTCCCATATTATTATGAATTCCATAAATTTTGAATCCACTGACACTTGCATTATCCCCAGTTATTTGAATCCAACCATCGATTATGGTATCATTTCTATTTGCACCAATTAATATTTTGGCGGAAGTGATAACTAAATTCTCATGATACGTTCCGCTATTGACATAGATTTCTGCATCCCCCGAGATCGCATCGATGCCACCTTGGATCGTGTTAAAACGGAAGATATGCCAACCGGGCGTAAAGGCATTATAATCGTCATCCACCCAGAAACCGGGAAGCCCACTAAGAGAAATATAAAATATTTTAGTCATAGAAACAACAGAGTTGTTTCGGTAATTATCCGAATAGATATAGTAGCAATACCCGCCAAGCAGTGAAAATGTTGAATTATAATAGAAGAGATTTGTGGAAGGAATATTCGTCATAGAAATGTTGGTAATCTCTCCTAAAGGATTTATCATATGTATCTTGACTGATTTCACCAAAATGATATCAATAACTTGACAAGAGATATTTATGAAACCACCTGGTTGTTGAATCTCTCTATTAATATACATTTGAGAAATAACCGGAGATAACTGTTGCCAAGGCTGCATCAAAGGATAATGATCTTGATTATCACCACCGGGGATGATATATGAAATATCAACTATTCCATCTCCACCTAATATGTTTTGAGAGAGACCATGATTATTATCACCGCTAGCAAAATCACTCCAGAAGTTACCGCATTGATTATAGGGTAAATTCCATATATTATCACTACTTTCCTCATATGCTTGTCCATCGGATGCCCAGTAATAATAAAACGTATTATGGTAGAGGATGTTATTATTAGAATGAAAGAAATAGATGCTATATTGCGTACTTTGGAGAAATGTATTGTTCCGTATCGTATTCGCATTTGAATGATCTGCATAGATGCCGTATTGATTATCGGAAAACGAGTTGTTCGCAATAATATTAAAATAGCTATTATAGTAGAGCTCTACACCCCATTTACTTGTCGTAATGGTATTGAAAAGAAGCATATTAGATCTGGACCCCTGGAGGATGACTGCATCCCAATAATAGTAATTACAGGATATGGTATTATTTGAAAGAGTGTTATAATCTGAATCATCGGCATAAATCCCTGTTCCACAATTCACAATCGTGTTATTTGAGATGATATTTGAATCACTAGAATAGAGCTCTATTCCGTTGGTTATTCCAGATAATAGGTTATGAAGAATCGTATTTTGACTGCTATACCGTTGAAGCACAATACCGTAGGAGAGTGCAGTAATATGACAATTAAGGACTTTTGTTTGGTTACTATAGTCGATGACTATCCCATAGTCACCAGTACCTCCTGTAATATTACAAAAACGTATGGTATTTGGAGTGTTATTTACAAATTGGTTATGTACATATTCTAATTTTATTCCAGCTACATTATCGATAAAATTACAATACGAAATGGTGTTGTTTATCAGATCAAACGTAGAGAGAAAAGCCCCGTAGTAATTTTTATAGAAATTACAGTACTGTATTTGATTTTCTTCAGTTATATTTAAACCAAGAAAGATGTTCGCAAAACATAGTGCATATTGTGTATATGACACATTACAGTGCTGAATGATATTGTTATTTGAATTTCTTATTAAAATACCAATGTTTCCTCCAGATATCGTGCAGTTTATCACTTGGGCAAATGAAGAGGATTCATCAAGTCTTATAGAGTTCATTGTATTGTTTATAAAAACACAATTTTTTATGATTGTTTTAAATGAGTGCCATGCTGGATGAATTCCATAATGATTATTTACAAAGCGGCACTGTGCTATTTCATTGTAATGACAATAGCTATACAGCCAAATACCGCCCCAAGAACAATTTGATATTGTACAGTTCAAGATTTTATTATGATTGGAATAACCTAACCATATGCCATGTGCCATATTATTGAAGATGTTACAGTGAAGAACTGAGATATTTGAAGAGGTTTGTAATACTATTCCATCATCATTGTTGTAAATGTTACTATTCGATATTGTTATATTATTGCAATAGTATAACGTAATTCCATAATGAAGCCCTGAAATATTCATATTTTTAATAATAAAATCGGAACAATCTACGAGGATTAGCTGGCCTGCATCTCCATCAAGAACAACATTTGATTCATTTATAAAATAATACAAGTTTTTTCCATTGATGGTATTGGACGTAATGTCTTGAGTCAAATCTTCTAGATTTTCTCCATAAATGTAAATACCAAATTGACTATAAATGTTATTTTGACTGAAATAGTTATTATGTATATGGTTACTTGGGGCAGCGTATAGTGTTAGCCCTCGACTATTGTTCGTAAAAATACAATTTTTAATTTCGTTATTTGTATGATCACGAATATAGATTCCCTCATGGACACCTGAATTTGTAATCGTAAAATCTCTAATAACTGTTGAGTTAGAATAGACATATATTACTTCGTAGCCGCTGCCATCCAAAACTGTAGAATTTTTATTTTCACCAATCAAATTTATTTGTTTATCGATAACCAAACGACCGTTATAAGGAGACGAATCATCATATACAAAAATGGTATCTCCATGATTTGAAGCTTTTATCGCACTCTGAATAGTAGTATAATTTCCAGGTCCACTACCCCCAACATACAACCAACTACCACGATCCATTGGTTTTAAACTCGTTGATTGATTTGTATTGAAAGCAGATACATTACCTAAACCAAAAATCAATAGAATAAAAAAACACACAACAGATAAAGTCATCCAATTTTTCCACATAAGCATTTCACTCCCTTAAAATGTTAATTTTTAAGTAATATTATCCTGTAGCTTTATTTAAATGTTTGTAAATGATAAAAATTGAAACAAAGTTTATTAAAGCAATTCCTACCATATCGTTTTAAACAAATAAACATTTCTTGTCCTTGGTTGCGCTGATGAAAATTGGGATACTCTGTGGGAATCACATGCCGGATTTGATGAAAAAACCGGAAAAAATCAAGGTGCAAACACCCTATGGCGATGTTATGGTGTATGCTTCCAAACTAGGAGCCCATGATCTTTTCTTCATTCATCGTCATGGAGAACAATCCAATCTCCCACCCCACCGGGTCAATCATCGGGGCAATATCCAAGCATTTGCATCAAGTCATGTCTCCTGTATCCTTTCTGTGGGAACTGTTGGGTCTATGAAAAAGGAGATACGGCCAGGAGACCTGGTGATTCCTCATGATTTTATTGATGTGACGAAGTCTCGTTCGCAGACGTTCTTTGATGAGAAGAGAGTGCATGTGGATATGACAGAACCGTTCTGTTCCTCACTGCGAGAAGCATTGTTGCAAAGCTGTGATAAAACCAGAGATGTTACGTTTCATGAGAAAGGTGTGTATCTTGTTACCGAGGGGCCTCGTTTAGAAACTGCTGCGGAAATCAAATTGTATTCCATGGTTGCTGATATTGTTGGCATGACCATGGTTCCGGAGGTGGTCCTCGCTCGAGAGAAAGGGATTTGTTTTGCTTCCATCTGTCTGGTGTGTAACATGGCTGCCGGCCTGCAGAATAGATTGACTGCCGATGAGATCGCATCAGTGTATAAGAAGAAAGAGCCAATGATTTCCAAAGTATTGCAATTCACGATTGAGTCTCTTGATCAGAAACGGTCTTGTCATTGCCCTGTCGATGTCTCCAAGGCAACATTATGAAACAGTACGAGTTAATTGAACATACTGCTGATGTCGGTGTAAAAGCCTACGGAAAAACTGTTGCAGAGGCTTTTGAACATGCAGCAGAGGCGATGTTTGATATTATCACCGATACATCAACCATACAGTCTGTGGGTCAGTATGACATTGAGTTGGAAGCTCCTGATCTTGAGCAGTTGCTGGTTGATTGGCTCTCAAAACTCCTTTTTTTGAATGACGCAGAGGATCTTGTGTTCGGGAGATTCGAGGTGAGTATTACAGGGAATCGTCTCTCCGCCCATGTCTTTGGTGAGAAGTACAATACTAAGAAGCACAAGATGGGCGTGGAGATTAAAGCAGTGACCTATCACATAGTTAAGGTTACTGAGACAGACCCAATCTTTGCGCAGGTTTTGTTTGACATCTAAATAATAAAGTGGAGTATAAATACAGGAATAAAGATTTTTGTTTTATGAGAAAAGGGATAGTCGCCTGTTCAGGTATGATCCTTGCACTGGTATTGCTTGTTGTTGCGTTTCTCGGGCCATGGTATATGGTTAATGCAACTGGAATGTTGGGAGCGGATTATACCATGGAGTTGTTCCTGACACGAATGGAGGTACAAGGAAACCTCGGGGGCCAGGGCGTTTCATTGTCCATGGGGTACGCGGAGGCAAAAGCGAACTTGCAAAGCACCGATGTGAACGTGGAGAGTTTTGCGATGATTGAGACAGCGATGTATCTGACGCTCCTTGCTATGGTGACTGCTGTTATCGCGGTTGTTTGCATGGCTACATTTGTCTTTAACAAGGGACCACGAAGAACAATGAAATTATTAGGTGGTCTTTTCGGGATTCTGACGTTTCTGCTTACACTTCTGCCTGCTTTATATTTCATGAACACAAAGTTTGTAGAAAATAGCAGCGGGTTCTGGTTCAGTCTCTCTGCTTTTGGTATGACGCTCTCCGGTGTTCCTGGGTACGCGTGGTACCTGATGATCGTCGTGGCGGTCATTGCAGTGATTTCAGCGGTTGCGATACTTATAAAGAAAATCGTTCCTGAAGGAGCTTCATCTGAAACACTCCCCCCATCAATCAATTAATGCAATGAAGAGACAGAGTGATAGGCCGTTGTGAATGATTTCAACGACCCCTCCTTTTTATTTAAATACTCAGACAGCCGTTCATCGTTTAGGAAGCATATACCGGACGGGAAGCCTTCCTAGTTGAAGCTTATTTCTTTTTGCCGGATCCCACCGTCCGGTTCTCCTCACCAAAGTCTGATAATAACTCTTATATGGGGGGTCTTTATACCGAGGCAATACAAATAGGTGAAATCATGAATAAAAACAAGATTTCTGAAGAGATGACCATTAAGGAAGTAATTGATACCTACCCAGAGACTGCGATGGTATTCATGAAATATAATGTCGGCTGTATCGGCTGTCTTGCCGCATCATTCGAGAAAGTAAAGGATATCGCAACAGTCCATGGCATCGACATCAAAGCATTGGTAAAAGATTTGAATCTGGCAGTCCAGAAAAAATAATCCGTTAGAACAGTGTTTGTTGGACCTTCCTCCCTTATTTTATTCCTTATTTTTTCTATAATATTTACTGATTTCTTGTTCGGGCTTGTTTCTCATTGCGAGTTTTCTTTTTTCGTTCCTGTGCAAGTTCTCCGAGAAACACGCGCAATACGTTCGGATACTCGCTTTGTGTTTTCCCGCTGCCGTATCCAATCCTGCTGATTTTCATCGGTGGCATTTCACCAAAATTTTGTGCAAGAGTCGCGATGATTGCCGCACCGGTTGGCGTGACTAATTCCTGTTTCCTATCAACGGAGTACACAGGAATCCCTTTGAGGAGCTCAACGGTTGCCGGGGCAGGCAACGGAAGGATTCCGTGGTCACACGAGACAAATCCATGACCGAAGGGGAGGGGCGAACAATAGATATGTTCGATGCCAAGCTTGCTAATCCCTATGACTGATCCGACGATGTCAATGATTGAGTCGACAGCGCCTACTTCATGAAAATGTACTTTTTCGACATCAATCCTGTGTATTTTTGCTTCTGCTTTTCCCAGGTTATAGAAGATGTTTTGACTGTGTTTCTTCACCTCGGGAGTTAAGGTGCTGGCTTTGAGAAGGTCGATGATATCAAAGAGACTTCGATGATGCTGCTCCTCAGTGACAGCAATCGTGATATCGACTGCAGCAATATGGTTGCACTCAACTGATTTTACGGTAATGTCGTACCCACTGAGAGGCAGTTTTTTTAGCTCGCTTTTTAAAAATGTCACGCCAACTCCTACATCGATGAGAGCACCAAGAATCATATCTCCAGCGATCCCTGAGAAACAATCAAAGTATGCGATCGTCATTTCTTCTCACCTGTTGATAAGGCTGGCGAAATACCCGGCGCCAAACCCGTTGTCAATATTGACGACCACGACACCTTCCGCACAACAATTCAACATGGTCAGTAATGGTGCTATCCCCTGGAAACTTGCACCATACCCGACACTAGTCGGAACCGCGATCACTGGTTTTGAGGCAAGGCCGCCAACAATGCTTGCAAGGGCACCTTCCATCCCTGCGATCACAATGATAACATTGGCATGAAAGATTTTTTCTTTGATGTCGAACAACCGATGGACACCGGCAACCCCCACGTCATAGACTTTCTCCACCTTGTTTCCCATGAATTCCGCGGTGACTACTGCTTCTTCTGCAACAGGGATATCAGAGGTTCCTGCGGTGAGAATCAGGATTGTTCCTTTCTTTTGTTTTGGTCGGTATCGCTGGATAACAATGGTTTTTGCCGATTCATTGTACTCGGCATCATCATACAATTTCTTTACTGAAGCATAGACGTTTTTGTTTGCTTTTGTCAGGAGGATATTTTGGTCTTTTGGCAGTTTTTTAAGAATCTGAGAAATCTGAGATACGGTTTTTCCTTGACAGAAAATCGTCTCAGGAAATCCTTTCCTAATTTCCCGATGCGTATCGATTTTTGCAAACCCTAGGTCCTCGTACGGCAATGACTTAAGTTTCTGAAGGACGGTTGCAAGACTTACTTTTCCTGCTTTGTAATCTTGTAAAAGTTTCTTCATTTGTTGAGCACCTCGTTTAAACTACCGGTGCGGTACCCTTCAAGGTCAAGGGTGATGTACGTAAATCCAAGTTTTTTAAAACGTTTTCCAATCCTTTGAGCATGCATAAAAATGGTTTGAAAATCATCTGATGCCACCTCGATTCGGGCGATGTGGTCATGGTAACGGACCCGGCATTGCCTGATACCTAAGGAAAAAAGAAACTCCTCAGCAGATTCAACCTGCTTGAGTCGTTCTTTGGTGATCTTCACTCCGTAGGGGAATCGGGAGGCAAGACAGGCAAATGCTGGTTTCTCAGAACTCTCCAGTTGCATGGTTTGGGAAAGGTCTCTGATTTCTTGTTTGGTCAACCCGATATCCTTCAATGGACTTATCACACCGATTTCTTTGCGTGCTTTTGCCCCAGGTCTGTAGTCAAATGCATCATCAGCATTCGACCCGTCAAGGACCGTGTTGAGATGATGTTCTTTTGCGATCTGCTGTATTTTACGGAATAGCTCTTTCTTACAATAGTAACACCGATCAGGGGGATTGTCTGAGAACTCGTTGATATCAAGTTCTTCAGAATGAATAATAACATGGGGGATTCCTATAGTTTGTGCGAACCGTTTCGCATCCTCTAATTCTCGTTCTGGATAGGTTGAGGAAGTCGCGGTAACCGCGAGAGCATTTCTGCCAAGAGTATCGTACGCGACCTTTATCAAAAAAGTACTGTCCACCCCGCCAGAATACGCTATCGCACAACTCTTCATGCCCGTAAGCATCTGTTGTAGTTGTTTCAACTTGGCTTGTGAAGTTGTTTTCACAGGAGAGACAAGAAATGTCTAGCCTATTTAATGATTATCTGAGAATTCTTACTTGAGCAGCTGGTTCAGTTTCTGTTGTTTCCTCTTCTTCCAAGCACCCTTGTGGTACGCGTAACTTACTACGAGAGGGAACGTGATGGTTGCTTCGCTGTACACCATTTGTTCATAGCCGGTGTCAACTTTCCCCCAGGAGTTTGCTTCTTTTAATGTCGAACCAGATAATGCTCCATCGCGTTCATCTGCAACAGTGAGCTGTATCGCGTACTTATGCATGGGTGCGTCGATACCAAGGATATCTGCCGCAACAACGGTATCTTGAACAAAATTCTTTGGAACACCACCGCCGATCATTAACAATCCGGTTTGTTTTGATTTTATTTTCAACTCAGTGAGCTCTCTGAAATCCTTCACAGAATCAATCGTCACATAGTTGTTCTTGCGTTCATGCTGATGGAACACTAAACCAAACCCTGCGCTCGAATCTGAAAAAGCCGGGCAGAAAATCGGGACATCATGTTTATAGGCTTCCAGGACAAACGAGTCGGGATTCTTCCCGTGTTTTTCAAGGTACCGCCCCATTTCATAGATGAATTCCCGAGAAGAATATGGTCGCGGAGGAAGCTCGTCAGCTATTTTTTTCGTGGTCATATCACAGATGCGAAGATCATCCTCGTCAATGAAGGTATCATAGATTCTATCAATGTGCATCTTCTGAAGTTTTGTGTCATCAACCTGTACATCTCCACGATAATGTTTAAACCCAAGTCCTTCGAAGAAATCCTGGTCTACCACGATCGCGCCCGTCGAGACAATGGCATCCACCATGTTGTGACGTATCATATCGACAATCACATTTTTTAACCCCGCGCTGACCAGTGATCCCGCGAGACACAGGATGACCGAGCACTCTGTATCTGCAAGCATCGTATTGTAGATTTTACAGGCATTCGCGAGGTTTCGTGACTGAAAGGCCATATGATCAAAGGCTTCGATCAAAGGAATGGCGTTGAACGTCTTGATGTCAATGTGCTTGATCTTTTCTGATAGTAATTCCTTTTTTTCGTCTTTGATTTCGTATTTCATTGATATAACCAGCAAGGAGTATTTCATCTGAGTTTTTCTTTTTTTCTACGATGAAAATAAAAAAAACACTATGAAAAAAGAATGTTGAGAAACAAAGAAATTATTAAAGGAAAAGACGATGCTGTAAAAGAGGTCATCTGAGATGGATATCACGCAATCCTTGTTTCCTTTTCTGTACGTGTTCATCATAATCATCACTATCGTTCTGGTAATTGTTCTTTCGCTTTGGAGATACAAGACCATCAAACGTCTCATGGAACTACAGGCAACGAAGCGAAGCGGAACTGTAGTCGGAACGTTTCTATTACCGCTGCTCAAGTTCTCCCATCGTGCTCTGCCCGTCTTGGTTACGTCGGTGCCGGGGAGTAAATATCGTCATGCAAAAACAGAGGTCAGCGTTACCTTGCTCAAGCCAGTACCAAAGAACATCACAATCCTGAAAGAATCAGTCTCAACACGTCTGGGAAAAGCATGGGGAGCAGTAGACGTCCAACTGGAAAGTGATGAATTTGACAGGGAATTTCTGATTAAAACAGAGGATGAAGCGTTCGCAAGAAATTTTATAAATTATAAGATACAAAATAAACTCTTAGAAATGAAGCAGGAGAAAACCCGTATTACCCTCGAGGGTACGTGGCTGACTGTTCAGGTCCCCCGAGTAGTGAAGACAGAGGAGGGGTACAATCAATTAATCGACCTTGCGTTCGCCCTCGTCGATCGGATACAAGAACTCTAGGTACTATCGTTTTAGGGATCACTCTTTTTTTTCTCAAGGAAGTGCAGCGAGATCGAGTTCATGCAGTATCGCTGACCTGTCGGTTTGGGTCCATCATCGAATACATGCCCGAGATGTCCTCCGCAACGGGCGCACACCGCCTCGGTTCGTTTCATCCCAAGGCTTGTATCAGCTTTCAGCAGAACAGCATCGTTTGAGACAGGAACAAAGAAACTCGGCCATCCGCTCCCCGAATCAAATTTGGTCTCAGAGGAAAACAGCGTGTTTCCGCACCCGGCGCAGACATACGTTCCTTCGGCGGTCTGATGAACATATTTTCCTTTGAACGGCGGTTCTGTTCCTTTCCTCCGCAACACCAAAAACTCTTCAGAAGTGAGGGTCTTTTTCCATTCGTTCTCAGATTTTTTCACCAATTTTTTCTCCAGAGCGACCTACCTCCAGAAAAAGAGAATCTCTGTTTCTATTTAAACCTCTTAGCTAGCAGACCCTCTCCCTCTTCGTAACATTTAAACCATCCCCTCCTGTATCCGTTTTCTGTATGCATGAATGGGCACTTGCCGAATCAATCGTCATGGCTGCCGTGGAGACCGCGCAGAAAGAAAATCTCAAGACAATCACCGAAGTCACGGTTCACATCGGTGAATTACAACAGATAGAGCGAGAGATTTTTCTGTTTGCACTCAACGAGCTTGCCAAATCACAGAAACCGAAAATAAAAAACGATGCGTTTCATCTGAAAATAGAAAAAGGTACGCTGACCTGTAAAACTTGTGGTCACTGCTGGAAATACAGCGACATGAAAAAGAAATTGAATGAAACAGAATCAGAGTCAATTCATTTCATCCCTGAGGTCGTGTTTGTTCATGCGCGTTGCCCCAGCTGTGGGAGTCCGGATTTTGAGATTACGAAAGGACGAGGGGTCATGCTTTCATCCATTAAAGGAGTTCGATGACCATGGAGCCGAGAACCAGCGTCATTGAGAAACGGTTGAAAAACATCAAAAGAATCATCGCGGTTGCAAGCGGGAAAGGCGGCGTGGGAAAAAGCCTTGTGGCTTCCAGCCTCGCGCTCCATCTCGCACACCACGGATATAAGGTTGGACTTCTGGATCTTGACTTATACGGACCCTCTTCGCACATCATCCTTGGCATCAAAGATGAATTCCCAACAGAGGAGAAGGGACTCATTCCACCAACTGTCCACGGGATTTCTTTCATGTCTATTGTCTATTTCACGCAGGAAAAACCATCTCCGTTCCGAGGCGTTGATATTTCAAATATCATCCTTGAATTGCTCGCGATCACCCAATGGGGGAGACTGGACTTTCTGATTATTGATATGCCCCCAGGCATTGGTGATGAAACCCTTGATGTTATCCGGTATATGAAGACCAGCGAGTTTCTGGTAGTGACAACCCCGTCAAAGGTGGCAATGGGTGCGGTCAGTAAACTATTGAAAATTTTAATAGAATTACAGAAACCGGTGCTTGGTGTGATAGAAAATATGACGATGACAGACTCCTCATTTATCAAGGAGGAAGTGAAGAACTTAAAGGTACAGTATCTTGGAAAAATCCATTTTGATGAAACACTGGAAGAAGCAATCGGAAATGCTGGACGTCTCGCAGAAACACAGGCGATGAAAAACCTTACAATGATTCTTAGGAAAATCAATCTCTAAGACATCAACGTCTAAGACGTGGTTTTACCAGAGAGGATATAACTTCGTGCCTCTCCGACCGTGAACAACGACCCGGAAACACAGATCATGTCTTTTTGTTTCGCTATGCGTTTTGCATGGTCGATTGCTTCAGGGATTGAAGCTTCAATGTATATCTTTTTGTGTGCATCAAACCTCTCAATGGTCTCCTTTAAGAACAGTGGGTCAGACGCTCGAGGATTTGCTGATTTCGTGACGATGATAACGTCGGAGAGTGGAACTATCGCTGACACCATCGTTTTGACATCTTTTTCTTTCAATACACCAAGAATAAGGATCAGCCGATAGGAAGAAAAATCCTCCTTCAATGTTTTTGCTAGCATGCTCATCCCATCGGGGTTATGCGCACCGTCAAGGAGGATCAACGGTTTCTCTAAAACGATTTCCATGCGCCCAGGATGGGTCGCAGCAGCGATGCCATCGAGAATATCACCATCGGTGATGTACACGCCACCCATCTGCAACTGTTCAACAGCAGCGATGGCCACTGCTATGTTTTCACCCTGATGTTGGCCAAGCAGCGAGGTTTTCATCATATAATCCTTGAAGGAACCCTGGATAGCAAACTCTTGATATTTCCCTTTAAAAGACGCTCGTTTCCACATGGTTCGGTCAATACAAACAATCGGTGCGTTCCGCTCCCTTGCGACATGTTCGATGGTTTCCCGTGCATTCTGTGTCGTCGCAGTAACCACCGATACATGGTCTTTGATGATTCCTGCTTTTTCAAATGCGATCGATGCGACATCCTTCCCGAGGATATCGGTGTGTTCCAGCGAAATATTCGTAATTACTGAAACGAGAGGATTTACTACGTTTGTCGCATCAAACCTCCCGCCAAGTCCGACCTCTACGACCGCGTAGTCAACAGTACGGTTCTTGAAATAAAGGAACGCAAGTGCAGTAACAATCTCAAAAAACGTTGGAGTATTGTTGTTCTGTTTCATTTCCTCAACAAGTGGTCTGACCTGCGCAACAAGCATCGCGAGATCTTCTTCTGAGATTTCCTGGTCGTTGACGACGATACGCTCTGAAAAACGCTCGACATGAGGGGAGAGATACACACCAACGGTGTACCCAGCTTTCTGAAGAATGGAGCTGATATATTTACAGACCGAACCTTTCCCATTGGTCCCCGCAACATGAATCACCTTCAACTCGCTCTGAGGATTCCTCAGTCGCTCCATAAGAGAGGTAATCCGCTCAAGGCCAAAGATCCACCCGTACTTATCAAAGCTACAGAGCCATTCAAATGCATCCTTATAGGATATTGTTTTAGTAACCTTCAGAATAGAGCACACCCGGGATTTCCTTAAATTTCTTTTTCCATGAGTCACCAGGAAGGATAATAACGGTGCGACCTTCCACTAATAAACGTTTCTGAGCAAAAAGTTGTACCGTACGGGGGAGTATCTGATGCTCGACAGCAAGAATCCGGGCAGCAAGGGCATCGCGATCATCATCAGGCATTACTTTTACTGCGGCCTGAAGAACAATTGGACCATGATCCATATCTGAGTCCATGAAATGTGTGGTACACCCGGAGATCTTCACTCCATATTGGAGTGCATCGCGTTGACCATTTGTTCCCTTAAAGGACGGGAGAAGCGCAGGATGAATATTGATGAGTTTGTGCTGCCATTTTTTCACAAACGAGGGTGAAAGGAGTCGCATGTATCCAGCACCAACGACAAGCTCCACCTGATGAGCTCGAAGAACAGCATCGATTTCGTCTTCATGCGCAGCGCGGTCTTTTCCTTTTGGATCAACAAAAAACCCTGGGATATGATGCGTTTTTGCCCGGTCCAATGCAAACGCGTCTTTTGTATCGCTGATCACCACAACAACTTCTGCATCGATCATTTCCTTCTCTGATGCATCGATGATGCTCTGCAGGTCAGTCCCAGAACCAGAGGCAAGCACACCAA
>Ga0315274_10004302_pt1 | contig 20964 bp, 16 predicted proteins | sample YL17G02_20_MG_FD_203700 | JGI IMG/M metagenome (GOLD analysis project Ga0315274, IMG submission 203700) | Sediment microbial communities from Yellowstone Lake, YNP, Wyoming, USA - YL17G02_20 | ecosystem: Environmental > Aquatic > Freshwater > Lake > Sediment | place: USA: Wyoming | collected...
TCAAGTCAGTCGAGGTGCGGGGGAGAGAGGCGGGGCGAGGGGGCATCGTGCGCGGCATCGAAACGCCGCGCGCCGGCGGCCGCCACCGCCTCGCCGCTCAACTCAAGCCATGCCGGCGCGCGCGCGCGCGCGGCGAGGGCGGGCGCCCAAGGCGCGCGCACGACCCCGCGCGCGCGCGACCACCCTCTCCTCTCCTCAGCTGCCCGCCGACGCGACCCTCTCGATGCTGTCCGCCGCGCTGGAGGCCGAGGGGATGCCCGCCGGCGGGCACCTGTTTAAGGACGGCGCCCCCCTCGCCGCCGGCACGGGCGCGTCGCTGTCCGCCGCGGGCGTCGCCGACGGCGACCTCCTCGCCCTCGTGGGGCCCGAGGCGGCCGGCCCGGGCGCCAGCGCCCCAGCGGGCGCGCCGGCGGCCGCGCCCGGCGCGGCCAACGACGCGGCGCTCGACGCGGCCGCCGCCTGGCTCCGCGCCAACCCGTCCATCCTCGCCACCCTCCCCCCCGCCGCCGCGGCCGCGCTCGCGTTTGCGGACGCTCCCCGCGCGCGCGCGGTGGTGGCGGAGCTGGTGCGGTCCGGGGCGCTCGCGCCGCCGGGTGGCCGCGCGGGCGGCGGCGCGCGCGGCGGGCGCGCCGCGGACAAGGAGGCGGCCATCGATGCCCTGAACGCCAACCCATTCGACGCTGAGGCCCAGGTGAGAGTGGAAGGGGGTTGGCGAGGGCGAGAAGAGGGCGCGCCGCAGAAGCACCCCCACCACCCTCCCCCCCACTCCATGCAGGCCAAAATCGAGGCCATCCTGCGGCAGGAGGCGGTCGACGAAAACATGGAGACCGCGATGGAGCACGCGCCAGAATCGTTTGGGTCGGTCGTCATGCTCTACGTCTCGATGGCGGTCAACCGGCGCCCCGTGCAAGCCTTTGTCGACTCTGGCGCCCAAACCACCATCATGTCGGCCAAGCTCGCGGGCGAGTGCGGCATCCTGCGGTTGCTGGACGAACGGTTCAAGGGGATGGCGGTCGGCGTCGGGTCGGCGCCCATCCTGGGGCGCGTCCACGCTGTGCCGGTCGAGTGCGTGAGGGAGGGGGTGGCGTGGATGAGGCCGGGGTGTTTGGCGGCCCGTGCGGGCGCCGACGCCCCCCCCCCCCTGTGCGCCCAGGATCGGCGGCCAGTTCCTCCCCTTTTCCTTGACCGTGATGGCCGACGACAGGATGCCCTTCCTGCTGGGTCTGGACAACCTGCGCCGGTACGCGTGCCGGCTGGACCTGGGGGCGGGGGAGGGGGGGAACGCGCTGCACTTCCCGACGCTGGTGCGTTTTCTTCGTCTCTTCGTTTCGGTGGGGCGCGCCTCCCGCGCCGCCTCGACCCGCTCACACACCCCCCACCCACTCCCTGCAGAACGTGTCGCTCCCGTTCCTGCCGGAGCACGCGATCCAGGAGCGCGGCGCCTTTCAGCGGCAGGCGGAGGGCGCGGGCGGCGCGGGCGCCCCGGGCGCGGCCCCGCCGCCCGCGGGCGCGCCTGCCGCCACCCCCGGGGCGGTCGATGAGGCGGCCGTCGGCCGCCTGGCCGCCCTCGGCGGGTTCGCCCGCGCGGCCGCGGCGGCCGCGCTCGCGCGCGCGGGGGGGGATGAGGCGATGGCGGCCTCCCTGCTCTTCGAGGGCGGTGGCGCGTGAGGAGGGGAGGGGTGCGCTGGGGTGTGTGCAGGACTCGGGCCGAGGCTGTGGTGGGTCGAGCGGCCCGCGGCCGCCGCGCCCCCCCTATCTCCCTCCCTTGCCACTCCCGCGCGCGGTTTCTGCCGCAACCATGAGCCTGCGCAGCGCCCCCCGCGCGAGCACGTCCGGGCGGGCGCTCCCCAGGTGCGGGAGCGGGTGGGCGCGGGATGCGGGGCCGCCGCGCGCGCCGCGGCGCGCAGCCGGCCTCGCCGCCCCCACTCGCCCGCGCCGGCGTGGAGGCCGAGTGCCCGACTCTTTCGGCGGGCGGCGCTCCCCCCCGGCGCCGCCAGCGGGCGCAACCGTCGCGCCGCCGCGCGCGCCCCCGCGCCCGCGGCGGCCCCGTCGGCCGCGCATTGGCCCCCACCCGCCCGCCAACGACCACTCACCACCCTCACCCCGCCTCAGGCGCGCCGCCCCGGCCCCCGCGCGCGCCACGCTGGCCACCGGCCCCCCCTCGACCTCCGCCCCCCCTCCCCCCCCGGAACGCCGCCGCCTGGGCGGGCGCGAAGTCGAGGAAGCGGCCATGCGGTCGACGCTGTCGTGGCAGCAGGCGTGGGCCAGCGCGCGGCCGCCGCCGCCCGCGCTCTCGGCCGCGACGCTCGACGCGGCGTACGCGCAGTGCGGCGAGATCACGGCGGATTACGCCAAGACGTTCTATCTGGTGCGCGGGGTGGTCGTGGGGGCGTGGGAGAGGGGGACGCGAGCTCTCCGGGGAGTTACCTCGGGCGGGGAGTTCTCCGCCGACCCCCGCCCTTCCCTTTCCTCGCCCCCCCTCCAGGGCACCAAGCTCATGACGCCCGACAAGGCGAAAGCCATCTGGGCCATCTACGTCTGGTGCCGGCGCACGGACGAGCTGGTCGACGGGCCGAACGCGCCGCGGATGACGCCCGCCGCGCTCGACCGCTGGGACGAGCGGCTCACCGCGCTCTTTGAAGGCCGCCCCTACGACGTCCTCGACGCCGCGCTCGCCGACACGGTGGCCCGGTTTCCCGTGGACGTGCAGCCGTTCCGCGACATGGTGGGAAAGGGGGGGGGGGAGGGGGGGCGGACAACCTTGCCTAAAAAAGCGCGGATGTTCGTTTAGTCTCGTTCGGCGGAGTGGCGACGTGGCCCACCAAGCCAATGCACCGAAAGCCGTGCCGACACACATTACACACCACCCATAAACTGAGCTTTGCACGCGCGGCGCGGGGCGAGGCAGCGGCGTGCGGCGCGGCGACCGACCCCGAAACCCGTCCCCCGCCCCCCAGGTCGACGGCATGCGCATGGACCTGACCAAGGCGCGCTACGCCACGTACGACGAGCTGTACGAATACTGCTACAAGGTCGCGGGGACGGTGGGCCTCATGACGACCCCCGTGATGGGCGTCGACCCGCTGCGCGCAAAGACGCCCGCCGACCGCGAATCCGTGCTCCGCGCCGCCCTGGCCCTGGGCACCGCCAACCAGCTCACCAACATCCTGCGCGACGTCGGAGAGGACGTCACCGTGCGCAACCGGATCTACGTGCCGTTGGAGGATTTGGACCGCTTTCGCATCGCCGAGTCGGAAGTCGTCTCCGGCTCGCTCGTCCGGTCGCCCGGCGTCGTGGACGACCGGTGGGCGGAATTCATGGCGTTCCAGATCGCGCGCGCGCGTGCCTGCTTTGCCGACGCCGAGGCCGGCGTCGGGGGCCTCGACGCCGACGCGCGCTGGCCCGTGTGGTCGGCGCTCATCCTGTACCGCCAGATTCTGGACGCCGTGGAAGCCAACGGGTACGACAACTTCACGCGGCGGGCGTACGTGACCAAGTGGCGCAAGTACGCGTCGCTGCCGGCCGCGTTTGGGCGGGCGCGCGGGGGGTGACGAGGGAGGGGGGGGAGGGGGGTGACCGCACCCCGGGGCGCGCGACTTATTCTTTTGGGTGGGGCGCGGTTCCTTTCGTCGCGCGGGTCCATGTGGGCGGCCGCGCAGGCGCAACGGGTCTCTCGAGTGGGGTAGGGGACGGGGACGGGCGGCTCGTGCGCCGCGCCACGACCCCACACCCGCGCCCCGCGCGCCCCTCCCCGGCCCATGCGGTTCGCCGCCCCACTGCTGGCGCTGGCCGCGGCCGTGGCGGCTGCCGCCCAGCAGCAGCAGCCGTCTGTGCCGCGCGCGCCGCCGCCGCGCCTGCCCAAGGCGGGGCCTACCAACGTGTCGTACGTGCACCTCATCTTCAGCAACCACTTGGTGCGAGGGGTGGAGAGGTGTGGGGCGCGTGTCGGGCCGCGCCGTGCGCGCCATGCGGTGCGTGTTCGCGCGAGGCGGCGCTGCGCAGCAGCTGGACCCGCCCAGGCGGGCTTTGCACATGACCAGGCTCCCGCTGGCGGGCGCTCGTTGCTGGACGCCCCCCAACCGCTGCCGCATTCCGCCTCGGCACGCGCCGGGCAGCTCGCCCGGGGACGAGCGCCGCCGGAATGCCCCATTCTCACCCCGGCCCGACCACCCTTTCCTACTACTCCCAGGACATCGGCTTTGGCTGGTCGGACGGCGACCCCGCGCTCGCCACCGACATCAATGTCGTCAATCGATACTTTGACGAATTCTTTCCGGCCGCTGTCGCCGTGGCGGCCGCTTTACGGGAGCGGGACGGGTGAGCAGAGGGGATTGGGTGGGGGTTGAGGGTGGGCTGGGGTAGGGGCGGGGCCTCGCGCGCGGCTCGGCGCCCGAGCCGACGCCTTTCCCTCATCCCCAGGCCGGAGCATTACTCCTACATGACACACGTGCGTAATGGTGGCGGCCATGGGGGGCGAAAGATGGGGCAAAGTCGATCAGGCGACAACAAAAAAACTGCGGCTGCCTCCCCACCCCCGCCAACACGCCCCCACCCCCCTCCCCCTCTCCCACACAGTCTTGGCTCGTCTCGCTCTACCTCGACTGCCCCACGGGCATGGGCCTGCACTGCCCCACCGCGCCTGCGGTGGCCGCGTTTCGGGCTGCGGTGGAAGCGGGCGACGTCTACTGGCACGCCATGCCGCACAATGCCCAGGTGTGAGAGAGGGTGTTGATGGGGTGGGGTGTGGTGGGGTGGTGGGGGCTGCCTTCTTTCTGCTTCCTTCTTGTCCTTCTTCCGCCGCCGCCCACCCACCTCCCCCCCCCCCGCTCCCAGATCGAGCTCATGAACGGCCCCACCCTGCTCGCCGCCCTGGACCTCACCCACCGCCTCGACCGGTCGTTTGGCTTCGCCCCCAAAATGACGCTGTCGCTGCGCGACGTCCCGGGCCTCACCCGGTCCGCCCTCCCCCTGCTCGCCGTCTCCGGCGTGCGCGCGCTGTCGTTGGGGCTCAATTCCGGGGCGCCGCCCGCCGAGGTGCCGCTCAACGCGCCGTTTCTGTGGGTCGACCGAGGGTCGGGCGCGCGCGCGCTGACCACGCTCCACCCCGGCGGCTACTCTGGCGCCCCCGTCGACTCGAAGCGCGAATGCATCACCGCGCCCGGGTTTGAACACGCCATGTGCTGCGCGTGGCGCAACGACAACGCGGGGCCGCACAGCGTGGGCGAGGTGTTGGCGATCTACGAAACCGTCGGCGCGTACTGGCCCGGCGCGTCGGTCTCCGACTCCAACCTCGACGCCTTCACCTCCCGCCTGCTCGACCAAGTGGACCGGGGCGCGGTCGAGCTGCCGGAATTTGACAAGGAGGTTGGCGACGTGTGGGCGTACGGCGCGGCGTCCGACGCGGCGAAACTCGCCGAAACGCGCGCCCTGATGCGCGCGCGCGCGCTCATGGACAAGAAAAATGCGGAAGTCCAAAATTTCACGCGGTTCCTGGTCAAGCTGCCGGAGCACACGTGGAGCGCGGACATCAAAGTGGCGTTGAACGACACGGACAACTGGGGCAACGCCGCGTTCCACGCTCGCCTCGCGGCCAACGACACTCGCTACGCCAACACGGTCTCGACATGGGCCCTGCAACGCGCGTACGTCGACCGGGCCGTCGAAGCGCTGCGCGACACGCCGTCGGCGGGCGTCGCGCGCGACGAGCTCAAGGCCGTGCGCGACGGCGCGGCGGGCCCGCCCGACGTCTCCGGCCTCGTGGAAGTCAAGAACAGGACGCCCGCGGCTCTCACGTTTGGCGGGGGCGACGGGTGGGAGGTGGCGGTCGACGCCGCGACGGGCGCGCTCGCGGGCGCCGGGTCGCGCGCGGCGGCCGGCGGCGCGCGCACCCAGTGGGCGCGCGGCGCGGCCGACCCGCTCGCGCTCGCCATCTACTCGACATACGACGAGACAGACTATGACGCGTTCCTCAAGCGGTACCTGTACGTGCCGCGGTCGGCGGCCGACGCGTGGTGGATCACGGCGGATTTGGGCAAGGCGGGGGTATCGACCGCCACCCCTCCGCCAACCCGCGCCGACCACCGCCCCACGCTGACCGGCGTGTGGGTCGACCCCAAAGCGGCGGGCGTGCGCGTGGTGACGCGGGCGGCGTTTCCCGAGGCGGCGGTGCGGTTGGCGGGCGCGCCGGCCGAAATCTGGCTCGACGCGCGGGCCAAGCCGGGCGCCGGCCAGAAGCTGTTCCTGGACGTGACCTGGGTCAACAAGACGGCGACGCGGCTGCCGGAGGCGTTGTGGCTGCGGTTTGCGCCCGCGCGCGCGGCGGTCGACCCCGCGTCGTGGTCCCTGTACAAGCTGCACTCGCCCGTCTCCCCCCTGGACGTCGTCCGCAACGGATCTCAGAGCATGCACGGCGTGAGCCATGAAGGCGTGGCGGTGTCGGGGGCGGATGGCGCGACCGAGTTTGCCGTCGGGTCGCTCGACGCGGCGCTCGTGTCGCCCGGCGCTCCAACCCCCTTCCCCGCCCTCGACCCGCTCCCCCAACAATCCCTGACCGACCACGGCGTCTCATACTGCCTGGCCAACAACGTGTGGGGCACCAACTACATTCAGTGGCAACCGTACGGCGGGGCGGTGGGGGCCTATTTCGGGCGGAGGCCCGAGCCGAGGGCCGTCGCCGCCCCTGGCTCCATCGCCCCGCTCGCGCCCGCGGTCGCGCGCCTGTACCGCGCGCTCGACGGGCGGGACGCGGGCGGCGACGCGGGGGCGCAGGCGGGCGTCGAGGAGGACGAGGGCGCCGGCAGCGACGTCGACGGCGGCGCGTTTGCCGACGCCGACGCCGCGACCTCCGGCGGCGGCTTTGCCGCGCCGCGAGGGTCGTCCCGCCTGCCGCCGGGCGTCGTCTCGTTCACGTCGGCGGGGAGTGGGCCGCGCGACGAGGAGGCGCCGCTCGCGCCCGTGCCGCGCACCGGCGGCAGAGCGCCGTGAGAAAGGGGTGAGGGGGTGGGCGGCAGACGCAGACCCGGCTTTTTTGGCGCACGGTGTGACACACCGCACCGCGGGAGACCGAGGGAGAGCAGAGGGAGAGACCGACCCCGCCACTCCCCCTCTCTCGGCGGCACCGTCCATTGCACGCGGGGGCGCCACGCGCGGGGGCGGGCACGGGTCGACACAGTGCGGGCCGGAACGGAATGGGAGTCGTGTGCGCGGATAGGGCCCCGGGGCTCGGCGCCGCCCCCGGCACGCCCGCTAGGGCCGAGCGTCGTCTCCTCCTTTCTCTCTCTCTCTCGCTCTCACGCCGGGGTGTATATGGTGCCCCGCCCCGCCTGCGCGGGGCGAGGACTGAGGGGCCGCGCGCCGCCTCGGGTCGCACGCCGGCGGGCCGCACCGTCATGTCTGTCTGCGGTGTCGGTGGTGGTGGGCGCAGCATGTGGTGGGTCGTGGGGAGTGTCGGAATGGACAGAGGGCTGGACGGGCGCAGAAGGGTGGGGGCCGCGCGCGGACAGGGCGCGCCCCCGCGCCCCACTGCGCCGCTCGCGGTCGATCAACCGTAAAATGGTGCGCGGGAGGTGGAGGGTGGAGTCCCGGTCCACGCGGGGGTCAAAAATGGGGGGTGCTATATGGGGGGTGGGGGCGCCGCACTCTTGTCGACAGGGCGTCGACGCATCAATCAATCAATCGGCGCCGCCCGCGCGCACGCGGCGCCCGCGCGGCGCCTTGGGCGCGCCGCCGCCGGCGCCCGCAGCGTCGGCCAGCTGCGTGAGCGACGCCGACCGCGGCAGTTCGTCCAGGATGGAGGATAAAGAGTCGGCCCGCCTGGGCGTCGCGCCGTCGCGCGCCGGCGGCGACCGGGACCGGGGCGACCCCGCGCCGCCGCGGTCGGCCGACGCGACGGAAGAGGATGACGACCCGCCACCTCCCTTGCCCCCTTTGCCCCGGCCGCCGCGCGGGCGGGACCGGGTGCCACCGGGGGTGGGGGGGGCGTCGAGCGCGTCGCGCGCGGCGGCGAGCGCGGCGGCCGCGCCGCCGAGGCGCGCAGCGGGGGAGCGGTCGGGAGGCGGTGGCGTCGCGGACGAGGGCGGGCAGCTGGACGAGTCGGATCCAAACAGCTCCAGCGGCGGCACCAGGCCGTTGGGCGTGGGCGACCGCCGCCGCGCCGGCGGCGCGACCGCGCCGCCAAACAGCGGCCGCCGCGGCGCGCGGTCGCCGATGCCCAGCCCGGCCAGCGTGTCGGCCGCCAGGCCGGCCAGGGCGACGGCCTCGAGCGAGGCACCAGGGCCGGCGGGGTGGGGCGGGGGGGCGCCAGAAAACGCGAGCGCGGCCGCCACCTCGGCCGCCGCCGTCCCGGGCCCCGGCGCCGCCGCGAACCCGTACGGCGGCGCGGCGAACGAGGCCGGGTCCGCCATGTCGTACCGGGACAGGGCGCCGATGTCGACCGAGCGGCGGCCGCCGGGCGGCGGCGCACACGGCGGGGGGCGCGGGGGGAGCGCGTCGATCGAGCGCCGCGCGAGGCCGGACGGTGGCGGCGGGGGGAAGAGGTCGCCGAAACGGGGTTCGAGGGGCGTCGCGGCCGCGGCGGGCGGGGAAAGCCAGGGGCCGAGGCCGGCGCCCAACGGCAGCGGCGGCGGCGACGGCGACGCCGTGCGCGGCGCGAGCCCCTCGAGCAACGCCCGCGCGTCCGCGCCCAGGGTCGCGGCGACGCCCACGTCGATGGACGCGCGCCGGCCCGCCAGGCCGGGGCCGGGCGGCGGGCGGCCGAGCGCGGCGGCGAGCGAGACGGGGGGGTACGAACGGTAGGCACCGAGCCCGGCGTCGACGGACGCGCGCCGCGGGGGCGGAGCGCCGCCCGCCCAACCGCCCCCTGTCAGCCCGAGCGACCCCAACAGGTCCAGCGTGGCGGCGTCGGCGCCGCGGTCGCCGAGGAGCGCGGCGAGCGCGCGCGCAGACTCGCCGCTGCCCAAGTCGGGCGGCGGCGCCCTCAACTCGCCCTCGACGTGCGCGAAGAAGCAGACGCGGCGGCCGCAGGCGGCGCCGTCGGTGCACATCTGAATGGAAGGAGTGAGGGCGGGCGTCGGTGAAAGTGTCTGATAGCGCGGAGAAAGCGGCGCGGCCGGGCGCGGCGCGGCCGGGCGAGGAGCGCCGCGCGGGCCTCCCCGGGCGCCACCGCCCCCTCCAACGCCACGCCCAGTGTCCACTGGGCCGTTCGGGGGGGGCAGGGATGGTGCCGCCGCGCCTTGGGCCGGGCGTCGGCGCTCGGGGGTCGACTCAGCCTCGTCCGGGCGGCGCGGCGGCCGCCCCGCGGGGCGAATGCGCCCCCCCGCCGCGGCCATCCCGAGCCAAAAGGCCGCGGTGGGGGTCGGGCAGGGTGCGGGCGGGGCCGCCGGCGCGCACGGGAGCGGCGCGCCGCCCGGGATGGCTGCGCGGCCGGCCCAGCGCCTCGGGGCCGCCGCCGACCCCAGAGCCGCCGCCAGGGGGACCGACATGATGCACGCCGCCGCGCCCAAAAGCGGGAGGCGCGCCCGAGGCGCCCCCGCCCCCCCGCCCCCCATCCCCCAATTCCCCTACCTGCGTCTTGTAGCGCGACGGGTGGAGCCAACTCTCAAACACGCCGTGCGCCAGCGGGCATGCCGTCCCCAGCGCACACGCGCCCGCGCGGCGGTAGTCGGGGCACGACTCGCCGCGGTGCGCGGTCGGCGCGCGGCGGCGCGCCTTTTCCTGGGGGTGCGCCCACGGGCAGTCGAGCCAGGAGTGGGGGCGGGTGCGGGAGCAAGCAGTGCGCTGAAGGAGAGGGGGTGGGGGGGGCGGTGGGGGGCGGGAGGCGGGGGGGAGGGGCAAGGGGGGTGGCGCGGCGGGCCCCGTTCGCGCGCGCCAGGCCGCCTCCGCGCTCAGCGCCCCCTCCACGCGCGAGCCACTGTCGAACCTTGAACTGTGTGTGGGGGGGAGGGGGTCGGCGGGCGCTCGCACGGCCCGCAATCGGCGGCCGAGCGCGCAGGCGCGTGCCCCTCCGCCCCCGCTCCCGCCACGCACGTGGTACATCCTGAACTCGTCCGTCTGGTACGCGGGGTCGTCAATTGACGCCATCGGAGAATTTGGGGTCGTCGCGGCGCCCCGCTGGGTGTGGGCAGGGATTGCTGTGCGGCGATAAAATCGTCTTCACAGATACTATACTTCACTTTCCTCCCTTTTTTCGCTTTTTGGGTGCGCGGGGCCGGAGTCCGACCGCGCGCCCCGCCGCCGACTTGATTCCGCATGTGTATTGAGTGCAGGGCGGCGTCAGCCTGACCAAGGTGACCGAGGTGCGCCGCGGCGCGGCGACCGCGCCGCGGACTCGCCCCCAAACGCCCCCGGCAGCCCCGCGCCGGATCGCTGTCACAAATGTGCATCGCGGGCGGTTGTTGGAGGGCGCGGGAGCTGCCTCGGGAGCGTCCGCCGGCACCTCGCGCCCCGGCGCCCGCACACACGCTCCCCAGGCCGCCACGCACGATGCCGCCACGCCCGTGACCCCTCCCCGACACCCCACATGCACTCCCCCTACCCAGCGACCGCAGCCGCGGTCGCGGCCGCGCTCGAGGAGATGGCGGCCGCCGCGCGGCGGGGCGCATTCGCCGAGGCAAGAGAAGGGAGAAGGGCGGCTGGGGCTGCAAGCGTTGTGCGCATCGGTTGCCGGCGCGCGCGGCCGCGAGGGCGGGGCGGCGCCGCCCGCGCAGGCTGCGGTGCCGACCTCGACCCCCCTCCTCCCCTCCCCACTCTAGGCCGCCCTCCTCGGCGCCGCGGCCCCGATCCCGCTCGCCGTCGACGTCCCCGCCCTGGCCCTGGGCCCGCCCCTGGCCACCGGCCCCCGGTCGTCGGTGCGCGCCGGAACCCTGGCCGGCGCCCCGGTCGCGGTGAAACGCGTCTCCCTCGCCGGCCCCGGTGACGCGGCCGCCTTTCGGCGGGAAGCGACCGCCCTGGCCGCCCTTGCGGGCTGCGACCGCGTCGCGGGCCTGGTCGCCGCGCGCGCGCTGCCGCCCGATTATTGTCTCGTCACGCCGCTCTGCCCCGGCGGCTCCCTAGGGGGCGCCCTGGCCCGCGGGTGGAGGCCGGGGTCCGCGGCCGCGGCGTTGCGCCTCGGCGCGGACGTCGCGGCTGCGGTCGCCGCCGTGCACGCCGCGGGGTTCGTCCACCGCGACGTCAAGCCGGACAACGTTTTGCTGGGTGCGTGCAGAGAGATGTGGGGGTGAGGGTGGGGTGACAGAGGGCGTCGAGAGGGCCCCGACGCCCCCCCTCGTGCCTCCCCCAGGCGCCGGCGGCCGGGCCGTCTTGTGCGACTTGGGCGTCGCCCTGCACCCCGGAGACGACCTGGACGACGACCGTGGCCCTTTGAAGCCGTCGGGCGGGCACAGCCGGCGCCACATCGTGCGTGGCGGGAAGGGGAGGGGGTGGCGCGCGCCCCGACGAACGTCCCACCCACACCCCGCCCCTTCTTTTTCTCTGCAGATCGGCACCATGGAGTACATGCCCCCTGAAGTCCTGCGCGGCGGCCGCGCGGGCCCCCCGGGGGACGTGTACGCGGTCGGCATTCTGATCGCGTTTCTTCTGACCGGCACCCCCCCATTCTCCGACTGCGCCAAGCCCGCGCCCGACTGCCACACGGTGCTGGATTATGGGTACGGCAGGCAAGAGCTGGCCGCCGCGGTGGCGGGCGACGGGCTGCGGCCGCGGGTCGGGCGCGTCGACGCGCGCGCGCGCGCGCTGGTGGACCGCGCGTGGGCGGGCGCCGCGAGCGACCGGCCGACCGCGGCCCAGCTGGCGGTCGCGGCTGCCGCGCTGGCGGACGAGTTGGGCAGAGATGGTGGGGAGGTGGGACACGGGCGGGCGGCGGCTGTGGGGTGGGCCGCCGCGGCCGCGCCGCCGCCGCTCGACCCGTTGCCCACCGCCTGGCCCGGCGCGCCCGCCTGGAACCCCCCACCCCCCTCCCACGTCGTCGTCACCGCCGCGTCCTTCGCCACGGCCGGCCGGCGGGACGCGCAGGAGGACGCGGCGCTCGTGGCGGCGCCGCTCGCGGGGGCGCTCGACGGCGCGCCAGACGGCGCGCACCTCCTCGCAGTCCTGGACGGCCACCGCGGTGCGGGATGCGCCATGTATGCCGTTGAACACCTGCCCGGCGCTCTGGCGGCCGCGGTGGCGGCGGGCGCGGCGTCGCCCGGCGAGGCGGTCGCCGCGGCGCTGGTGACCGTCGACGCGCGCTGGCGCGCGCTCGAAGCCGCCGCCACCGCCGCCGCCATCGCCGCCGGCCGCACCCCCACCCCCGTGTGCGGCGCAGCCGCCGTCGTGGCGTTCGTCTGGGGAACCACCCTGGCCGTGGGCCACGTCGGCGACTGCCGCGCGGTGCTCGGCCGCGCGAGCGCGCCCGCGGCCCGCGCGCTCACCGCCGACCACACCGCCGCCCACCCCGGCGAGCGCGCCCGGGTGCTGGAGGCGGGTGGCGCGTTCGTCCTCGCCCCCGACGGGTCGGCCCGGGTCGCGGGGCCGGGCCTCGCGGTGACGCGCGCGCTCGGCGACGCCGACGCGCGGGCCGCGGGCGTGGCCTCCGACCCCGACATCCTCGTCCACACCCTCACCCCGGACGACGCCTTTCTCGTGCTCGCGTCCGACGGCGTGTGGGACGCGCTCGGGGACGAGGACGTGTGCCGGATCGTCCGCGACACCGTGAAACACCCCGCCATGGCCGCCAAGCGCGTCGTCACGGAAGCCGTGGACCGGGGGTCGGGCGACAACGCGGCCGCGGTCGTGGCGTACTTGACGCCGGTCGCGACGCTGGAGCGGGTCTTTGTTTCGGGGAGGGTGGGGGACGGTGGGGGTGGTGGCAGCGACGGCGGGTGAGGCGCGCGCGAGACCCTCGGCGCCTGAAACCAGAGCATTGAGTGCGCGCGTGCGGCGTCTGGGAGCAGGGGCCGGGGCCGGCGTGCGTCGGGGTCGCCCGGCTTTGCGTCCCGGTCGCGCTCGCCGGCGCTTGCTCTCCACTCTCCTCCTCGGGCTCGCGCCGCCCCGCGCCCCGCCCGCCGACCCGGCGGCGGCGCGCCCGGCGCAACCCCCACACCCCGGCGCAGGCCCGCGTCGGCCGCATCGGCGCGCGTCCCGCCGCGCCCGCCGCCGCGTCCCGCGCCGCGCCCCGCCGCCCGCCGCGCCCGCCGCGCCCGCCGCGCCTGCCGACATGGCGGCGTCGCTGGAGGCGGCGGTGCGCACCATCGTCGACGCCCAGGCGCCCGCCGCGCCGCGCGCGGCGCGAGACGCGGCGGCCGCGCTCTTGGAGCAGGTGGGATGCGGGGGATGGAAGCGCCTGGTCGCGCGCGCGACGGCCGGGTGGGCGGCGGGCGGCCCACCCCTCTCCCGCCCCCCCCCCCAGCTCAAGACCGGCGACCCGCGCGCCGCCGCGTCGGCCGGCGCCGCCCTCGCCACCCCGGGCCACCCCCCCGAAGTCGCCCACTTTGGGTACGCCGTGCTCACCCACCTGGCCGGGGCGCGGTGGGACGAGTTCGGCGAGGGCGACCGGTCGGCGCTGGCAGACCTCGCGTTCGCGCTCGTCGCGCCCCCCCGCGGCGCGCCCCCCCCCCAACCCTTTGCCGTGCGCTCCAAAGCCGCCCTGCTCCTCGCCCTGGTCGTCAAGCGGCGCGGGGGCGCCGGGTGGGCCGCGCTCGCGCCGCGCCTGCTCGAGCTGGGCGCGGCGCCGGCGCCCGCCGCCGCGGAAGCCGCTGCTTCCGTCCTGACAGCCATCGCCGAGGAGGTCGTCGCCTTTCCCGGGGATGACACGGGCGCGGCCGAGCGCCGGGACGCGCTCGCCGCGCTCGCGGGCTCGCTCCCCGCCGTGCTCTCCTTTTTGCGCGCGTCCCTGGACGCGCACGCGCCCGCCGCCCTGGCGGGCGACGCAGGGGCTGGGTCGGCGTGCCGCGCGGCCTTGGCCGCCGCGCTGGCCTTGGCCGAGTGGGCCCCTCTCGGCGCGCTCGCGACCGCGGGCGTCCTCTCCGCCGCCGGCGCCCTGCTCACCTGCGCCGACGCCGACCTGCGCCTGTGCGCGGCCGACGTCTTGCGCGGGGTCGTGGGGCGCAAGCAGGCGCAGGAGGACCCGGGCGAGTACGGCGCGGCGATGGCGGCCGCGGGCGGCGCGCTCGTCGGCGCGGCGTCGGCGTTGCTGGCCTCCCCCACCGCGGCCGCCGCCCTGGACTACGACGGCGATTTGGACGAGTACGGACTGCGCCTGGCGGACGCGCTGGCGTCGTTCGGGGGGGCGCACCTGGGGAAACTGCCGGCCGAGGAGGCGCGCCGCGCGTGCGTCGGGGCGTTGCTGGCGCTCTCGAGGCACCCGTACCTGCCCCTGGCGGGCCGCGCGGTGGCGGTGTGGCCGCACCTGCTGGCCAGTGCCGGAGGGGGCGGGGGCGGCGGCGGCGGCGGCGGCGCCTCCACCCCCTCCCCCACCCCCTCCCGCCACCACGCCCTCCCCCCCGACGCCGTGTCCGCCCTCGTCGACCTCGCCGCCGACGGCCTGCGCGCCGCGGCGGCCGCGGCCGCCGCGGACGAAGCGACCGCGGCGGTCCCCCCTTATTACGATTCCTTTGCCGACTGGCGCGCCGCCGTGCTCGACCACCGCACCGCCCTGGCGCGCGTGGCGCGTGGATGTGCGGCGCTGGCGCCGGGGCCGGCGCTGGAGGCGGCGGGGCGGCGCGTGGCGGGCGCTCTGGCCGCCGTCGCGGCTGCGTCGGCGGCCTCGACCCCTTCTCCAGCCCTGGACGCCGCGGAAGCCTCCTTGGACGCCGCCATCTGCTTCGCCGACGCCGTCGTCGCGGCAGCCGCCGGCGGCGGCGCGCGCGACCGCGCGGTCTGCGCGTCGCCCGCGCCACCTCCTTCCCCACCCCCCGCCGCGCTCGACGGCATGCACGCCTTGTTGACGATGCTGCTGGCCGCCCCTCCTGGCCGCCCCGCGACGCTCGCCCTCATCGCGCGCGGCCTGGAAGCGGTTGCCCCGATCGCCGGCCCGCGCCCCGACGCCGCGGCCGCCATCGCCGGCCGCGTCTTTGACCTGCTCGATGCGTGCCCCCTGGAGGGCGATGCTGGCGGCGCGCCGCCTGACCGGCCGACGGTGGCGTGGAAAGAACTTCTCGCCGCGCGCGGCCGTGTCGCGGCCGTCCTCCTCGCCCTCGCCCGCGCCGCGCCCCAGAGTCTGGCCCCCCATCTTGAAGCGCTGGCCGCCCGCGTGCAAGTCGCTCTCGACGGCGGACGCCTGTGGCCCGCGGAGCACGCCGCGGCGGCAGACGCGCTGCTCCTGGCCGCGTCTGGCGCCGGCGCCGGCGCCACCGCCGGCGCCGCCCTCCTCGAGTGGGCGCTCGCCCCCGTGCGCGCAGCGTGGACGAGCCCAGAATTCGAGGCCGCGGTCGCGGGGCCAGAGGCTTTCGTCGAGCGGCACGCGCCCGTGTCCACCTCGCCCGACGGCGCCCCCTGCGTCGGCGGCGGCCGCGCCCGGTGGGCGCTCTACCACCAGGTGCACCTCCTGGAGCGCCTGGCGCGGCGCGCGTGCCCCGCGCCCGCGCCGGCCGGGGCGCCGCCCGCGGTCGCCGCCGCGGCGGCCGCCGCGGCCGCGGCCGACCCGCTGTGGGCCGCCTTCGCCGCCCACCTGACCTGGGCTCTGCTCCCCTGCCTGCGCACCCTGTGGTGCCTGCACGGCGTGTGGGCGCCGGGGGTGCGGGCGAGGTTGGGGGGGGCGGGGCGTGCGCTCGACGTGGGGCCGAAGGAGCGCGCGCTCTACCTGAAGCGCGCGACGCGGGCGCCCGCCGCGCGCGCCGCGTCCTCGTCCTCCCCATCCTCTGCGCCCCTGGCCGAGGACGATGGCGCGACGCTCGCCGGCCCCGGCGTGGGCTCGCTGCGCGCGTGGCTGCGGCAAGCGCGCGAGTGCGTCGTGCAGACCCTCGGCGCCCTTGCCTCGACCCCGCCGGCTCTCTACTCGGTCCCTGTCCCCGGCGCGCCGGCCGCGTGGGCGGCCGCCCTGACCGACGGCCTGGGCCACGTGGACCCGTCCGCGGTGCGGCTCCTGGAGCGGCACGTTGTCGTCCCCCTCGTGCGCGGGTGCCCTCCCTCCCACCGCCCCGCCTGGCTCGCCCCGGTCCTCGTGCCGCTGCTGCCAGCGGCGCACGCCGCTTTGGCGGCCGGGTGGGCGGCGGTCGGGGGCGGAGGCGGCGGCGGGAGCGGCGCGGGCGACGACGACGACGTGGTGGCCGAGCGCCTCCTCCGCGAGTGCACGCAGGAGCACGCCGCCCTGCTCAGAGCCTTGCTGGACCGGCCAGTGCTGCCGGTGGCGGCCGGCGCGCCCGCCGTGGCCACCCCCGCCGCCCCTCCCGCGACCGCGGAATCCGCGTTCGACTTTCTTCTCGCCGCCGCGCCCGACGCCGCCCTCGCCGCCGTCGTGACCGCCGCCACCATGCTCTGGTGGCCCGATCACGAGGCCGCCGCGCGCGGCGCGGCCGTGTGCCGGGCCGCGGTGCCGCTCGCGGCGCGCGACGCGCGGCTGCGGGACTTGGTCGGCCGCCAAATGTTGCAAGGCGCCCTCGCCGCCCTCGCCAACCCCGCCGCGTCCTCGGCCCAAGCCGAAGCCCTGCACCTGGCCCGGGACGTGCTCCTCCAGGAGCTTGCCGCGGGGTCGCCCGCGCCGCGCGAAGTCATGCTCGCGCTGCCGGGCATGGCCCCCGCCCGCCTCGACGCCTTCGCCGCCAAGCTGGCCACGCTGCGGTCGGACCGGGAGCAGCGGGCCGCGCTCAAGAAGCTGCTGGCGGCGACGGGGGGGGACGCGCTCGCGGCCGCGCTGTCAGACTGGCGGCCGGCCGCCGCGGCGGGCGCGGCGGCCGGGGCGGCGGCGGCGGCCGCCGGCGCGCGCAGCGGGCGCGGCGCGCGCGCGGCGCGGGCGCCGCGCCAGGACGAGGGCGGGGGGTTCATCGGGCTGGCGAGTTGAAGGGAGAAGGTGAGGGGGGCGGGTCTGCGGGGGGAAGCGCGCTGCCTATCTCTCTGTTGCACTCTGAATGGATGCCCCTTCCGTCACGCGCCCACCAGGCGGTAGCGCGCGGCGCGCACGCGGGCCAGGCCGGCTTGGGCGGACTCGGACGCGGCGTGCGCGGCCGCCGCGGCGGCGACCGCGGCGGGCGGCGCCGCCGCGGCCGCCCACCACTTGGCCTCCGCGCGCGCGCCCGCCAGGACCACGGCCCACAGGACGGCCACCGCGAGCGCGGCCGCCCACGCTGACCGCGGCGGCGGGCCGCCCCGCAAGGCAACGGCCACCGTCGCGGCGAGCGAGGCTGCGGCCGCCGCGTCGAGCGCCGGCCGGTCGACGCCCGCCTGAAGGCGCCACCACCGGGTCGATGCGACACAAGTGAGCCCCAGCGCCAGAGCCGCGTGCCAGGCGGCGGCCAAGAGCGCGAGCGACGCGGCCGTGCGCCGCGCGAGCGCGTCAGTCGACGCCGCCGACGCGGCCAGCGACGCCAGCACGGCCTCCTGCTCGGCGTCGTCCAGCAGAGGTGGCGACTGGGGGTGCGAGGGAGCACCGCGGCGCCGCATGCCGCGGCGCTGGGTTGTGCGCGAGCGAACAGAGACGCCGCCGCCCCCTCTCGCCCCACTCTTCATGACCCGGCTCTGGCCGCCCACCCCCCGCATGAAGCGCGTGCTAGCCATCGTCGCGTGCGCGCTGGCAGCTGCCGGGTCGGCCGCCGCATTGGCGGGCGCCGGCGCGCCGCCGTCGGGGCCGCCCGCTGTCGGCAACGACCGGCCGCTCATCGGCATCCTGGCGCAGGCGTGCCACGATTGTCCGGGGCGGTGAGAGCAGAGAGAGTGAGAGAGAAGGAGATGGGCCGGTCGCGCGCCGGCCGGCCGCCCTAGCCCACCACACGCCACCGCCTCCTCCCTTCCCAGCTCCTACGTCGCCGCCGCCTACGTCAAGTGGGTCGAGTCCGCCGGCGGGCGCGCGGTGCCGATCCGCTTCTACGTGTCGGACGAAGAATTGAAACGGCTCTTCAACAGCGTGAACGGCATCATCTTCCCGGGCGGCCTCACCGACCTCTACCTCGACGACCCGTACGTCGCCGCGGCGACCAAGCTGTACAATTGGGCGGTGGAGGTGGGAGGGGGCAGCGATGAGGAGGGACGGGCGGCGCACGCGCGGTGAGAGGCCGGCCGACCCTCTCCCCCGCCCCCCCCCCCCAGTCCAACGACGCTGGCACGCCCTTCCCCATCTGGGGCACCTGCCTCGGCCACCAACTGCTGCAAATCATCGTGACCGGGGCCCACTTTGGCGACCTCCTGGTCGAGACGGACGCCGTCTCCCAACCCTCGACCCTCAACCTGACCGCCGCCGCGCCCGCGTCCCGCCTCTTTGCCGACCTGTACGAGGAGCGCCCGACCCTGGTGGCCAAGCTGGGCGACCCCGCGTGGAATCTGGCCATGGAGAACCACGAGTTTGGCCTCCCGACGGCAAACTTCTTTTCGCCGCAAACCCTCTACCCCCAACTCGCCGCCGAGTTTGACGTCCTCTCCACGTCGGTCGACCGGGGCGGCATCGAGTACGTGAGCACGATCGAGCACAAAAAGTACCCGTTCTGGGGCGTCCAGGCACGAAGCGAGGGAGAGGGGGACGGGGGGGGCGCGCGCCGCGCGCGCGGCCGCCCGCCTCGAGCGCCCACCCCACCCTCCCTCGCCCCCTCCCAGTGGCACCCGGAAAAGCCGCCGTTTGAGTTTAGCGACCGCACGATCCCCAAGTCGCACGCCGCCATGAGCGTGTCGCACTATTTGGCCGACCAATTCCTCGACGCCGCGCGCGCGTGCCCGCACACGCCGGCGTCGGTGGAGCAAGAACTGGCCGACGTCATCTACAACTACAAGCCGGTGTTCACGTGCGGAGGGGAGAGGGGGTGGGGCGGCGTGACGGGCGCCGCGGGGCGGGCGCCCGGCCGACGCCCCGACCCCTCCCACGCAGCGCTCGGGAGATCGTCATGGAGGCGTCGTACGACGGCCCCGACATCACCTACTTTTTCGACAAGCGGGTCGCGCCCGCGGACGAGCCGCGGCCGGCGCCGCGCGCGGCGGCCGGCGGGCGGGCCGCGCTGCGCGGGTGGGCGTGACGCGGCGCCCGCGGCGGCAGTGCAACACGGAGCGGGGACCCCGCGGCACAGCCGGGCGCGGCCCCGTGCGCTCACGCGCTCGCGTCCTCGGCCAGCACGGCCTCGACCGCGGCCAAGAAACCGACCGCGGCCGCTTTGGCCGCCGCGGCGGCGGGGTTGCGCCCCTTGGAGGCCGCCGCACGAGCGGCGACGGCGGCGCAGACGACGTGAAAGGCGGCCAAGGCGTTCACGAGGGGCTTCAGGCCTTCCTCGGTCTCCTTGGAAATGGCGCCTATGCGCGACCAGTCGCCCGAGTAGGCCGCGTCCACCGCGGCCGCCACCACGAGGGCAACGCCGCCTTGCACGCCGACCGTAAACCAGGGGGCGCGCGCGGCGGCGAGGAGAGGGGGGGGGAGGGTGGTCAGCCAGTCGCCGCCGCGCGGCGCGGCGCGCGCGATGGGCGCGGCGCGGCGCGCAGAGGGGGGCGCGAAGCCGGCCGCCCCGGCGGGGCGGCGGGCGGGGGTCGTGGCGGGGCGCATCGCGGCGCACGCGCGAGGGACGCGCGCGTGTGCGGCCGCCCGCGCCCGCCTCGCCGCCCGGCAGCACGTCAGTGCCCCCCAGTGTTTACCGGCGGATGCTCGACACCCCCCTACGCCCCCCATTATAGTAAACGAAACCACGGGTCACGCCAGCGCGTCCACCAACCGCCCCACCGCGCGGACCGGCCGCGGCGGCCGCCGCCGCAGGTCGGCCAGCCGCCACGCGGGCGCCCACTGCAGCACGGCGGCCGGGAGCGGGTCGGCGCGCGTGGGCGGCAGCACCCAAAAGGGGAGCCAGACGTAGCGCGAGGCGGCGAGGTCGTCGCGCACCCACGCGTCGCCGCCATACACAAACTCGCCCTCCCTGCCCCCCGGCGCCGGCAGCAGGAACGCGGGCTGCGAGTGAAACGTGCGCGCGCGCGCGGCGGGCGGGCCGCCGGCCGCGGGGGCGCCGAGGGAGGTCCACGCGTCGGAGAGCGGGTGCCGCGCGGCGTGCGCTTCCGCCGCGTTGGGCTCCCACCCCGTGCACCCCGACGTGAGCAGCACGTACCACCCGTGCGCTTTGACCATGGCGGGGGCCTCCCGGCCGCGGCCCGGGAGGGCGGCGACGAAGGTCGGCGCGACGTCCCGGTAGTCGGGCGTCAACGCGGCGACGTGCAGATCCTTGTTGCCCGCGGACGAGTACACGAGGTAGGCCGACCCGTCATCGTCCTGGAACAGGGTCAGGTCGCGCGACTCGCGGCCGTGCGGGCGAAAAGTTTTGACGAGCGTGAACGGCCCCCCCGGCGCAGTCGCGACCGCGACCCCCACCATCGCCGCCTGGTAGTCGGCCGTGTCGACGTGCGCCCACATGACGTACGTGCCGGTCGGGGCGTGGCGCAGGACGGCGGGGCGTTCCAGGACCGAGGCTTTCGGGTCGAGCGCGGGGTGGGAGCCGGCGGCCAGGGCAAGGCCGGCGCGGTGCCAGGTGGCCAGGTCGGTCGACCAGTAGGCGGCGACGCCGATGGCGTCGACCCGGGCGAGGTCGGGGCTGGGAGGGTGGAGGGGAAGAGGGTGGAGGGCAAACCGCGGGCGGCACCCTCAACCGACCCCCTCTTTTTTCTCTTGGGACTCACTTTCCGTTGTGGTACGTGGGTCCCTCTTTGTCCTCGCCGTACCACCAATACCGCCCCTCCGCTTTCAGGATCCAGCCGCCGTGCGCCTGCACGCGGCGGCCGCCGGCGTCGATGACCGGCTCGCCCGGCCGAAAAATGGCTGCAAAAAGGAGAGAGGGAGGGTCGCCGCCAACGCCACGGGCCCGCGCCCACCCCGACACGCCTGCA
>Ga0315274_10004303_pt1 | contig 20964 bp, 17 predicted proteins | sample YL17G02_20_MG_FD_203700 | JGI IMG/M metagenome (GOLD analysis project Ga0315274, IMG submission 203700) | Sediment microbial communities from Yellowstone Lake, YNP, Wyoming, USA - YL17G02_20 | ecosystem: Environmental > Aquatic > Freshwater > Lake > Sediment | place: USA: Wyoming | collected...
CCCAAGCCTTGAGCAACAAAACCAGTAGTCCCTGAACCTGCAAATGGGTCAAGAATCAAATCCCCTTCATTAGAACCTGCCAATATTACATTTTCTAAAACAATGGGTTGCTTAGTAGCAGGATGTCTGAATGGATTTTTCTCTGCCCAATATCCCCAGATATTTTTCATCTGAACCCCACCGTTTAACTCTTTCATCACCCAATAATTAAATTTTGTTTTACCGTTAAAATTCTTTTTAGCCCAAAGCATAGTTTCGGTAACTGCCCTAAAACAAGACCCCTTAAAATTAGGTGGTGCGTTTATTTTATGGAGAATTATATCATTGAGAATCTTGAATCCCAAATCCTGAAGAACAACATTTACCACTCCAATACTATGATATGTACCTGTTATCCAAATGGTAGAGCCATCTTTTAAGATTCTTTGCGCCTCTTTTAACCAGGTGTGATGAAACTCAAACTGATATTGAAGAGATTTTGAATAAGCAAACTTTGCCTTTTGAGTATCAAATGTTTCTGCATGTCCATCAGTGCGCTTAATAATCAATCCGGATTGATTCCCAAAATAAGGGGGATCAGCAAAAATCATATCAATACAACAATCAGGTATTTTTTTGAGGAACTGCAATGCATCTCCATTAAAGAGTTTAATCTTTTTTTCAGGATTATAATAAAATGGGGTAAGTTTTCCAGATTCATAATTTGCTGGTTGCTCAGCACAAAGCATTTTATCAATGTGGCTGAAAATATCATAGACCTTATCCATTTTTTTACCTTTCTCCTCTTTTTTAATAGGTGGTAATCTCATCTAACGGCTGCCGATATATGTCGTTTTCGCCGCATATTTACAACATTTTATATTATCCAAACTGAAAAATCAACCATAATCACGAAAATCGGCGAAAATGACCCTGTCAGGGCGGAGCAGCCGACAGGCTGCGGAGATATATCGGCTGTTGAGCGATGAATGCTGCCCATGTTTAACATAATTATTAATAAATAAAAGGAACTAATCGCTTTGTTTTATTAAAATATTCATCCCATTTTTCTTTAAATTCATTTCTTAGAATTTTTTCTTCTTCACTTATACGCCATATAAACAAAAGAATTATTGGGATGTTTAATACTAATCCAATTATTGAACGAAATATTAAAGCCATACCAATTGTACTGATAATTATTCCAGTATACATCGGATTTCTGATTTTAGAGTAAGGACCATCAGTAATTAATTTATGACTTTCTTGTATTGTAACATCAACACTATATTGTTTTCCTAAATGTATATTCGACCAAAATGCTAGTAAAGTACCAGAAATAAATAAAATTAATCCGGAAATTCTAATAAAAATATTTTCTACAAATATCAAAATATCATTTTTATCAAAATATGATGAAGATAGTAGTATTATTATGGTTAATAAGCGATTAATTGGAAAAATTATTCTCTGAAGTTTAACTAACTTTTCATCTTTTCCTTTACTATCAAGAGGATTAATTGGGTTTTTATAAAATTTTATTCCCAATATAATTGATTCTAATACAATGAATACCGAATAACTAAATCTAACAGGATGATTAAAAAATCCTTTTATATCATTAATTCCCCAAGTTAAAATTGGTAAAAATAAATATACAATTATCACTAAAAAGATTAAACTGACACTTTTAATTAATTTTATGTTTTTTACCCTCCAACTGTTTTACCAAAAAACTGGGCAGCATTTTTCGCACAATGTTTCCGGTGTAAAAGAAGTTCTGCGTGAGCAGAATTTGGACGGAGCAAAGCTTAGTCTTTTATACCGTGTTATACGCCTGCCGTGCTATCTCTTCTTTAAAGAGTGACAAAACCATTTTTAATACTGAGAGCATTCCTCCTTGAATTTGCTTTTATCTTATCTTTTTTATATATTTCGTATAATTTATTTTTGAAATCATCAACATTATTTCCATAGATACTTTTGAAAGCTTCACGATTTTTGGTAATCATTCCCTTCGTATAGTAAAACATAAGAGATAATTTCAAAGCTCTTAACAACTTTTTATCCCATTTATCAGAAATATATTGTCCATTAGTACTATTAATAGGGCGATAGCGCATAGGATATGCCAATGCTCCCAATTTATTTACTTCATTAATTCTATAGTAAAAATATTCTGGTGTGTCGTTATTGTATTCAGAGTTATATAAGACATAAATTCTTATATCTTTAAACTCGTATTTGTGAGCCAACTGGATAGCTTTCTGTATATATCCGTCTTCTGAATGATTATCAAATGCAAGTCTTAAAGGGTCAATTTTTATTTGGCTTAGTAATTTTACTTTATCTTCATCAAGTAATCTGCAATCTAAACCTTGATTAAAATCAATATGTGTTATTCCTATTTTCCGAAATTTCATTAGTATTTTTATGTCATTTTCAAAGTTAGGTGATGCAAGCCAATTATTATCCCAAAAAATTATTTCCCTTTTAGTAATATCAATGTCTTCCTGCCAGTTTTCTTTTACTTTAAATTCGGGTTCGTGTTTTCTGACAGCACAAAAAGAACAATTTCTTGGACAGCCTCGAGTTGTAAAACTGATAGAATACGGCAAATTAGGATACCAAGAATAGTCCGGTGGACAATTCTCAGCCCCTCGTAATAGCCCAATATGAGGTTCTATACCTGTTTTTTCTTTAATATACTCAGGCATAAGAGTTGCCATAATTCCACCTACTCTTATTCGTGCTTTTGGAAATTTATTCCTATAGTATTCTATTGATTCAATAACATACTGCGCTTGATATGTAAATAAACTGGTTATATATATAATATCATAGTGTTTTTTAAATTTTTTATAGCATTTCTCATTTCTTTCAAAAAGGTTAAGAGCAGAATTGTGGGAATTGTCTTTAATAAGCATTACATCATCCCTTTTCTTTTTGTGCCAAGTTGAAATTTTCATCAAACCCAATGGAGGATAAGGATTATTATATGCTGGCTCAACCAGAAGAATATTCTTCATTAAATTTTACTCCCCTATAATTTATGTTTAAAAACTGCTTCGTGAATTAGATATAAATATTTCTTTTGTGAATTATCCATAGCTATCATAAAAGCATCTATCGGGTCACCCATTACAGGGGACCTACCTTGGTCAACATCATATCTTGCTGTAAACTTACAGAAAGCTTCACCTACTAATTCTGCATACATTGGTTTAGATTCATCGCATTTGAAGTTTAAATTATCTTCAAAATACTCTTTAACCCCGGGAAATTTAACATAAATCTGTATAATCTGGGTGTTTTTATCATAACGCGCTCGCTGGTCAGGATTTTCTTCTAAGTCTGGTTTAATACCTTGGAAAAACCCACCCTTAGGTCGTTCTTTTCTTTTTCCTATTTTTCCCGGAGGAGCAACCATTACTGTAGCATTTGCTTTATGGCTACCTAATTTGCAAGTAATTGTCGCTTCTTCCCCATCTATTCGACCTATTATTCTAAATCTCCCATAATAAATATTTATGAATTGAGAATGTGGATTAAGCTCCACTATAGGATCAAGAACTTGGATATGGAGATTATTTGAGTCCACTTCTGCCTGATAATAACCGGATGCGGAATTAAGAATATCTGTGGGTGCATAAATAGAGAAATTTCTTTCTTTATTTATTTCAACGTTTGCATAGGGAGGTTTAATAGTCAGAGTTTTTATTTTTGTTTCTTCTCCATCCGTAAGTTCATCACCAGGTGGCGGTTCAGTCATATGTTTTTTCGCGAGTCTATTCAATAAAGAACAGACATCTTTGTTCAGCTTTTCTATCTTCTCTGGTGTAGGAATAGTTGGTTTTGTCTCAATTTGCTTTTTCTTCTTTTCAATGATAGGTTCTAAAATTTTCTCAATTTCCCTCTGTAAAGCAACACAATATTGATGGCGCCAGTTAATGCCTGTTCTATCAGGAATAATTACTCCCCAATCTCCTTCTATTATTCTTTTAGCTAAACCTTCCCATCTTACTTCTCCAAAGAAAAAGCACCCTGCTTTTTCGTTCTGGTATTTAAAAAATTGATTATCAAGAATGGCCCCTGATGTTTTTATTAATAATCCTGCCCGAGCAAAAGGATTGTTATACGGACCTTCTAATTCCTCATCGCTTTCATAGATTTTTATTTCAACATTATCTTCATAATCAGGAATTTTTATAGGTTCCTCAATTATTTTTTTGCCTTTTGGTATTTCATATAAGATAGTTTTTCTATTTTTTAATCCGCTTTTTTCTGGAGATTCAAACTCTAAAATGACTTCCTTATTAGGTGTTGAATTAATGTCTCTAAGAGCATAATGATTAATAACTTGAGGTAAAAAGGTTTTATAACCTGGGCATTTTATTTTTTCGTTAGTCACTGTTATTTTTACTAATGTTCCATTCCCTTCAACAATACCAATACTTTTTCTTTCTTCTCTGTTTGGCGTATAAGGTATTCCAAGTATCTCATACATTGGTCCTTGCTTTTCATCCCACCATACATTAGCTATACATAATTTATCATCTTTTATAGTATAAATCCCTGCTTTTCCTAAAGCAATTATTGCTTCTTTTAATCCCCTACCAAATAATCCCCTGACACTTTTCCCTTCTTCAAATTTACTCGTCGCACTCGCAAATGTTAACGCTTTTTTGAGATTATCTTTATCCATTCCCTCTGCAAAATCTATAACTTCAAGTTCCTTACACTTATCATACTTTAACCTTTGCACTCGTATTTTAATCTCGCCTTTAACTTCCTTACCTTCTTGCTCAAGCCGTTTATAACTATCATCACTATTCGTCACAAGTTCAACTATTGCATCAATGAGGTAACGAATAGTTGAAAAAACCGTCTGCTTATACCATCTCACAGTGTCTGCAGGAATTGGTTGGGCTTTTTCGAAATCTTTTTTATCCATTTTTCCTCCTTTTATGATTTATATTTTTAATATAAGTTTTTAATAAGGATGCTTTTTGTTTTTCACATTGTTTTAAAAACTCAAAGAGTTCATTTTCTCCATATTGTTTACAAATATCAAAACAGTAATTAAGATTTTGTTTAAGAACTCGTGGAGGAGTTTCAAAGGTGGCAACAAGCAATCTTCTAAATTCTCCCTCACTGATATTAAAATCTTCTCTATTTTGATGAAATCTTCTAAATGGTTCGCTTTCCTTTAAATGCTTAATTACCGTATCTCCACGGTCTCGTGTTTGTCCTGTTCGCTGTTTTTTAACTTTTTCCTCCTGCAACTCTTTCAACACTTCTTGAGCCGCTCTTTTGCCTAATAATGTAATTTGGAATCCATTTTTTTCATTTCCTGTAACCCATCCATTATCACGGCATCTAAGTATTTCAATCTTAACTCTACTTCCATCCGGCCATTCCGGGTATCTTTGAAAACCAAACCGTCTCGGGAATAATGTAAAACATTCATTTACAACCCTCTCATAGGCACATTCTTCTCCATTTCTGACTATCTCCTTTATTGCCAAGATTGTCAATTTAGTGAGAGATATTGAGCTATACATGCGTTCATCAAATTGTTTTTTCATTATTACCTCCTAATGCACGGCATGGCGTATAACGTCCGCGCATATATGACGTTTTGCCGTAGCGACAGCGAAGGCAAAATGTGGCGAAGCCCAAAGCGACCAACGGGAGCGGAGCATATATACGTTATTGTACGCAGTGCCGAGATTTAAAATTTCCATAAATATATTAATCTTGGTCCACGGCTAACTTTTTCTGATGTACGAGGTATTTCTAAAAATTTTATTGGTTCAATATTTAGAGTCCAATCTCCAATTAATTCTTTATCAATCATGTGATGTTCAGGATAATTAGCATTATCTTTTGGACAATTCCAATTATATGGAAAACTTAAAATAGCCATCTTTGAAATCCTCATTACTTCACGAAATGCTTTAGTTTGTCTACTATTTAAATGTTCCCATACTTGAAGAGCTATAAATAAGTCATATTCTTTATCTTTAATTGGCCATGGTTTTTCAGTTGCATCATGTTGAATAATTTTCGATACATTTTTATCTGGTTTGCCCCAAAAATCATCATCAGGTTTAACCATTACATCGCAATTTTTAATCATTGTAATTTTGCCAGGTCCTAATTCTAATGCATTTTTTATTGATAATTCAGTTATTAATTCAATAACTAGTCCATAATAAGACCATCTACCATTGTACCAGTCTCCCATTGGACCACTAAGTAATTTTTCATATTCTTCAAAAGTCAATGTCTCCATTGTATTTCCTCTATTTTAATCTCGGCATTGCGTACAACTTAAAATAACCGAACTACTTTGTTTATGCTCCCAAATTGTTATATTTTACAAAGTACTTCGTTTATGGACGACTATTGGAGAAGCTTTAATAGTATCATACGAAAAATTAACCATTAATTTTCCTTGTGGTATATCTTTATAGATTCTTATACTTATCATAAACTTATTTTATTAATTCTGCAAATAATAATGTGTGTTGTTCAGGACATACTATACAATTTTTAAATTATGGATATTCTCAGTATATCAAAAAAGTATTTTCTCCGAGGCCGCTAGAGTCTTGGGGATACCAAGAACTGTAGTCTAGGCTATCCTTTCTCGTGGCCCTTTACGCTCCCCTTATAAAACTCCAGCTGAAATAGAAGACAGGGTAGTAGAAGCTAAAAACAGACCCACTTAGGGCCTAAAAGATTATCTATTTACCTTAAAAAATACGAAAAGATTAAGGTCCCTTATGGCACTATCCGCCATATCTTAAGGAGAAATAAGTCTAAACTTACCTATCGATTTAAAGCCCATAAAAAGTCCGAAGAGAGAGTTTGTAGACTAGTATTATACTAAACCTTTTGAAATAGTTCAGGTCGACCTTAAGTTTAATAGAGACCGTAAAGCCTTAACTTCGGAACAAATCATACACCTTGATCATTATGGAATCCCCAATTATCAATGGGGAGCTATTGATGTTACCTCCCGAATATTGTACTTCGTTCCCTACCTTTTTAATATCAGAATAACTTGTCGGATATAGAAATGACTCTTCTATTTCGCATATCAATAATATTTGAAATGGTACATCCATAATCAATCTGAGATAAAACTTCTTTTTTCCTTAACGAAGGGGGAAGCAGACCAAAGAACGGCCCAACACGTGCCGATGGTAAAAAGCTATTCCAGTGATCGTGATAACGAATTATCTCTTTGATTTGAACGTTATCATCGGGAATTAGGCTAAAGTCAAGAGGGTCATCAGAATAAATAGCAATACCTTCGGCGTTACTCATCAATTGACAAGAATAACCAAATTTTGAAAAAAGAATCTGTAAAATCCTATTTTCTAAACCACCAGCAAAATTATAATAGAAATGCTTAGAGGCGTGTCTCGTTTGTAAAATACACCCCTCAAAACTTTCTGAGGGGATTCTGACCCGAAGGGTTTTTAAACGATTTTCTGTAGCCCTATCTAGACTGAAATCCAATAAATTTGCTCTTCCCGATAGAACTGTTTTAATTTTTTGAGCAACAATTGAACTCATATAATTACCTCCACCTTTACCGTAGGAAGGACGAATTGGGGAAGAAACAGGGTTAGTTAACCGAACGGTTATCCGAAATTCTCCAACTGATGTAATTTCCCAGTAACGTCCAGCAAAAAGTATAACTGCTCCCAATCGAAGTTGGGTAACTAGTAATGGTAGAGAGGCTAAACGACGACCTTCATGAAAGACCTGGATACCTGATTCACCGTTAGGTATATTTGAAAAAATTACCATCTCATTATATAAGGATTCTAACTTGGGACCCATTTGATAACTTGATGACCATCCAACTTCACTCCGCAAGTACTTCTGGCTAGAAAGTCTTTGCATTATTAAGTGTATTTCTTCAGGTTGAATCCAGGAGAAAGAGTTGCATATTTCTTCAATTTCACTTTTATGTACTCGTTGGTGATGTTTGGCTACAATACTGGAGAAGATTTGTTGAATAAGAACGCTATAGAATTGGCCAGGAGGGGTATTTTCTATTATTCCTTCACTGGCTAAGGATGTTAATGCGCAAAATTGCAGTAGCTCTAAATTATTTTTTGGTGTCATAATCACCCATGTTTTCCCAGTTCTTCTACTGCCGCGGCCAATCCTTTGAAGAAAACTGGTGACGCTTTGAGGAGGTTCGTACAGGACTATGACCTCTATGGAACCTATATCTATGCCTAGTTCTAATGTTGTCGTAGCAATACAAATGGCAAATTCCGAGGCTTTAAACTGAGATTCTACATATTCTCTCTGTTCCCTCTCTAATGTTGAATAATGGACAAAAACCCGATAAGGTGAGAAATTACACAGTTTCAAAAATAAGTCATCGCACATTCGCCGTGAGTTTACAAAGATAAGAACTTTTTTCAGATCTTTTTTCGCTCTTGACTGTTGAATAACATTTCTTAAAGAATTAGGTTCATCTAACCAGTGAAACTCTGAATCAAGGGGACGCTGAGTGCCAGTTAAGAATATTCTGACAGGTCTATCTCCTCCACGAAACCATTCACTAACTATGTTTTGATTTCCTACCGTAGCAGAAAGGGCAACCCGTTGAAATTCTTTACCAGATTTTTTCTTTAATCTCTCTAGAAGAAAAAGCAGTTGAAGCCCTCGTGGGGACCCGAATACCTGATGTATCTCGTCACAGACAACAAATTTCACTTTTGAAAGAAATGGGGAATCCTTACACAAAAGAATGTCCAAAGATTCGGGAGTAGTTAAGAGGAATGATAGTTTCTGGTCACTTGAGGAAAGCGGCTTGTCCCCATGCCTTATACCTAACTGTATATTGAGACGATGAAGAGGAACACTTAAACGCTTATGTAGATCATTTAGAAGGGCTTTTGTGGGTGCTATGTAAATACAAAGTGAATCCTTCCGGTTTTCAGAAATCCTTGCAGCAATAGGAATAGCTACAGCTTCTGTTTTCCCGCTGGCTGTGCTGGAAATCAATAAGGCATTTTCGCCAGAATAAATCGGCTGTATCGCCTGAGATTGAATATCAGTGTATTGTTGCTGATGCTTATAGAGAAAGGCAGAAATAGCGTTGTTCAACAGAATGTTTGAGGTTGGTTTTGGTGCGAAACCTTCTTCTTTTAAAGTTTCTTTCCAGTCTTTCATTTGCTTATCTTCCTTCATCCAAAATAGCAATACATCTCCGTACAAAATTTCCAAGAGTATCGCTAAAAGATGAATCAGAAGCAAAATTTCTTAGTCTTTGTTTGATATTATTAGGCACTTTAGAACCCTTAGCGATGGAATAGATTTTACAAAGGCTTAAAGACAATCTTTGCAGTTCGTCAGCATCCAATTTTTCTAACTCAAAGATTTCATTGTCATTTATTCGATGATCGGTCCAGTAATAGGTATAATTATCAAAGAAGCTGGGGGTTGTGGCATAAAGAAAATAACAATGTGGAGCAGTTTGGCTTTGCCGGATAATTTGGGATAGATTTTTATAAGCTCGGTCTTTATGCTCAAAAGTTGCAAACGAGTGAATTGGGTCTGCTTCATCGAAAAGAATACAGATGCCTCGATAATTTAGATTTCTGTATAACAAAGCCATATATCCAAGCATAATGAGCGCATTAGAGCTGTCTATACGGTTTTTGATCCCAATTTTATGCAGGTCTTGTAAGTAGATATTTCCCCCGGAAAGATATTCTAACACTAATAATCTTTTCTTTTCATCAGGTCTAACAGGGCTAATGCTTTCATGATAAGCATGAAGGGCGCTTTTTAAATCATCCGGAAGCCCTTTAATAATTTGTCTTGCACTTTCTTCACCATTTTCATGAATAGCCTGAAGCCATCTATCAAGCACATTTTCTAGGGCTGGTTTATTTCTCTCCTCTCGCGTTCTGAGATTCCACATAATCCGATCATATACCGCCATAAAATCGTGTATTGGACACGAATTTTGACTGAGCGTTATTATACTTACAACGTATCCCTGCTTGAAAGCGGTCTCTCTGAGAAGATAAAGAGAATGGGTTTTACCATATCCATAATCAGCATTCATAAAACGAACTCGTGAGGAGCCCTGCGCAACGGTTTGTAAGTCTTTACTGAGCCTATCTATTAAATTTTTACGACCCACAGAAAAATTAGCAACATCTACCGGTGGGGGAACACCCTTTCGTAAAGAATTGACTATGCGTAAGGCTTCCTGCTGGGTAAGATTAGTTGTACTGCTTAGGGTTCCAAAAGGAATTTTCTTTTTTTTGAGTAAATTTGAAAGTTCCTTAAATTGTTCAAAACTCAGGGTTAGTCCTGGAAAATCAGTGAAATCAAAATATCCTCTTTCCTTGGCTTGCTGTATTATCTCTAATAAATCTATTCTTTGGGCCACGGCTATTCTCCTCTATCTGGCTCTATCTATCGCTTCTTGCTCTATTGCTTTTTCTACAATAAATTCAAATCTTGCTAAAAAGTCAAAATCAGGAGAGGTTGCTTCATCTAAAATCGCAACAGTGCTTCGCACCATAGTGCCAACTCTTTGATCAGTTCGATTCTGAACATAGTGGGCTAATGACCGAAGATGGTTGTCATTAACCATTGTTAAATTTTGCCCCCTTGCAACCTCATAAACTACTTTGATCTTCTGGGCTAAACGGAAGAATTCTTCTTCTGTCAGCTTCGGCAAATCCACAATAACCTTCTGAAGAGAATCTTGTCGTAATCCTTGTAAAGGATCATTAATGCGTCGCCAAAGAGCTTGGTAACTTTGTGCACCACGCTCATCCTCCCCACTCAAAAATGTGGGAGTGGATGCAAAGAGGAAATAGAAACCCGGTGTGTCTTGAACATTATCAATTATTTGACGAATATTTTCATTGGCCAAGTCGCGCCTGCTTATACTGCTGAGTGAAGTGATCGCCTCCGCTTCATCAAGCATCACGACAAAACCGCTATACCCAAAAGAACGAATAAAAAGAACAAAGCTATGGAGATATTCTCGAACATCTTTGAAGGTTTTAGATTTGGTCTCTTTCCCTTCAAACCATTTCAACACTTGAAGGCATTGTTGATACTCAGGACCTGTTACACGGTTGTAATATCTTTGATATTCTACCAGTTTCATCCGCATATCGGGATAAATATCTATGTCTTTGAGGAACTTGAATATTTCCTGTTCATTTTTTGACTTATTACGAACGGACCAATCATTTAGCAGAGCTTCGAGTCCATTCTTTCGTTCCTTCGGCGTAGCAATATTTGCCATTATGCGTTGAATAACGATGGGTAATTGGTCGAAAGGCACCTCTCGGGAATGGAGTTCCACTTTAGAAACCACAAAATTGTACTTAAGTACTAAGTCCCGCAGTAAATCAAGAAAATGACTTTTCCCATGTCCCCAATCAGCACTTACAAGCTTTACATCAGAAACACCATAGTCCTTAATCTCAATCAGCTTGTCATTGAAGTATGAGAGCAATTGTTCTCGACCTACAGAATAGAGATCGACCCCCTCTTCAGGAGGTGTACCCTTACGCAGGGCAGCAATTATGCGATAAGCTTGGTCTTTTGGTAAGGTTGATATGTTATCCATCAGGTTCCCTCCTTCTTGAGCCGCATATGCCCATACGACTCAATTTTTCCATCTGGTAACAGAACCTTATATGATAATCGTGGGTCACGAATTCCACTCAGTTCAATATAAGGAGAGCCAATTTTTTGAGCTATCTGGGCTTTCCAGAGTTTGGAAAGGTCTGCGCTAAATTCGTCTTTATAGTATGCTACAAGACGGCCTCCTTTTTTCCAATGGGGATTTTTTTGCTGGATATGCCTTTTTAGTAATTGATAGACATCCTCTAATCGCACCCACCCTACTGGGTTCGGTTTAACCTTGATTATTTCTAAATGAACATTTAATAGATGATCTCGAAAACTAATCGGATCAAAGTCTCTGCTCCAAATTCTATGCCGTTCCCGGTCCATTACCACTAGAATCTTTTCCCAATCCAAAGTTTTTAAGAAGATAGTGCCTATTTTGGTTGTTTGTTTGCTTTCATCCAATTCGACTACAAGAAGGTGATCAACAAATAACTTTGGCAGTTTACCTTGAAGATGAATTTTATTATTTTCGCAATATTCTTGAAAACGGGTAAAGAGAGACGAAAAAACCTGCTCAGAATGCCTTTTAATATCAATTAAAAGTTTTTCCAATGTCTCCCTAGATGTGGGATAAAGACTTAAGAGTTGACCTTTCTTCTGCTTTAATAATAATCTGTTAAGAGTTTCAGTATCTAATCGCTCGTATGCCTTCTTCATTTCTGACAGATATTTTTTTATTGAGTTCCTTTGTTTTGTGTCCCGTTCTACCTCTTGTAAGAGTTTGCTCAACTCTGACAAGATTAATCTTGCAAGAGAACTTTCATTTTTATCCATAAATGTCATTTTCTTATCCTCTCTTGTTTCTTCATGTTTTTCCTGAAGATATACTATATCATCATCATCTTGCCGACTTTTTCTCTTTTGTCTAATCATCGGTATCCTAGGGCAGCAATTTTATATAACGGTTTCAGTATAAAAGAAGTTTTTGGAAAGCAAAAATTTGGGTAAGTGCCAAAAGACACGAACCTTTTATGCTTTGTTATACGCTGTTGGTCGCTTTTTGTTATTGGTAAAATCATTGCTTTTAAAAACATCACGCCTCCGCTGCACATAAAAATTGAATTACATCTGCTAAATACTTGGCTTTATCTTTTTTATCAGGTATCATTTTACTTTCAAAAATTGGAGTGTATTTATTAAGCAGATAATTTACAATTGCATTAAGTTCGTTTTCTCCGCATTCTGAATTTATTATGGCATCGTACTTTATTCTCAAATCTCTATCTCTTTTCAATAAATCCAAAAAGGTTGTGGTGAAATTCTTCTGATGTTTGAGTAACATGGCTCTTTCCTCAATGGTTATTAATTGAGATAACCAGATATCATCGTATCTCAATAAAAGTAAATCGGATACTGGAAAACTTTTTCTAAAAAGATTTAATGTAATATCATTTCCGTATAAAGCACCTATCTTCACTTTTAGATTTGAATAACTCAAACCAAGTTCCATCTGTAAGTTCTCAGGATCTTCGTTAATTATCTTTATTGTTGAACTTTGTTTTACCAGATTTTGCAGGTATTCAAAGCCTTGCTTGCTTGAAGAATAAAAGCCATTGGTTTTATCGCTCTGGACTGTTGCAGGATTATCACCTTTATCAAATAAGACACCAATATATATTTCAAGAGTTTCAATTCCAAAACTCTCAAGCAACTCTATCAGAGAGAATTCTTTGTTACTTTTTCTAAACAACTTTTTATTGGACTTCAAATACTCTATAAAAATTCCAAACTTTTCAGAAGTCCAGATTTCTCGCCTTCCAGCCGTTCCCCCAGTATCTACTCTATTTTTAAGTTCGACTAACACCAACGCTCTTTCATCTTTTATAATGCTTCCTATATCCGTACTTACATCCCTATCGCCTAACCAATCCCACTCAATTGTTCTTAAAATTTTCTTTTCGTCTGGTGACAATCCTTGCTGAGTAAAGATTCCTTTCTTTTTATGAAGAGAGGGATATTCCAACCAAAATGGAAGCTTACTAAGTTCTATGTCAAGAGAACAAGTTTCAAAAGACGAGGCTATTTTCTTTTCAATATACTTCCCTCTACCCCCTTGACTGTGATGATAATAAGATGTAACACCTAATAAAGCCTCATAATATTCTCTAATTTCAGAAGGGACGCTCAATAGCCCATCGTAAACTTTAGCCACAGGGTCAAAATCCTTAGAATTAATATCAATACATAACTCCTTAAAATTTACCAATATATTTTTATATGGTTCATAGAGTAGTATCCGGCCAAGATCTAATTTTTCTTTCGCCTTAACACAGAGAAGATTTCTTTTTGTAAGCATATTTATTTCCCCTTCTCACAGATTATTACACTTTCCCCCCTTATTGCCCGATTTCGAGCGCCTAATAGAGGATTAAATATTAACTTTTCAAAATTAAATCCTGCTTCTTCACAAAACTTTTTAGTTGTCATAGTGGTTGGGATTTTTTTGCCATTAACGGTGCTATCTCCAATTATGATTGCTAACTTACCTCCGGGTTTTAATGACCAGTAGATATTTTTTATGGATTCTTTTAAGTCCTCATAATACATAGCAACCCTCGGAGACAATCCGTTATAATTATTTTTTGGGTATCCACTATTTTTCATTCCCAAATATTTTGATTCAATCTTTTTCATATCAGCACCTAAATAATCATAAGCAATCTTATCTTTTCCCACATAATCTATAGAAAAATAATAAGGCGGACTTGTAATGCAGGCATCAAACTTTTCTTCCATTTCATTCATATTTTTAAGTTCAAGTATATCCCCTTCTATGATTTTGGCAGGTTCAAATTTAAGTCCATATTTTTCTTTAATCTGCATAGTATTTTTATAGCAGTCTCTTAGGTAATTTAATTTTTCAATAAAGAGACCTACTTTCCCTTTTCTGTTATATCTCGAAGTCCTTACCAATGCGTCAACCGTATCAAAATATACTACCAACATTAACTTATGAATTAAAGGGTCAATATGCTCCCATCTTCTATTTTCTATTGCCTGTAAAATATCTTGTAGTTCCTTTGGTGCAAAACTCAATTTCTGTTCATCAATAAAAAGTAAATCATTTTTCAACTCAGATAAAATGATTCCCATTGGAGTAACATCTATGCCTACACTTTTAATTCCCATAAGAGAAGCCTCATGTGTGGCAGTTCCAGAACCATTGAAAGGGTCTAAGAGAAGTGAACCATGATCTAACTTGAAAGCATTTATTAAAGTCCGAACGATGCGAGGATAAAATTTACCTTTGTAGGGGTAAAGATTATGAAACGCATAAGCATTAGTATCGCCGAATCTATCCACTAAGTCAGTATAAAGGGTTGTTTTCCCTTTAACTTTTTCAAGATGGGCTATTCTTAATCTTATATAATCTTCATCGCCCTTGAGATTAACTACTCTATTTATTGAATCAATGGTATATTCTTCAGTTAACCCCTGTAGTTCTAAATCTAAAAATTCCAAATCAGCTAAGGTCTGCATCCAGAAGCCAAATATTGTATCACCCTTAGGGATAACATAACTTGCAAATTCTTTAGCATAAACATCCATTATCTCTTCGTAAGATGGAAACTCATAAGTGCCGAACATGGTAGTTTGTCCTGCTGTTTGTTTTTTGGGTTGAGTATTCTTAATCATATTTTCCCCTCTCTTTAACATTTTATTTTGCCAATGACATCTTATTAAACTTTTCTTCCTTTTTCAAGCGACCAATTGCGTATAACGATTAGGCTAAACGAAGTTGCGAAGCAATTTGGGTGAGCGTAGCGAACCGTTTAGCCGATGTTATCTGCCGTTGCGGGCATTTCTTTTTTAAATAAAAAATGGTCATGTCCCTCTTTTTAACTTTTCAAGACTGGGCACCATTAGACTCTTTGCGAGTTCAATCAATCTCGACGCTATTGCGGGGTGAACATTCGCTCGAAAGAGTAACTCTGGATCCTTGTTTGACTGAATTTCACATGTAAATTTGTTCACATCACAGTTAAATATCTGCGCGATCTCCTGATATGCTTGGGCTTTTAAGTCCTGACGGTCAACACCCTCCTTCTTGAGAAATCCGGGAATAGTCATAAGTTTATACAAATAGGGCGACATAGAAAAAACATTTTCTTCAGGACTGTAATTAGTTTCTGTGATGGATTCACCATTTCGATTTAAACAAATATCTTCACTTCGAAGATGTTTTTCCTGCTTTGTCTTATGATCTATAATATCGGCTTTAACTACAATATCCACCGCTGTCATTGGTGGCCAACTGAAATGAATGGCAAATAGTTCAATGTCCTGTCCTTTCAATATCCAGCGATCCATTGTGTTCGTAACTGTAGATGGTAAAAGGGGATAAACTCGAACCGTTGGGACAAGTTCAAGAGTATATTCATTTTGAAAGAACATCGCCTCTGTCGCTGTAAGACCTCTCATACACTGATGTATTCTTTTCAGTTCAATATACAGTTGTAATATTTCATATAAACCACCCGTGCTAGTCAGAGAAAACTCTAGAAGATGACGATAATGCTTAGTAATTGTAATAGCCGCCTCATATTCTATATCTTTATGTGTAATAATAGAGACAGTATTGCCCGAGCCTATAATTATCGAGCTAGATTCTTGCGATAATTCAGCAGGGCTACCCGAGAAATTATCGACAGCAACTTCGGAGTCCTCGATCTCGACTGTATTATTGTCACCATGAACAAGAGAGGACCCACGTTGGCTCATGGATCGTGCTCTACGTTTTCTTTGCATAAAAAATAAGAGCAAACCCAAGACAGATGCTATTGAGCCAAGCAAGCCTATTATCTCAAATGTATCCATATTTTTATTATTTCTCCTTTTCGTCTTGTATACCAAAGCACGGATCCAGCTCCATTAACTTCTTGATGTCTATATTGGCTAGATCCGTTTTCCCCAACTGGCTGTAGACACTAGATCTTTGAAAAAGAGCATATTTAAACTGTGGGTCGAGAGAAAGACACTTGTTCAGACTTACTAATGCTTCTTCTAATGCCTGCCTAGCAATCTGCATTGATCCCAAGAAAAAGAAACCCTCTGGGTTAAGTGGATTCAAAACCGTGACCTTTTTAAAGTCCTCTTCTGCCTCATGTATATTACCTTGCGACATTTGAAATTGACCATGTTGCATATATCCTTCTTCACAAACAGGATTTATTTTAATGACATGATCGAAGTCAGCTTTTGCCTTATCTCCCTTATTTAGCTTTGCATAACATTGGGCTCTTAAAAGATATGCCTCTTCGGAAATCGGAAGCGCCTCAATGGCTTTGGTCAAGTCCTCGATAGCATCACCATATCTTTTAAGATCCATATATAGTCGTGCCCTTTTACATCTCGCCTCTACAAAGAAAGGATTCAGTTCTATTGCCTTTGAATAATATTTAAGCGCTATTTCTTGGTTCTTGTTCATAAAGCTATATATCCTCAACTTTCCCTTTACCTGCCCGCAATGAGCAGATAACTTAAATTAGGCGAAGTTGCTAAATCTCCCAGCTGGTCAATCATCCTGTAATTGGATTCCCTTCTTTCTACTCTCCTCGAAGTGCTTTTTTCTGAACCCAGTGAGCTTCATCGGGAGTAATGACTAAAACATCAATCGGACCACCGACATTTTTGAGTCGAGCCTGGAAACGCATTGTATCAATAGTAGTTCGGATAGCATAAATTGAAAAGTCAATCGCGTCTTGAAGGGTCATTGCATCCCAAATAATTTGGGCTGCTGGTGCTCGAATGACTTTATCAACGCCTTTCTCGTCTTTAATTACAACAGGATTAACAATAGAAGTGATAACATCAATCTGCCCAGACCAAGTAGCCCCATAAGCAAGCGAATTATCAGGTTTAATGTTTCTTCTCTCGACAGTATTTCGACTTACATGACAATAATAAACATAGGATACACTAATTTTTTCCTCTTTCTTGTAACCAGCGACATGAAACCCAGCATTGGCATCAGGGAATGATTTTCGGAAGTATTTCACTATCTTTTTGGGAATAGTCGTGATATCATCCGCGGCTGTCAATTCTTCCTCAATAAATTTCCTAATATAGCTTGCCATGGGTACGCCAGCAAGCAAGTCCTGCCCAAAGTTAGAAATTCCGATCCTCTGGTTTCCCAAAAGAAAAGTTTTGCTAACAGAATCAGAGGCAGGAGCCTCCACTTTAAAATCTTTCCCGTTTGGAGTTTTTCCTTCAACCGTTAGAAACTGCCGGCTATCTGAAACCATCACAATACCTTCTGGCACATAAGTTACAATTACTAGTGACATAAGTTTTTAACCTCCTTTCTATCCTTTACTTGGATATCTATTTCGTAGACAAACTTCACAATTTCGTCTAACGTCTCCGGCGTAAAAGAAGTTCTGCGTAAGCAGAATTTGGACGAAGCGTAGCATAGTCTTTTACACCGTGTTATACGCCGTTGTTTTATTTTCCATTGGTTAACATGCTTTGCCCCTTTTCTTTGTATCATTCCAACTTCGGACAATACGCCCAGGCTTGGATGTAACCAATTCACGCAAATGCCCTGTAGTCAATTTCATTGCTTGAGCAGTTCTTCTACCCCATGGCTTTGACATCCCTGAAATCCAAGCCCCCACTCCTATTACTCCTCCTGCTAATGCCCCCCAAGGGAAAACTATCCATAATCCTAATAAACTCGTACCTAAAGTAATGCCTGACATTACAGCCAATTCGAGTTGATTCTCCAAGGAGTGTGGATATACTCGTATTTGAAGCTTTTTAGCTGTTTTTATCGCTAGATCTCGAGCTTTTTCTTGCTTAAGTTCTTCATTAAGTATTTCCGGGATTATATCTTGGCAATAAGCTTCCTGAACTGTCCGAATGTTTTCGGTCCAGCAAAGAATTCTGTCTTTGGGTTTTTGTTCTTCCATTGCACTATTAGCTATAATTTGAGCTAAATATTCTCCAGTCTCAGGAATTCTGTACCCAACGCCTTGCGATAGAGATACAAGTATATGTCGTCTAATTGGGTGATGCATAATTTGCCATTGCATCCGACTTGCTACAAAATCGTGAAATCTCCCGCGTAAGATGGCGGATGCTATATATGCATCTTTGGCTAACTCAAAATCACTATCAAGATTTCGCCCTTGCGACCAGTTTTTAACTTGCTGTAAGTCAGTAGTCTTTTTCCACAGACTCCTCAGATCGTTTGGTGGAGCCTCAAGGATAAAAGCTAATTCATCTATCATTTCAGCATTGAAAAGTCCTTTTAACCGGTAAGAATGATCTACCCATGCATGCTCGATAGCCAATTGTTCCCAATGGGGGTAACTTTTTTCCTGTTTGGTTTCTGTTATAGCGCCTCTAGCATCTTCAACATTCTTGAGGAGCCACTCATTGAAAACTTTTTTGGCTAACTCCTGAATCTTAACATCTATTGGATAGATATCTTCAATAATTCTTCCCAGTTGTTTGCAAGCTAAGTCGTAACAAACATATAATTCGCTCTGCGCTGCTTCTAACTTTGACGGAGATGGTCCTGGCGCTATTCTGAGATGATGGTTGAAAACGAGCGCTTCCGTTACTTCAGTAATGCTCTTCCATTCCCATTCACTCCATTCTTCATAGTTCTTATGGCAAGTAAGAGCGCTGATTGCATTCATGATGTAAGCAGAATCTATGAAGCCGTAGCTCACACTCAAACCTCCTTATAAAACAATGGCGCCTAACGATTAAGATTGCTTCCGAAGTTGGAGCACAGATGAAGCTAAGGTTTTTGACTTTAATGTTATATATGCTCAATTTCGGAAGCAATTCGGTTGAACGAAGCCGCTCCGCCATGGTTATGGGAATTCAATCCAGCGATTCCGTTCGTCAAATTGCTATTAAAGCTTTCCCTGATGACCTTCTTAGGAAGAACTAAATGTAAATTCAAGGGTCTGGGAAATATTTTTCTAAGTGCGCTGTTCATAGTAGAGTTGATTTTCTTAAAAAAGAGCGTTCTTCTCCCTTAACCCTCTATTCATATCCGATATTTGAAAATTAAGCTACCCATCTCACCTTCCTAGGAGGCGCAGGGCCCTTGGGAGATAAAATCTCCCTGGTGACCATCCGGCCTTTTTTACAACAAGGACAGAGGCGAGGGTCAATACCGGTTAGTTTAAAAAGTAATTCCTCCCAGCCTTCTGATTCGGTTGACTGCTGTTTCCCGTTTGAGGTACTCCCCAAAATCTTCCGACATTGCCTGAGCTTGGTCTTTCGATTGCGGTTACTGAGTAGCCCATAATGTCGGATTTTAACCAAGTAACCTTCCCGTCTTCCACTTTAATCAGGCGATGATTAGATATCGCCACCCGGTGGCTATAGCGGCCGAGATATTCCAGTACCTGTTTAGAACTCTGAAGTTCCAGATCCATTTTCATCTGTTCCCTTAATTTTCCCATAATAAAATCTCCTTTCATTGATTTTAATCTATTATTGCCTAATTAAGATTATCATAGGAAAAAAATAGATAAATTTCCAGTAAAAGAGAACAGAATGGTATCTTTAGTAAATGGGATTAGATCACCTAATTTTCAAAGAACAATAAAAGACAAAGGCCGCTCTGGTAAAGCTACCGCGGAGCGGTTTAGTTCAACTTAAAATAACCGAACTATTTCGTTTATGCTCCCAATTTGGCATATTTTGCGTAGTACTTCATTTATGCACGACTCCAAGTGAAGCCTCAAGTTGTAACTTTTTACTATTTTTATCTGCCCCTAAAATCCAAAGGGCTTTTAATGCCCGATATCCTGCTGGCGAAAAATTAACCACTATTTTTCCTCAAAGTATATCTTTATAGATTCTTATACTTATCATAAACTTATTTTATTAATTCTGCAAATAATAATGTGCGTTGTCCAGTACATACTATACAATTTTTAAATTATGGATATTCTCAGTATATCAAAAAGGTAATATCTCCGAGGCCGCTAGAGTCTTGGGGATACCAAGAACTGTAGTCTAGGCTATCCTTTCTCGTGCCCCTTTACGCTCTCCTTATAAAACTCCAGCTGAAATAGAAGACAGGGTAGTAGAAGCTAAAAACCAGACCCCTTTTAGAGGCTAAAAGATTATCGGTTTAGCTACAAAAGTCCAAAAAGAGAGAGTTCGTAGATTTGAGCTCGTGTAATACCAGCCAATTTGTCCGGCCATCATATCATATAGGATCTAGAGGCCCTAAAAAAGGTCTGAGAGCTTCCAGGCTTCGATCTCTTCGTGAGGAGGAGGTAGATATTCATTCTTCTTATTGAAATA
>Ga0315274_10004304_pt1 | contig 20963 bp, 15 predicted proteins | sample YL17G02_20_MG_FD_203700 | JGI IMG/M metagenome (GOLD analysis project Ga0315274, IMG submission 203700) | Sediment microbial communities from Yellowstone Lake, YNP, Wyoming, USA - YL17G02_20 | ecosystem: Environmental > Aquatic > Freshwater > Lake > Sediment | place: USA: Wyoming | collected...
TCTTATTGAATAACATAGATCTACATTTCGGCTCCAGTAGTCCGGTTGTCTTGGTCCTTCTGGCCAGGCAGTGTTTGAGAATAGTCTGTGCCAGATCGCCCGCGCTAATGGTGTCACAATGGTGTCACGAGGAGGCATGCCATGTCTATCGTTACAACATTCCGTTTGCGGTTCCTGCCCGCTCTGAGAAGGCGCGCGCCCGCCATTCTGGCTATAGTAGTAACAGTCTTTCTGCTCTATTCTCCATGCCCTACTCTGGCACATGAACGTTGGGGAGAGTCACATCAGCCTGATAGTTTGGGTGCCGCGTTCTCTGACATTGGAAGTCGCCCCGGCGATGCAAGCCTTCCTCTGCGTATTGACCCAATGGGAGTTTTGCGTACGGTGGATGGCAACAGGGCAGCGATGTTGGGAAAGACCCCAACAGCCACGAATGTCAATACCGGAGGGCAAGTCGGCCCGCCGTTTCAAATCGGAAATCAGACGGCCGCGGCGCCAGCGGGGCTTGACCAGCGGTGCGTAGCTGTTGCATCTAGCGGCTCTGACTATCTCGTGGTTTGGTCTGACGCGCGGAACAGCTACGGTGGGGAGATTTTCGGCGATATATACGCAAGCCGCGTGAGCGCAGAGGGAGTCGTGCTTGACCCTTGTGGCATACCTGTTTCGACAGCCGATTATGGCCAGAGTTGGCCGTCCGTGGCGTTCGATGGGACCAACTACGTCGTCGTGTGGGAAGATGAACGTGGCAGTAGCTGGGATATCTATGGTGCCCGCGTCAGCACTTCGGGCGAGGTCCTGGATCCGTCAGGGATGATAATCTGCACCAACGCCGCCAATCAGCATTGGCCAACTATTGCATTCGACGGGGTAAACTACATGGTGGCCTGGCAGGACTGGCGCTCCGGATACCCTGATATCTATGGGGCGAGGGTGAGTCAGTCTTTGACCGTACTCGATCCGGGCGGTATAGGCCTTTGTACGGCCTCTGGAGACCAGTACTTTCCCGAAATAGCTTTTGGAAGCGGCGAATATCTGCTTGTTTGGGAAGACTTACGCAGTGGGTCCGACTGGGACATCTATGGTACTCGAATCGCTATGTCGGGAACGGTGCTGGATCCAGCGGGCATACCCATCCTCACTGGTCTCAGCCATCAATGGATTCCAGATGTGGCGGCAAGCGGGAACGCATTTATGGTCGTGTGGGCCGACGGTCGTGCTACTGGCAGTGACGTTTACAGTGATATTTATGGCGCAAGGGTAGACACATCTGGGAGTGTGCTCGACCCGGCCGGCATTGCAATCTCCACCGCGCCATACATGCAACACTTGCCAGCCATCACGTATGACGGAACAAACTATGTTGTAGTGTGGGAAGATAAGCGGAATGGGGTCACTCTTGACATTTACGCATCGCGTGTAAACACATCAGGAAGCGTGATCGATCCCGGTGGTGTGCCGATATCATCAGCTGAAAACGAGCAGTACTACCCAGCCATTGCTTCCAACGGCACCGGCTCTTTCGTGGCGTGGGACGATTATCGAACCTCTATAGAGTGGAACACTCTTGGCTCACGATTCACTACTTCGGCCAGCGTTCTGGACCCCGCTGGAATATTGATTTCATCAACTCTCAATGAGCAACACTGGCCCGCAATAGCTTTCGACGGCACTAACTATCTTGTAGTCTGGTATGACACGTGGATCGGTACAAGCGACATCTATGGTGCAAGAGTCGATACTTCTGGTAATGTCCTGGATCCCTCGGGAATCGTTATTTCGGCAGCACGCGGCGATCAGGCACTTCCGGCGGTCGCTTTTGATGGCACGAACTTCATGGTGGTATGGGAAGACTTCCGTAATTTGACTGACTGGGATATATACGGAGCGCGTGTGGACACCGCCGGCAGTGTGCTCGACCCTTCAGGAATACCGATTTCCACTGCCTCAAGCGACCAGTATGCTCCCTCGTTAGCTTTTGACGGTACGAACTATCTGGTTACTTGGGCGGACGCTCGCTCCAGCGGGGCTGAGGCCTATTGTGACATCTATGGAGCGCGCGTGAGCACATCCGGCACCGTTCTGGACACGAAAGGTTTTGCGATTTCTGCAGAAATGAACATGCAACACTGGCCGGCGGTGGCCTTTGACGGCACAAACTACATGGTGGTCTGGCTGGACACACGCGATGAAGGGGACAGCCACATATACGCTACGCGAGTTACTCCGTCTGCCGAAGTTCTGGAACCGCAAGGAATTCTAGTATCAGCGGCGGCGATGGAGGAGTATCTGCCTGCAATAGAGTTTGATGGAACTAACTATTTCGCAGTGTGGGAAGACAATCGGAGTGGCAGTGATTTTGACGTCTGTGGGGCGAGGCTGACACCGGCTGGCGTTGTACTGGACCCCGGTGGAATCGTAATCTCAATGGCACCCTACCATCAACTATACCCTTGTCTAGTCTTCGACGGCACCACCTACGTAGTGGTCTGGCAGGACTTGCGTAGCGGCATTTACTACGACGTGTACGCCGCGCGCGTAAAACCTTCGGGGGCCGTTCTCGATCCTGCGGGCGTGCCTATTTCCAGCGGGGCAGAGCACGAACTATATCCTGCAGCATGTACGTCTGGCCCCGGGAGCTTCTTCATCGCATATTCCTCTTACGTTCCAGTCATCGGGTCTTGCTCCTCGTACCGGATTACGGGAAATATGTGGAGTGAAGTCCCTGTTCTTCCGCAGTGTATTGGATACTGGGCGTTCGACGAAGGAGAGGGCAGCGTTGCGGCAGACAGTGCGCTGGCAAACCATGGAGTCGTGCACGACGCAGCCTGGGTGGAAGGAATAAGGGGAAACGCACTTTCCTTCAACGGAATTAACTCATATGCGCGAATTCCGAGCATCTCGGCATACAATCTCTCCAATGATATGTCAGTAGAGGCTTGGGTTCAGATGGCGCCGTCGCAAACGTCATCGATGCCTCACATCTTTGACAAATCGCACAGGGCCGGCGTTGAACCTCCGTACTATTCCGGGTACGCACTATGCGGCTCTGTGGAAGAAGACTATTCACTCGCCTTCGCAGCGTGCGACGGTAGTTCATGCTTTGAGTCTAATTCTTCGGTCGCCCTTAACGACGGTAAATGGCATTTCATAGCTGGAACGGTCTCTTCTCGGGACAGCGTCATCCGTTTCTATCTTGATGGCAAGCTTACAATGGAACAGCCGTTTGAGGGCTCGCTTGGCGTCAACGGCGGAGATGTCTTTGTGGGACGCTGGTGGTATGGAGGCAAGTACTTCTCAGGGATAATAGATGAAGTCAAGATCTATGATATCGCGCTTGGTCCAGATGAGATACTGCAACACTACGAGGACGCCTATGTTGGCGTGGATGATGACTTCGTTACCCCGAGAACACCCAGGGAAAAGGTATTCCTGGCACAGAATTCTCCCAATCCATTCAATCCTTCCACCTTGCTTTCTTTCTACCTGGCAGAGGCCGCGCACGTCAAGTTATCAGTTTTTGACATCAGCGGCAGCGAGGTTTCGGTACTGTGGCAGGGGCCGATGTCTTCAGGCTGGCACACTCTCAATTGGAACGCACCCGAGCTGGCGAGCGGAGTCTATTTCGTGAGGCTGGACGCTGGGGGGCTTGTCAAGACCCGTAAAGCGGTGCTCCTCAAATAATATGGAATCGGCGTGACCAGATGTGTCGCCTTGCGACTAGTTCCGGAGGAGTAAGTCGCATCGTGTCATGTCGTAGCCGTTACGTTAGACGAAGGCATGAGCCGGATTTTATTGTTCCACTCGAACACGATTGGGGTCCCGTTCGGCGAAAAACAGGGATATAGCGCAGTTCCCCCCTTCCCCGCAATCTCCCAATTCCCGCAATACGCTACACTATCCAGCACCTCCAGACTGTTTGACATGGACGTTCATTCGCGCTACCATTCGTCAGTCAATCCAGAAACCTTTATGAAATGGTGAACAACAGCTGAATTGCTGCACGGGACAAGGTGATAGCCGTACAGCAAAGTCGGCTGAGTAGGCTCACAAGAGTCATTACCAGCGAACATCTTTGAAAGCTGAATAGACCCGAAAATGAACTCCAGAAGAGTAGATCAAGATATGGAGATTAAAGTAATAAAGGGGCCGCTTGACGCAGAAATGCTGGGGGCGGTTGCAAGACTATATGGGACATACGACAAAAAGTATAGCTCGATAGACTTTTGCAGAACAATATTCAATGAGAATCCCTCGGGCTATTCCTTTCACTCCTTCGCTTACGTAGAAGGTAAAGCCGTTGGTCATTGTGCGACAATTCCAATGGAAATATATGTCAACGGCAAGACAGAATTGTCGGCAAAGGCAGAAGCTTTGTTCTTGGAAGGAGAGCACCGCTCCAAACTTATCAAAGAAGGCAACCTTGAAGTGCCCGCAGTGGTTTCTATCGCTGCCTACCTCTACAAGTCCACCCTAGAGGAGCCGAGCATAAAGGTAATCCACGGTATTTGTGACGACGTTATCGGGCTCATTCATAGAATGGCGGGTTGCAAAAGAAGAACCGCGAGGCAGACAAAGTACATGTTCATATCTTCCCCGAAGTTCATTTCGGATTCAGGCAGTTCTCTCCGGAAGAAGCTAGCTTTGGGAGCCGTCTTCGTACTCCAGCAAATACTGTTGAATTTCTTCTACGTGGTCCTCTTGATCTCTCTCAAGTTATCTTCTTATAGACACATAGTCGGTGATTCCAATCAGCCCATACAGTTCATGACTATCCCTCCTGACGCCCTGACCAATGAGAACACGTGGACCCTCGCGAGAAATGCGGCCAACTTTTCGTGGTTCTTTAAAACGGGGCTTTTTGAAACGGTGACAACAAAGGACCCTATAAGGCAGTGTGCAGTCATAAGGAGAAACTTGGAGGATGGCCATGATCTAGAAATAGTTGCCTATAACTCCGTAGGTGGCGGTGGATTTGAAGCGCTAGGCTTGCTCTACTGCATCATAAAGAGGGCCAAAGAAACTAAGGCGGGACGCGTTGTGTTCTATGACTCAGCACTGCACGAGAAGAAGGCCGGAGTACAATTGGCCAGTAGGCTGCTTGGCTTTGTTAGCCGAAACGAAGAGGCTCTGATTTTTCTAAAGTCTAATGATAGCTTCTTCCTGAGAAGAGACAGCGTATTGTTTACCCCGCTGCTTCACGGCGTCTTCTGAAGCGATCCCAGGAGAATTCTCCAAAATCAAACTCCTAACGGCTACTTGACGGAAGCTAAGCGGGCATTGGCGAGATGTTCATCAAGTCCTCCACAAGATTCCCATCAAGGCAACCGTAGTTGAGAGAACGAGCTTTACTAACAAGTTAAAGATAAGCAGGAGTAAGAGTGACACATATCGAGCTCAATAGTGGACCCGTAAATGCCTATCTTAGGAAAACGATTCGCCTCTGGCTTGGCTTGAAGAATACTCAGGCGATCGAGATACCCGAGATGCCAGACAGTCTTAGGAGGCTTTTTCTTCGCGTTGAGGAGTATGACAAGAAGCACCGCGACCAATGGGGCGAATGGGAACATTCTTTCTCCTTGAACTATCAAGAAGGCAGGCTCTGGATTCCCGAGGTGGATTACTGGGTCTCCGGTATTCGAGAGGGGTTAAGGCAGGGAAAGGTTCCGCTTGAGCGGCTGTGGCCGGACAATTACGATTTCGCTGTTTGCCTAACACATGATGTGGATTTGATTAGCGAACAGGCCACCTTCGGACAGAAGATTCGAGAGATACGGAAACACCTGTCTGACAAGAGCGATGTCACTCCAGGTACGCCGTCAAGAAGGCTCTCGAACCTAGCTAGGCCACTCGTAAGAAGCGCCATAACAAAGAACTACAGTCATCCGAGCACAGAAAGAACGATAGAAGTAGCGTTAGAAATCGAGAGGGAATTTGGGGTAGTTTCATCGTTTTTCTTTGCAGTGTGTCCGTTGAGGAAGTACAGCAAATACGATTGCGTTTACTCTCTGTATGATCCCTGCAAATTCAGGGGGAAGAATATGCGCGTTCTTCAGATGATGAGAATCGTGTCTGATGAGGGGTTTGATATAGGACTCCACGGAAGTTACTACTCGGCAACTGACGCTGAAATGCTAAAAGAGCAGAGGAAAATGATTGAGGATGCTATCGGAAAAGAAGTAATAACTACGCGCCAGCATTGGTTGAATTGGGACATAAATACGACGCCTAGAAACCAGTATAATGCGGGACTGCTGGTTGACAGTTCACTGGGATTCAACAGAAACATCGGTTTTAGAAGTGGGACTGCGCTTCCATATCACTTCTTCGACGTTCTGAACCAAGAAACGATCCCTCTTCTGGAGGTTCCTGTAATTATCCACGAAGGTGCTCTGTTCGGCAGTAATGCCCTCGAGTATGATTTGGAAATGTCTCTAGACGTTGTGCGAAGACTAATTGACAGAATAGCAGAGACCAATGCTTGTTTGGCTATTGTGCTTCATCCTCACAGTTTTCTTGATAAGGCGTGCGAGGAACTGTACAGATGGGTCCTGCACTATTGCGTCGAGAGAAATGGATGGCCGACTTCCTTGAAGGGTATCTATGAGTGGTGGAAAAAGAGGGAAAGAGTATTGGAAGAATAGTCTGAAACATGGGCATTAGAGCCCCAGGAAGGCCATTGAGGGCCTTGAGGCCCGCCGAGCGCCGCAGGGTACCGGTTGTTGCGACATCAGCAGCAAGAAGTCGCAGACAGAAACAAACGAGCCTTGAGACCCGCCGGACTGGAGGCTCTCAAGGCTCGTAACTCGCGATCCGCGGATACCAATAGCTGCCTGCCATCCGCCTGGGAGCTTACCTCACAGCTATCAACAATCCGCCCTTGTCAACTAATTACCTCCTACCTCATCCCCTTCATTCTCATACCCTTCATCATTGCCTTCATTTGCACCATCATCGCTGGATCTTCGATCATCATGGTCATCATGTGTTCGGATGTTGTGGCGTTGCTAAGAAGCATTGTCATCATCCTGTTGGAAAGCATGTCGTCCGCAACGATCTTGTCCATGACTTTCCCTACCATCATCGTGTCGGCGCAGACGGAACTGATAATCTTCTCGGTGGCCTGAGGATTTGCCATCATGCTTGTCACAAGCTGGTCAACTGCGGCAGGGTCCTGCATGAGCCTGTCCATCATCTTCTGCCGGTCGCAGCTCAACCCGGCGATAAGCACCAAAATAATGCTAACACCAATCAGAAAGTATACTCTCTTCAATTGAAACACCTCCTACCGAACGACAAACCCGGCGACTGTCAAATATCCAAGTTCGCTTTGTTGATCTCCATATTCGCTATCCTGGTACATCACCCCCCGGCTATTATCAGAATAAGTCTGTATCACACATACCACACCCGTTTCTCCTCGCTTTCCAGTTTCCGCCGCTGCCGAATCGTGCGCGTCCCCCCACGTCTACTCCTCCTCGCTTCCTGCCACCACTCTTGCCACGTCAACTACGTTATCGCCCTCATCAAGCTGAATCAACTTCACGCCCTGCGTGTTGCGGCCCATCACAGACACTCCACGTATCGGCAGACGAATGACCACACCCTTTGCAGTGATTATCATGAGCTCGTCGTCGTCTCCCACTTGCTTCAGGCACTTGACCGGGCCGTTTCGAGGCGTATTCTTCACTGTGATTATTCCCTTTCCACCGCGCCCCGTGAGACGATACTCGTCAACCGGACTCCTCTTACCGTATCCGTTTTCTGTGACAACGAGAAGCGTGCCCTCGCCGGTCACGGATAGCATCGAGACGACCTCGTCGTTCTTGTCTAACCAGACCCCTCTCACGCCGCCCGCGGTTCTTCCCATGGGTCTGACTTGTTTCTCGTGAAATCTAATCGCCTTCCCCTGTTTTTTTGCAAGAATGATGTCCTGCGTACCGTCGGTGATCCAGGCATCAATCACGCTGTCGCTCTCGTCGAGATCGATCGCAATGATGCCGTCCCTCCGAGGATTCCCGTAGGCCGAGAGGACAGTTTTCTTTATCACGCCCTTACGCGTGGCAATCACAAGATGGTGCGCGTCGTCGAATTCTTTGGTCCTGACAAAAGCGGCCATACGCTCTTCCTTACCCAACTGGATCATGTTCACTATGGGCTTGCCCCTCGAAAGCCTCCCCGCCTGGGGTATCTCATGAACCTTGATCCAGTAGCAGCGCCCCTTGTCAGTAAGAAAAAGAATGTAGGTGTGCGTTGACGCGATGAAGAGATGCTCGATAAAGTCTTCCTCTTTCGTTGCAGCACCGGTGACCCCCCTACCTCCTCGCTTCTGCCGCCTGTAAGTACTGACCGGGAGCCTCTTGATGTACCCAGAATGGGAAATGGTTATGACCATGTCCTCTTCAGCGATCAGGTCTTCGACGTCAAATTCGTCGACCGCTGCCATGATTTCGGTGCGTCTGTCGTCCGCGTGATGTTTCCTGAGCTCGAGGACCTCGTTCTTGATTATCTCCATTATTTTCCTCGGGCTCGCCAGAATGCCTTTCAGCTTCTCGATTAACTTTATAACTTCTATGTACTCGTCCTCGACCTTCTTCCTCTCAAGCCCCGTGAGCCTCTGGAGTCTCATGTCAAGAATAGCCTGGGCCTGTATTTCGGAGAGCTTGAATTTCTGCATCAGGCCCTGCCTGGCGGAATCAACGTCGGGTGATTTCTTGATGAGGGCGATTATCTCGTCAATGTGATCCAACGCTATCTTGAGGCCTTCGAGGATGTGCGCTCGCTTCTCGGCCTCGTCCAGGTCAAACTGGGTCCTGCGCCTCACAACTTCCTGGCGATGCTCTACGTACAGATCTATCATCGCGCGCAACGTGAGTACCCTGGGTCGATTCTTCACGAGCGCAAGCATGTTAGCGCCAAATGTGCTCTGTAGCTGGGTGTGTTTAAAGAGTTGATTCAGCACCACGCGAGGCTGCCCGTCCTTCTTTAGCTCGATCAGGATTCTCATCCCGTCCCTGTCTGACTCGTCCCTCACGTCGGATATCCCCGTTATCTTGCCCTCGCGCACAAGCTCCGCGATCTTCTCGAGCACGGAGGACTTGCCCACCTGATAGGGTATTTCGTTTATGATAATAAATTCTTTGCCGCTTTTTTCCTGTGTCTCGATTGATGCCCTGGCCCTCACGATTATAAGGCCCCTACCGGTGAGGTAGCAGTCACGGATCCCCTGCCTTCCATAAATTATTCCGCCAGTCGGGAAATCGGGTCCTTGCACGATAGCGAGAAGCTGTTCTGGAGGCACGTCGGGTTCCTCAATCACTTTCACAATTGCATCGCATATTTCGCCAAGATTGTGCGGAGGCATATTGGTGGCCATCCCAACGGCAATTCCAGACGCACCATTCACGAGGAGATTGGGAACGAGTGCGGGCAAAACACCGGGTTCCTGCCTGGTCTCGTCATAGTTCGGCCTAAAATCAACAGTATTTTTCTCTATGTCGCGCAGCATCTCCTCGGCAATCAGGGTGAGTCGCGCTTCGGTGTAACGCTCAGCCGCCGCAGCGTCGCCGTCTACTGAACCGAAATTACCCTGGCCATCCACGAGAGGGTATCGCATGGAAAAATCCTGAGCGAGTCTCACCATGGTGTCGTACACCGCCACCGTGCCGTGGGGGTGATAATTGCCGGTCACATCACCCGTGATCTTTGCGGATTTCCTGAAGGGATGGTCGTGGAGGAGGTTCAGATCCCTCATTGCTACGAGCACGCGTCTCTGAACAGGCTTTAGTCCATCTCTCATATCCGGTAGCGCCCTCGAAACGATGACGCTCATCGAATAGTCGATGTAGGAGCTTTTCATCTCGTCTTCTATGTAGACGGCTTTTATTCTTTCCTTATGAGGGTTCATCTCGCCTTTCCCTAAACGTCAAGATTTCTAACGAGGAGGGCGTTTTCTTCTATGAACTTCCTGCGCGGCTCGACGGCGTCGCTCATTAGAATCGTGAAGATTCTGTCCGCCTCCACGACGTCTTCGAGCGTCACTTTCAAAAATACGCGCGATTCCGGGTTCATCGTCGTGAGCCACAATTGCTCGGGGTTCATCTCGCCAAGCCCTTTATAGCGCTGGATGCCTATACCCTTTCTTCCTATCTTGTTCAAGATGGAATCTCGCTCCTTGTCATCGTACGCATAGAATTCCTGCTTCCCCTTCTTGATTCTGTAAAGGGGGGGCTGGGCTATGTAGATGTAGCCTCTTGTGATTAGCCCGCTCATGTATCTGTAAAAGAAAGTCAACAGAAGGGTGCGGATGTGAGCACCGTCAATGTCTGCATCCGTCATTATGACAATCTTGTGGTAGCGCGCCTTGTCCCCGTTAAACTCTTCCTCACCAATCCCCGTGCCAAGCGCAGTGATGATCGTACGAATCTCCTCGTTAGAGAGTATCTTGTCAAGACGCGCCTTCTCCACGTTAAGGATTTTTCCCTTCAGAGGAAGAATGGCCTGAAAGCGCCTGTCCCTACCTTGCTTGGCCGAGCCGCCGGCGGAGTCTCCCTCCACAAGGTAGATCTCACAGATTGATGGGTCGGTGGCAGAACAATCGGCCAGCTTTCCTGGAAGCGAGCCGCTGTCTAGCACGCTCTTCCGTCTCGCAAGTTCTCTCGCCTTCCTGGCGGCTTCCCTGGCCCTTGCTGCGGCGATGCATTTTTCGATCACCCTTTTCGCGACAGTGGGGTTCTCTTCGAAAACCTCTGTGAGGCCGTCTCCCACTATGGACTCGACAACACCCTTTACTTCGCTATTCCCAAGCTTGCTCTTTGTCTGCCCCTCGAACTGAGGATCTCGTAGCTTAACGCTCAACACCGCTGTGAGCCCCTCGCGCACGTCTTCACCCGAGAGCGAGAGATCGGAATTCTTTGCGGGGCCTTCTTTCTGAACATAGGTATTGATTGTTCTTGTCAGTGCCGCCTTAAACCCGATGAGATGCGTTCCACCCTCCACTGTGTTTATGTTGTTCACGTAAGTAAAGATGTTCTCGAGATAAGAGTCGTTATACTGGAGGGCGATTTCCACCTCCACACCTTCACGTGTCTTACAGAAGTAAGCCGGCTTCGGGTGAAGAACGTTCTTGTTCTCGTTAAGAAATTTCACAAACGAGACTATCCCGCCGTCGTATTTGAAGACGTGGCTCTTGCCCGTCTTCTCGTCACTTAGATCTATCTTGACTCCCTTGTTCAGAAACGCCAGCTCCCTGAGCCTCTGGGAGAGAGTGTCAAAACTGTACTCGATTGATTCAAATATCTGTTTGTCCGCCTTAAAAGTAACAGTGGTTCCCGTTGTCTTGGATTTACCAGCCTCTTTCAGCTTACTGACTGTCTTCCCTCTCTCGTAGCGCTGGTGATATATCTTGCCGTCTCGCGCAACCTTCACCTCTAGCCACTCGGACAGCGCATTGACAACGGAGACACCTACGCCGTGCAGCCCCCCGGAAACCTTATACGATTCCGCATCAAACTTTCCGCCAGAGTGAAGCATCGTCATCACGACTTCAACGGCCGGGAGCTTCTGCGCGTGGTGCATGTCAACGGGTATGCCGCGGCCATTGTCGACAACTGTGACACTGTTGTCCTTTTTCACGATAACTGAGATGGCCGTACAGTAGCCCGCCAGCACCTCGTCAATGCTATTGTCAACGACCTCGTATACAAGGTGATGCAATCCCGGCGCACCAGTACTACCTATGTACATACTGGGTCTCTTCCTCACGCCCTCGAGACCCTTCAAAACCTGAATCTTTTTAGCATCGTAAGTGTGTTCTTTTTGCACTACTTCCACTTCCTCTTTTGAACTCGTCGGCAAGTTCTCAGCCCCCTCTCACCTTGCGAGCGAAAAGATGATGTCTTCTATCACCTTCTCTCCCAATTTTGCATTGAGCCTTCTGACAATTTCCTCCCTCATGAAGGAAAGCTCGTGCATCCAGGTAGTCGTTGCCACCTGAACGAAGAGCTTCGAATCGCGATACGCCGCGGGCTTTGCATTCGCGGCTATGCGCGGGCCCACAGTCTCCTCCCATACACCAAGAACGCTCCACCCAAGGACCTTTCTGTCAAGCTCGAGCTTCTTCAGGAGTCCTTCAAGAGACTGGGAAATGTGCTCCATCAGGAATCTACTCCGTTAGTCTCAGCGGCATAATCAGGCAGAGCAAATCCTCTCCTTCCTCCTTATGGGCAGGCTCAACAAGGCCGGCAGTCAGAGGCGTATTGAGGAAGAAGTTGACCTCATCAGAATCCATGCTCTTGAGGATTTCAAGAATGTAGTTGGCGTTGTAGCCGACGTCCAGCTCTTCACCCTCAAAAGTTGCGGGCACGGTTTCCTGCGCTTCGCCGATATCCGCCGTGCTTACGCTGAGGTTCACGCTGTCCTTGCGGAGGGAAAACTTGATCTGGTGAGTGACGCTGTCCGAAAGAATAGAGACTCTCTTTATAGCGGCAGCAAGCTCTTCCCTGTTCACAATGAGCTTCTTGTTCGTTTCTTTTGGAATTACCTGTTCGTAGTTAGGAAACGGGCCTTCGAGCACCCTGGAATATATTATCGAATCCCCTATTTCTACCATAATGTAGCTCTTGCTAAGGGCAACCTCTATGTCACCGCCCTCTTCCGGAATGAGTCTCACAACGTGTTTAATCGCTTTTGGGGGGACCACCGCCTCAGATTTCTCTTTGACAAAACTCCCAGAAAAAGAAGCCTTGGCCAGCCTGTGACCATCTGTTGCCACCATCCTCAGCTCGTTAGTGAAAAGCTGGAAGAAAACTCCATTCAGCACGGGTCTGCTTTCATCCATCGACGTAGCGTATAAACATCGTCTCTCTCCCTTTCTGAAAATCTCAGACGGAAGCGTGAATCTCAGTTCCGATTTGAAGGCGGGCATCTTCGGAAAATCAACGGATTCCATACCTGTTATGCCGTACTTTCCACGCTTGCACTCCATCTTCACTCTAAAATCTTCCACGGCCACTCTGACTTCATCAGTGGGCAGTTCCTTGACTATGTCGGCGAAGCGCTTGGCCGGAATGCACACCGAACCTTCCTGGGAGACCTCGCACGTCACGCTGGCAGATATGGACATGTCCAGGTCAGTTGAAGTCGCCTTCAAAAGGTTTTCTTTGGCCTCAAGCAGCACGGTCGAAAGTACGGGAAGAGTGCTCTTGGGAGGAACCACGCTTATCACCCTGTTCATCAGCAGCGCAAGTTCCGGCCTCATGATTGTAAATTTCATTTTACGCCTCCATAAAAACTAACCCCGAGGGAGCCAAAACCAACTACATCTACAGGGTGGTCTTATGTCCAAAACGGTATTTAAAAAAAGCCCTAAGAAACCGAGAAGCAGACCCCTAAGGTTGGCCTGATCCAGAGTGGTTTAGCGTGTTGCAAGGACAACAGTTTTCCTGATTCGAGTATATGAAAGACACCATTCCTTTTCAAGGCAAAAAGTGATGCTCTCGAAGTTCACTTTCTTATTCGAGACCACTCTCAAAAACCCTAAACAAGCGCATTAGACAGGCGTACGAAACAAGTGTTCAAGACGAGTGGTTCAGAAAATCCAAACCGTCCCGCTGCGCGGCGTATTTCTCTTACGCGTTTTGCCAAAGGAACATTTTCAGTGGTAAACCTTTGTTGTTTTTCTTGTCCTAATTAGACATCTACATAACTTATATCTAAAGATAGTAGAATATGTAGAGCATGTGAGATGTGTTAATTAGATATAGATGACCATATAACTGATTATATTATAATATATTATGAAGGTATGTGTTGTTAGTGTGTTCATTGATAACGTTGGCGTTTTTACAGAACTTTACACGCGTTGGAAGATGAGCACGTTTGTTCACATAGTATCTACAAGTAGTCAACAAACTCTTCACATGAAGGACAATGGCGGACGAGTTTGGGCCGGAAGGTTCTCCAGCGAGAAGGGAGCGAGGCGGCGGACAGCTATCCGCGGACCTTTTCAAACCTTCACGGGAGAGGAGAGAAAAGAAGACACTAGAGCGAAGATTCTATCAACCGTCTCTTTTACCTCTTTGTCAGAGTTCAGCAACTTTTCGATTTTATCGCAGGCATACAGAACCGTCGTATGATCTCTGTTGCCAAACTTCGTCCCGATGTCAGCAAGAGAAAAATCAGTCATCTTCCGGCAGACGTACATCGCAATCTGTCTAGGAAAAACAATTGAGTTTGTGCGCCTTTTTCCCTTGATTGCCTCAATCGGCAATCTGAAGTAATCGGCCACGGTTTTTTGGATGTCGTCGATTCGCAAGCTTCTCTCGGGCGTCTTTATGAGATCCTTGAGGACGTCTTTTGTAAAGGCGCACGTGAGCTCAGAAGACGGTATTGAGGCAAGCGATGCAAATGCGAGCAGTCTGAGCAACGAGCCCTCCAATTCGCGAATGTTTGACTTGACGTGCGACGCAACAAGAAGGGCCACGTCGTCTGGCAGACGCACATGCTCACCCTCTCCCTTCTTCTGGAGAATGGCAATCCTTGTCTCGAGGTCCGGGGGCTGAATGTCTGTAACAAGTCCGCCATTGAAACGCGAGATTAACCGTTCTTCAAGCATATGGATTTCCTTGGGTGGCCTGTCGCTCGTGACGACTATCTGTTTCTGCGCGTCATAGAGCGAGTTGAAAGTGTGAAAGAACTCTTCCTGCGTGCTTTCCTTGCCGGCAAGGAATTGGACGTCATCTATGAGGAGAACGTCGGCGCCGCGGTATTTTCTCTTGAATTCCATTGTGCGCCCATGTTGGATCGCGTCAATCATCTGGTTCATGAATTTCTCTGAAGAAACGTAGAACACCTTGCTGGTGAGCTTTTCATCTTTTATGTAGTGGCCTATGGCCTGCATTATGTGTGTCTTTCCGAGCCCAACGCCGCCATAGATAAACAACGGGTTGTACACTGCTGCGGGTTTCTCTGAAACTGCGAGACAGGCAGCGTGCGTCATCTGGTTACCGCTACCGACTACAAAGCTGCCGAAAGTAAAGCGGGGATTGAGCTGGCTCTCGTCGAGGGCAACGGATAGGCGTTTGTGTGCAAAGGCACCAGTGCGCTCTGCCTTTCTGGGTGGACGGGTCTCCTCCTCGGGTGCTATGCAGAAGGAAATGCGTAGAGGCGAGCCGGTCACCTCCTTTGCTGCTTCCTGGATGATAGAAAGATAGTGTTGTTCGATCCAGTCGGCGAAAAAGGAATTGGGCACCTGCACTAGCAGCCGGCCGTCAACCATCGATTTGGGCTGCACGGGCTTGAGCCAGGTTTGAAAGCTCTGCTCGTTTATCTTGCCGTGGAGCAGTTCGCAGACCTTGCCCCAAATGAGTTGAACCTCGGGAGCTTCCAAAGGAAATTATCCTCAGTAATTCACAACTAATCCACAAGGTATTTCACATCGGCCCGCCGATGTAACTATCGAATTTGCAGCACATGCAGAAGGGGCGCCCAGGTTTTCCACATTCGTCCACAGGCTAGTTCGCCTGCTTTTTGGCACACTAATAGCCCGCTTCGTGCAAATGGTAAAACTCTCGACCCGCCAGGCAGGAATCTGAAATCACACAAAGAAGTAAAACCTACGCGAGAAACCCGGCACCGCAGAGGAAAGCCGAGAGAAAGAAGAGCATCGGCATTGAGAATCAACGAATCTCTGTCAGATGCGGGGGGTATGTTAGCACAACGGCGAAACTCGCGCAAGAGAAAATTACTTGGGACACAAAAATGGTTTTGCTCGTCGAGTTTGACAAGAACTGTGCAAGAAAGTATGCTCTCCGCGGTTTCGTCTTGCTGTTGTGGGCTCACTCTGAGGAAACGCTCCGAGCTTCTTGTAGAGACATTCTCGATATCCCGGGAGAGAACAAATGCGATTCAGGTTCCTTTCGCTACTGAAAAAAAGTTCTGTAATTGGGGCAATCATTTTGGCGCTTTGCTTCACTGCGACTCCCCGGTTGGCTGGCCCTGCGCGTGTAGCAGAGGCGGGCACTGAAACGAGACTTGCCTCTGCGGGTTCTGCAGAGACCGAGCCGAGGGCGCACACCGGCACGTGCGACACAACGCTCACAATTCTCCACGTCACAGATTTTCACGGAGCGCTCCTGTCAGAGGACAAAGACTTCGCTACTGGAAAGCCGGTTGGTGGCGCGGGCGTGGTCGCCACTTACATAGCAGCTGAAAGAGAGAGTTCAAGAGGACCGGTGCTTGTCCTAGGAGGCGGAGACATGATGCAGGGCTCGGCCGTTTCCAATCTTAGCAGGGGTGAGGCAGTGATTGAGTTCATGAACGAGGTTGGGTTTGACGCCTGCGCGATTGGCAACCACGAGTTCGACTGGGGCGTGGGTGTGCTCAAGGCGAGACTCAAACAAGCGAGCTTTCCTTGGGTTTCTTCCAACATCTTTTCTGGCGAAAAGGCAAAGAGGGCGGAATGGATTCTTCCCTACGCCATTGTGGAGAAAGCGAATCTCAAGATCGGAATCATCGGCGCTATCACGGAGGACGCTCCGGTCGTCATCAACCCCAAGAGCATTGAAGGGCTCAGGTTCGAGCGACCCGAGGCCATAGTCAACTCAATCGCGCAACAGCTCCGGAGAGAGGGTGCGAAAGTCGTGGTCGTTCTTGCGCACATAGGGGGTTCGCAGGAGGAAAGCGGCGCAATCACGGGTCCCATCGCAGATTTTGCCTCGAAGCTAAAGGGCGTGGATGCGGTACTGGGTGGACACAGTCATACTGTCGTGTCGGGCACCGTGAATTCTATCCCCGTCATGATCTCTGGCTCGAATGGCATTAGGTTGGGGGTCATGCGTCTCAAGGTGGATACCTGCAACGGCGGGAGCTCGTTGGTCGAGGAAAACGTCAGGCCCACTTTTGCTGAGAGTGTCGAGGCGGATACGGGCGTCGCTTCGATGGTAGAGTCATTCCGGAAGAGGTTTGCGGACCAGTTGGACGTGAAAATTGCCGTAGCGTCAGAGCCCATAACGAGAGGCCGTGGCGAGAGCGCGCTTGGGAACCTGATCTCGGATATCATGCGCGATGCGGTAGGTGCCGTCATCGCGTATCAAAACTCGGGTGGCATCAGAGTTGACCTGGACAAGGGAACCATCACAGGCGGAGCGATCTACAGGATGATTCCTTTCGACAATACGATCGTTACGATGTATCTCACGGGCAAACAGGTAAAAGAAGCACTTGAGCAGGGGACGACAGAAAGAGGGGTGCTGCAGGTCTCGGGAATACGCTACACCTACAAACCAGAAGACCCCCCTGGCCAGAGAATCAAGTCAGTGACCCTTGAAGGGGGCGAAAGCATTTCTCCCAACAAACTCTATCTTGTAGCCACGAACGACTTCATGGCAAACGGGGGCGACAGGTTCACGGTCTTCAAGGAGGGAAAGAAGATACGCAACACGCAGATTCTGCTGCGCGACGCTGTCATTTCCTGGATGGAGGCGCGCAAGAGGGCCGGTAAAGAGATTGCCCCTCCCAAGTTGGACAGGGCCGAGCGCATTCAGTAGGAATCCGTAGGAAGCCGTACTTTATCACCAGGAAGTAGCTTCGGAGGTACAATGAGCCAGAATGCAACTACTCACGAGAGGATCAAAGTGTTTGTCAATGGGAAGCAGTTGTGGATTTCACCCGCCTTCTCCGTGAGGCACGCCCTGCTTGCCCACGACGAAGACGCTCTTGCGGACGTCATAGCCGGCGAAGCCTACGTTGCCGATGCCCGGGGGAACGAGGTCGGACTTGAGGGTGCCCTGTTCGACGGGATGCGGCTGTATGTCAAGAGCGTTGAGGTAGAGTGATGGCGCCGATCTGAAGCGTAGCGCGTTCCGGCTCACCGGGTAAGCCTGCAGCAAGGACACCTCCGTCAAGGCAGATTTGCACGTTCCCGGTTTCGTGGCCGCCAAGATTCGAGTTGAAACTCCCACCAAACTTGTGCTATAGTTGTGACGAACAGGCGGATCTTGCTGTGTGGACTCGGGCTTGGCCAAGGAGGGCTTGTCATGACCCGGAAAATCGCTTCTCCTGCGTATGTAATCGTTGCCATCGCGTGCCTCATATTGGCAGGGTGTTCAGACTCGACCAAACCGCACCCACGTAAGTGTGAGAATTGCCTTCTGCCTCGAACCAGTCCTCATAACGTTCTAAACAACTTGAGGATAATCTACAGCGTCGCGGATGATACCGTGAACACGCCCGAGGATGCCCATGCCCTGGCCCTGAAATACAGGGAGCTCTTTCATCCCGACTTCAAGTTCTATTTCATACCCCAGGACCAGCTACCGGACTTTCCCGAGGGCTGGTGGGGGAGGAACGACGAAGCGATTTCTCTCGACAGCCTTCTCACAAAGAGGGCGCGTGGTACGATAAACGAGATTCGGCTCAGCTGGAACCCCGGCGCAGCCGTTCCAGACAACAGAACGACCAACCCGCCCCCGCCCGAGGTCCCCGTGCTTCTTCACCCGGACTGGATGCACATAAGCGTGAACCTCATACTTCTTGATGTCATCCAGGGTCAAACTACCTACAGGGTTTCCAACGGCACCGCCGAATTCTATTTCGCCTCCGACCCGCAGGATACGACGTTGTGGGTTATCACTGAATGGTATGACGACCTATCTTCGGGGGTTTCCCCCAACGGAGTCCGCAGCCGCTCGTCCGCTTCGAATCTTGGCATCCCAAACAGCTGGGGTACGATCAAGGCTCTCTTTAGGTAAGGGTGTCGCGGTCAGTTCTCTTGTCCGGCGGCGGACACCATCACCAAAGCCAGCCTCGACCTTGCCTATATGACGCGGGAAGGCCTCATAGGGGTCGGCCCAGGACTCCAGTGCAGGCCTTCGATCAAAGGTCAAGGGCGAACCGGATAGAGTCGCTAACCTCTTCCATTTTCACGGGCGTCATGACGGTGATGAGTGATCCAATCTTACTGCTGGAGACCGTCTGGATGTGATCACAATTGACGGCGCAGTCACGAGGCATACCGTCTTGCCTGGAAAGCAACACCTCGCTGGGTATGTTCCTAACAGTTGAAGTTATGGGGGCTACCGTCACCTCCCCCAGATACTGTAGAATCGAATCACGTGTAAGAATTAGCACCGGACGTTGTTTGTCCGGCGGCTTGAACCTGTACCAGCGAATCTCACCTCTCTTCATTCCTCTCCCCATTTCTGTTCTCTTTCCCACGGACTGAACTCACCCCTCCTCGCGGGACGCGCTTCGTACCCTCTTCGGTGCTGGCGTTCAAGCCCGGTGAGCGTCAACCTCCTGAGTGCCTCACGCAAAGCTCTCCGCGCAAATGCGGAACGGGTGGTCCGGAGTCGCTTAGCGGCCTGGTCCACCGCCTTCACGAGATCTTCGTCAAGAGTCATTTGGACCGTTCTCAATCGTACCTCCAGTTTGAATGTGGATCATCATAGCTATGTTAATCCACATGCAACTGCCTGTCAACCTTTCCTTGGTCGTTCTCTCGGACACAACGAGTCTGCAGAAAAAGCCCAACCTTGACCGTTTTTCGAATCGTAAGTAATTGATCTTGTGGAGCATCAATCTCTGAAAAACGGCTTTTCCTACAGCCTCAACGTCCAACTCACCCGCCTCGAGCCCTTACAGGCACTCTGCGAATCTGTTCATCGTAGATGCTCTGCCGTCATCTTCCGGAGAAACGCAGGCGAGCCGATTCCTTGAGGTGCCCCGCGGTGTAATAATCGTCGGCCCATGAATCGTCGATCGCCAACGGCTTGGCCTCTTTCAACTTGAGTTTCTTCGCATAGTAGCGGAACCGATAGTGCTCATAGAAGCGCAAGATTTCCAGGCCGTAGCGATCGGCCAGATCGGTGTCACCGCGCATGATCAGGTAGTTTTCGTCATTGCCGCTGCTTGCCGGGGCACTCAGGTTGTGGCTGCCACTGATGACGACCGGATTGTCGGTGGTGAAGTTGGCCACAATGACCTTGGTATGCACCAGCAGATTGCCCCTCTGGCCCTTGAGTCCTTCCTTCACCCAACCTTCGAGGCCGTCCGATAGCAGCGCGGGAGCAGTGAACTCGGCGGTTCGATCGGCGTGAAATCCGGTGATCCTGCTGGCGGTGTTCTGGATTCCGTAGCGAAGCACGGCATCGTTGGCGGTGCCCAACAGAGCGTTCAGGATGTCTTCGGGAAGTTTGAAAGCTGTCGCAAACAATAAGTCTATGTCAGCCGCGTTGATGATGTTGATGAACTCGGCGAGGTCGGCCTTTCGGGAGCGCGGCGAGAAACCCACAAACAGTTTCTTGCTGGGGTCGATCGGGTTGTTGTCGTTGATCCATTTGCGCGTGGAGGACACGTCCGTGGGGTCTTCCCATATGACTTCGAACAGTTCCATGTACCGCGCGGCGATCGTCTTGTCGTCCGTTTCATGAACGACATTAGCCTGACGATAGACGCCGTTCTCCGTGAAATTCGTACTGCCGCAGAGTACGGCCTGCGGCACCCGCTCGCCGGCAGCGTTGATCTTGCTGAGGACTATAAACTTGTCGTGGAAGATGCTCGAGGTGACCCTGCCGCGCTTCCGGGCCGCAGGGATCTTCTTCAGATTGGCTGCGTTTTCGGATGTTTGCTCGTCGCCCTTCTTCGCGTGATAGAGCACGCGTACTTCGACGCGACGTTTGTGGGCCTTATTGACTGCGTCAACAATGGCCTTGAGTTCGTACTCGTAGATCGCCACGTCCAGGGCCCATTTTTGATCCTTTGCGCGGTCGATGAAGCGGAGGATGGCGTCCAGCAAGCCGTTCTCTAGCCACTCGCGCGGCGCAACGGGCCAATCCTCGATGGGCATAGGTTTTTTCTTGTTGTTCTTGTCCTTGCGCAGTAGGAGTTTGTCCAGATCGGGGAACTTGCGCCCGAACGACTGGCTGGCGGCTACCGCGCGATTGAAGTACACCCTGTGATCCTCCGGC
>Ga0315274_10004306_pt1 | contig 20958 bp, 18 predicted proteins | sample YL17G02_20_MG_FD_203700 | JGI IMG/M metagenome (GOLD analysis project Ga0315274, IMG submission 203700) | Sediment microbial communities from Yellowstone Lake, YNP, Wyoming, USA - YL17G02_20 | ecosystem: Environmental > Aquatic > Freshwater > Lake > Sediment | place: USA: Wyoming | collected...
CCGATGGGACTTTTGTTTTATCTTATTTGCACCCGGCGATGAATCGCCGGGCTATTGTCACCGATGCCCTCTCACGGGGCATCAGAATCGGTTTAAGTTAGCGCTTATGCCCCTGGGGGGAGAGGGTGAGGGGGAGGGGGAAATGATCTTGTGATCACCCCCACCTTAATCCTCCCCCATCAAGGGGGAGGAGGGTTTTTTAGAGAATTAGATGCCCCGCAGCTCTGCTGCGGGGCACTTCACTTGGGATTTGGATATTGGGATTTGGGATTTTTCCAGGAGCGGTAATCCCATAAATGTTGAACCCGATGTTGGAGACAATTCATGCCAAGTTTTGATCCCAAAATTGTGGCTTTTTGCTGCGATCAGTCTGGATATGTAGCCGCGGACATGGCGGGAACTTTGAAACTGAAACTTCCCAAGAACGTTGAAATCGTCCGGGTCCCTTGTGCAGGTCGCATCGAAACGATCTATCTCTTAAAGGCCTTGGAGAAAGGCGCGGACGGCGTTCTGATCTTCGCCTGTTATGAGGAGAACTGTCAGTTTCTTTGGGGAAACCTCCGGGCGAGAGGCCGTCTGTCTTATGCCCATCGGGTGTTGGAAAAGATCGGTCTGGAAAAGGAACGGCTGGAAATCTGCCACCTTGCTACCAACAGCGGTGCGAAATTGGCGGAGACCCTTCAACGAAAAACAGAAGAGCTGAAAAAATTGGGACCGAATCCATGCGGAGAAAAAATGTAAATTCGAAGCACGAAATCCGGGCGAAGCATCCCGAAGGGATCAATTCGAAACAAATGCCAATGTTCAAAATACAAATACCCCAAACAATAAGTTTGATGGTCTCGTAAAAAGTCCGTTTAGTCCTCTTTTCGTCATTCCGGCGAAAGTCCCGCGCCCCGCGGGATTATTTCAATTGGTTCTGGACTCCGGTTTCCACCGGAGTGACGGTTTTTTGACTTTTTACGAATTTATCAAGTTTAGAATTTTTTAAAATTTGAATTTGTTTCGGATTTCGATATTCGAATTTCGGATTTATTCAGTGAGGAGGAATGAATGATCAAAGCCGAGCAGAAACCCATCGATGAAATCCTGAGATCCATCGACCCCTACAATAAGATCCTGCTCTCAGGCTGCGGGGCCTGTGTCGCCGTCTGCCATGCAGGGGGTGAGAAGGAGGTGGGGTTACTTGCCTCCGCTCTCAGAATGGCAAGGAAGAAGATCGGAAAAACGATAGAGGTTCTCGAGGCAGCGCCCGCCCGTCAGTGCGAACCTGAGTTCGCCTCAGAGCTGGCTGAGACGGTCGAAAAAGTGGAAGCCGTCGTCTCCATCGCCTGCGGAGTTGGCGTCCAAACACTCGTCCGCCATTTTCCAAAAACCCCTGTTTTCCCAGGTGTCAATACCACCTTCCTGGGCGAGACCGTCATGCATGGAGTCTGGGAGGAGCGTTGCCAGGCTTGCGGAAACTGCATCCTTGAAAAGACCGGAGGTATCTGTCCCATCTCACGGTGTGCCAAACAACTCTTCAACGGTCCCTGCGGTGGTTCCTCCAAAGGAAAATGCGAAATCAAACGAGAGACCGATTGTGCGTGGCAACTCATCTACGATCGGCTCAAGACCTTAGGCCAACTTTATAAACTGGAGGAAATCATTCCGGCAAGGAGATGGGGTGTGGAATCGAGGGATAGTGGACCGAGAAGGATCGTAAGGGAGGATCTGAAGGTATGAAAGCAGGGAGCAATCTGGAAAAGATTCTGGAAAAAGGACTTTTTGCCGTTACGGGTGAACTGGGTCCTCCAAAGGGCAACGACGTCAGTGTCATCAAACGAAAGACAGATCTCCTGAGAGGATATGTGGACGCGGTCAATGTCACGGATAACCAGACCGCTATCGTCCGGATGTCGAGCATCGCCACCTCTTCTCTCCTCATTCAGATGGGGCTGGAGCCGGTGATGCAGATGGTCACCCGTGATCGGAATCGTATCGCCATTCAAAGCGACATCTTCGGTGCCACTGCCCTGGGCATCAAAAACATGCTCTGCCTTTCTGGAGATCATCACACCTTTGGAAATCAGGTCGACTCTAAGAACGTCCACGACCTCGACTCCATCCAGCTGATCGATTGCGTCCGGACAATGCGGGATCAGGGGACTCTCCTTGGGGGAGAGGAGAAGATCGAGGGTGAGATCAAGCTTTTCATCGGTGCGGCGGAGAATCCCTTCGGTGATCCTTTTGAATTCCGAGCCATCCGATTGGGCAAGAAGGTGGCGGCTGGCGTCAACTTCATCCAGACCCAGTGTATCTACGATATGAACCGCTTCAAGGATTGGATGAAAATGGTCCGAGATCGAGGACTCCACGAGAAGGTCCACATTCTGGCAGGTGTGACCCCCCTTAAATCTGGAGGTATGGCCCGATATATGGCCAAGAATGTCTCTGGGATCATCATCCCTGATGAGATCATCGATCGGGTGGTCAAAGCAAAAAAACCGGCTGAAGAAGGAATCAAGATCTGTGTGGAACAAATTCAGGAATTAAGAGAAATCGAAGGGGTCCATGGGATTCACATCATGGCCATCGAATGGGAGCAGATGACGAGCAAGATCACCGAGATGGCCGGATTGTTACCCCGACCCAAGGTCGAATAAGATAGGGATATCGGGTTATCAAACAACAAGGAATCCATAAAATATCATTGCAAATTAGAAGATGAGCAATGCAAAGTTAGCAACGCCTTGAGTCAATGCTAATGGATCATTGCTAATTGACTAATTTGCAATGATCTTTGGAGAAGAGCCATGACATTAAAAGAACGTTTGGATTCGGGAAAATTTGCAGTCGTCGTTGAACTCCAGCCGCCAAAGGGGAATGACCTTTCCGAGGTTCATGAATGTGCGGAACTACTGAAAGGGCGTGTCGATGCAGTCAACGTGCCAGAACTTCAGAATGCGATCATGAGGCTGGGCTCTCTTTCTGTGTGTACCCTCCTGAAGGCGAAAGGAATGGAGGTGATCTTCAATCTCTCCTGTAGCGATCGAAACCGATTGGCACTTCAGTCCGAACTCCTTAACGCCTCTGCCCTGGGTTTGAAGAATGTGCTGGTCCTGCTGGGAGATCATCCATCCATTGGAGATCACTTCGAAGCCCAACCGGTCTTTGATCTCGATGTGGTGGGCCTGCTCGGGGCGGTCAAGCGCCTTCAAGAGGGTTATGACATGATGGGCAACGACCTGAAGGGGAAGCCTCAGTTTTTCGTGGGCACCCAGGTCAATGCAGCGGCAAAAGGCCATGTCCTCGATTTGGAGGTCATGGATATGGAAAAGAAGATTCGTACGGGGGCCGATTTTTTCTTCACGAACTCGATCTACGATGTGAACCTTTTTGAGCCCTTCGTCAAAAAGGTTGCCCACTTCAAGGTTCCCATCATCGCAGGCGTCACCCTTCTCAAATCGGTCGGCATGGCCCGATATGTTAATAAACATGTAGAAGGAACCTCTATTCCGGATTCGATCATCGATCAATTGATGAAGGCTTCGGATAAACAGGAAGCGAGCATTAAGATCGCTGGCGACCTGATCCGGCAACTAAGACCCCTTTGCCAAGGTATTCAGATCATCCCAATCGGATGGGAGAAGCTGGTCCCTGCCCTCCTCGACCATGTAGGGCTCTAAAAACATGAAGTTCAAATGTCAAATTTCAAATATCAAATGAGATATGAACACAAAAATCAAAGATTTGAGCTTTGACATTTGGCTTTTGAAATTGAATGGGGGCCCGGGTTCCCTTGTTAACCCTAGGGAGATATGCTACTTTGGGAAAGGTATGCAGACCAAAAAACCTTCTCCGTCGATGAAAAAAAGAAGAACGATCGACCGGCTTACCCTTCTCAATAAAAGGGTAGAGGCCGAGATGTTTCAGTCGATTGCGGAATTGGGAAACGATGGGATTCTTGTATTCGATGAGCATTATGGGATCGAATTTGCAAATCGAATGACCTCAGAGATCACCGGATATTCAAATGAAGAGCTGTTGAAGATGACCGCTCTTTCCCTATTGGGCAAGACCAACCAACCCCTTCTCGAAGACATCTTTGTTCATCCCGAGCGTTATGGCGAAAAAGTTTGCACTGAGATTCAACTGCTCACATCCAGAGAAGAGGTCAAAGAGACCGAAGTCTGTTTTACCATAGCGAAGACGCCTCTCGGAGCCCAAAAAGGCTATGCCTATATCCGGGATATCACCGAAGCGAAACAAATGGAACGAAAGATTCGCGAAGCCACTCAGCAGTTTGAGAAGATTGCGGAGATGGGTGACGACGGGATCATGGTCTTCGATCAGGCCTTTAAGATCACTTTTGCGAACCAGATGGCCTCTGAGATCACTGGGATATCCAAGGAAGATCTGATCGGAAGAAACTTCTTTACCGTCATTGGCAAACAGGATAAGGAATTTCTTGAGGGAACCGTCACCCGAGGGGTGGGAATCGGTGAGAAGCTCTGTACGGAGATGACCATTCTGACCCCACAAGAACAAAAGAAGGATGCAGAAGTCTGCATTGCCTTAGCCAAGTCTGATACCGGTGAGGTCAGGACCTATGCCTACATCCGTGACATCACGGAACGAAAAAGATTTGAAAAGGATCTCAGGGGCTCGGAGGAAAAGCTAAGAAACCTCTTTGAAAGAGTGAGACACGGCCTCTTCATCAGCTCGAAGGAGGGCAAGTTTTTGGACTGCAACCAAGCCCTTCTCGATATGTTGGAATATACTACCAAGGAGGAATTTCTCAACATTGATATCGCCCGGGACCTCTATGTGAACCCTGAAGACCGGAAGACCTTCCAGGAGAGAATCAAAAAGGATGGCTATGTTAAGGATATGGAGATTGAATTCAAAAAGAGGAACGGGGAGAAGATCACCGTTCTGTTAACAAGCCATTCCATCAAAAACGAGAAGGGAGAAATTGTAGGTTACGAAGGAATCAATTTAGATATTTCAGAAAGAAAGCGGATTGAAAACGAACTCCGGGAGGCCAACGAATTCTTCTTGAACCTCATTGAAAGTTCTGTCGATGGAATCATTGCTGCGGACATGAAAGGCAATATCTTCATCTTCAATAAGGGGGCAGAAGCTCTCACCGGGCATACGGCTGAAGAAGTGATCGGTAAGATCCATATCACACAGATCTATCCAGAAGGGGTGGCCAAGGAGGTCATGAAAAAACTCCGAAACCCGGAATATGGTGGGGCAGGAAAACTCAATCCCACCCAATTTAATGTGGTCAATAAAGCCGGAGAAGAAATCCCCATTCAGCTTTCTGCTGCCCTCATCTATGACGGAGCAAGGAAGGAGGTCGCCAGTGTCGGTATTTTTACAGACTTGAGACCTCGCCTGATGATGGAGAAGAGGCTTCAAGAAACCCACGTTCAATTGGTCAGCTCAGAGAAAATGGCTTCTCTCGGAAAGCTCGCAGCAGGCATTGCTCATGAAATCAACAACCCTCTGGGTGGAATTCTCATCTATTCCAGTCTGATGATGGAGGATCTCCCGGAGGAAGACCCCAAGCGAGGAGATCTGGCAAGAATCGTCCAAGAGACCGGCCGCTGCAAGGAGATCGTGAAGAGCCTCCTTGAATTCGCCCGTCAGACGGAGCCGAAGCTGGAGCCTACCGATATTAATCGAGCCATTAATGACGGCCTCTTCTTTTTAGTGAACCAGGCCCTGTTTCACAATATCCAAATTGTTAAGAAACTTGATCCCTTCCTGCCCTTCGTCCGGGGAAATGCGAGCCAGTTAAAACAGGTCTTCATGAACATTATTGTCAATGCGGCAGAGGCGATGCATGGGAGTGGGACGCTCACCATCACAACCAATGCGGCTCCAGATCGGAAAAGAGTTTTCGTTGAATTTACAGATACCGGCGAGGGCATCCCTGAAGAGATCCTGACCCGTATCTTCGATCCTTTTTTCACCACCAAGGACGTGGGGAAAGGTACCGGATTGGGTCTTGCCACTTCCTACGGTATTGTTGAAGACCATGGAGGGAAGATTGGCGTAAAGAGCAAAGTCAGTGAAGGAACCACCTTTGCGATCGAACTTCCCACTTACCCAGAAATGCAACCCATCTTGGAGGCGAGGTAAACCCTGTTAGAAAGGACGGGACCCGTTAGAAATAAGTCTCTCTTTTCGGATGCCGCCTACCCCTTGGGGGGAGTAGATTTATAATGGGGTTTATTTAAATTTCTAATGGGTCGGGGATTTAAACCCTGCCCTTTCTGAAAGGTATTAAAATTATGATACACAATCCATCCCCGCTTTAAAAACCGGGGCTTTCTAACGGGGTAAACGATGAATCTAACCAGTCAGACAATCCCGAATCAGAATTCATTCCTTTCGGAAGTCATTCAGGCCAGTGGTGAAACCATACAGGCTTGCTATCAGTGTCAGAAATGTTCAGCAGGATGCCCGGTGGCTTATGCTATGGATATCCTCCCCAATCAGATCCTCCGTCATATTCAGTATGACCATCGTGAAAGGGTCCTCTCTTCGAAAACCATCTGGATCTGTGCCTCCTGTTATACTTGTAGCGTTCGATGCCCGAACAACATCGATATCGCCAAAATTATGGATACCCTGAGGGGTCTTGCGATTCATTCTGGGATCAAACCAGGAGAAAAAGATATCCCTATTTTCCACTCTGTCTTCTTAGATACCATCAAATCGAAAGGCCGGATCCACGAACTGAGTCTCATCCTTCAGTTTAAGTTTAAGACCAAGGATTTTTTCAAAGACGCTGGATTAGGTTTGAAGATGTACCGGAAAGGGAAGATCAAGCTCTTTCCATCCAAGTTCGGAGGAGGAAGAGAGATCAAGGAGATCTTCAACGCTTTTGAGAAAGGGGAGAGAAGGTGAAAGAAATTTCTTATTATCCTGGATGCTCCCTCCATGGGACAGCCGGGGAATATGACGATTCGATTCGAGGCGTATCGAACCTCCTCGACATCAAACTCCATGAATTGGAAGATTGGACCTGCTGCGGTGCCAGTTCGGCCCACTGCACGGACGAGCAACTGGCGATCGACCTTGCTGCCCGAAATCTTGCCATCGCAGAGAAGAGCGACCGGGAACTTCTTGTCCCATGCGTCGCCTGTTACAGCCGATTCAAATGGGCTGAGAAAGAGTCCAAGGAACATCCTGAGAAAATCCATTTCTCGTACCGGGGAAATATTCCCATACGATATGTCTTGGACTTTTTCTGTGAGGGACCTATCTTAGAAGAGATTAAGAAAAAGATGACGAAACCTCTCTCCGGGTTGAAGGTTGCCTGTTACTATGGATGTCTTACTGTTCGGCCTCCGAAAATGACGGGGATCAAGGAATACGAAAACCCTCAACACATGGACCATCTCATGGAATTATTAGGCGCAGAGCCCATTCCTTGGTCCTATAAGGCAGATTGTTGTGGCGCGAGCCTCGTGATGACCCGTACGGATATCGTCAGAAGACTAAGCGGCAAACTCCTATCGATGGCTAAGGAGGCCGAGGCTGACTGTCTGGTGACCGGCTGTCCGATGTGTCATGCCAATCTGGATACCCGTCAGGAAGAATTAGATAAGGAAGTTGGGGAAAACTTTAATATTCCCGTCCTCTATTTTACGGAATTAATAGGATTGTCTTTGGGGCACAAAGATGTAAAGAAATGGTTGAGCCACCATATCACAGATCCGATCAAGGCGCTGAGTGCAAAAGGGTTAATGTAGCCAAATTTGCGATTGCCGATTTTCGATTTTTGATTTCAAATCGCAAATCGAAAATCCAAAATTGAAAATTTGTTGAGAGGAATTTATGGCTGATAAAGTAGGGGCAGTGATGGTCGTAGGAGGTGGAATTGCTGGGATTCAAGCCTCCCTTGACCTTGCTGAATCCGGCTACTATGTCTACCTCGTCGAGGCCTCACCTGCCATTGGTGGGGTCATGGCCCAGTTGGATAAGACCTTCCCGACCAACGATTGCTCCATGTGTATTCTTTCACCCAAGCTGGTCGAGGCAGGCCGTCACCTCAATATTGGCATCCTTACAGCAACGGATGTCGAGGGCATTTCAGGCGAACCAGGCAATTTCACTGTCCGCCTTCGTAAGCATGCCCGCTTCGTGGACACGACCAAATGTACGGGTTGCGGTGACTGCGCAACAGCCTGTCCCATCATCCGCCCCGACGAGTTCAACGCCTTGCTCTCTACCCGTAAGGCTATCTACAAGCGATACCCACAAGCCATCCCGAATGCCTTCGCCATCGAAAAGCGCGGGGAAGCCCCCTGCCGTAACGCCTGTCCCATTGAGCAGCGAGCCATGGGCTATGTGGCACTCATCCGCGATAAACGTTTTGCCGAGGCTTACCGCACCATCAAAGAAGACAATCCCTTCCCGTCAGTTTGCGGCCGCGTATGCAACCACCCTTGTGAGGAGGCTTGTACCCGAAACGAGGTCGGAAGTGAACCAGTCAATATCATGCATTTCAAACGTTTTGTGACCGACTGGGCATTCGCACATCCCGAAGAGATACAGAAGGTATATGCATCGGGTGTCCAAAAAGCCCTGGATACCAGTGGAGCGGGAAAGAAGGTCGCCGTTGTCGGTGCCGGTCCGGCAGGATTGACTGCGGCCGATGACCTGATTCGTAAAGGGTACTCCGTCACCGTCTTCGAGGCACAGCCTGCACCAGGCGGAATGATGCGCGTAGGCATTCCAGAGTATCGCATGCCCTACGACTTACTCCAGCGCGAGATAGATGAAATCATCTCAAGAGGGGTTGAGCTGAAGCTGAACCATCGTGTGGAAGATGTGACAGGGTTGCTCAAAGATTTCGATGCTGTCTTTGTCGCTGCAGGCGCTCATATTGGCATTAAGCTGCCTATCCCTGGAAATGACCTGCCAGAGGTTCACATCACAACAGACTTTTTGCGCGAGGTCAGCCTCACAGGGACATCAAACATCCAATCAAAAATTGCCAACAAGCGCGTTTTAGCCCTCGGTGGTGGAAACGTTGCAATTGATGCGGCCATGTCTTCGGTTCGTCTGGGTGCAAGCTGGGTGGGTATGTCCTGCTTAGAGAGTCGGGAGAAGATGCCTGCCCATGATTGGGAAGTCCGTGACGCTCAGAACGAAGGTATTGATGTCTATCCCAGCCGGACGTTCAAGGAAGTGACGAGCAAAGATGGTCATGTGACAGGCGTGCGAACCGTGGATGTGAATTTCCGGGGGTTTATCGAAGGAAGGCCAGACTTCGATGAGATCCCTGGTACAGAGACTGTCATTCCTTGCGATTTAGTCATCTTTGCCATTGGCCAGAAGCCTGATCTCACCTTATTGAATAACAAGGTCGAGACCGTTCGTGGCCGGACAGTAGCCGTGGACAAAGACACGCTCACCACCAACGTACCTGGGATTTTCGCGGGTGGCGATGTGGTCACGGGTACGACTTTTGTCGTGGATGCCATTGCTGCAGGACATAAGGCGGCACGCTCGATTGAAGCCTATTTAAAACAGGAAGATAAAGAAACAAGGGCATGGCCTCCAGTTTTAGAATCTATTGAAAGGTTACCGGAAGCTAAACTCGATCCAGTTCAAGCGAAGCAATTGATGGAGGCCAAGTCACAAGCCCCGCGACCAGTGCCTGAAAAACGCGAAGCAGAAGAGCGCAAACGTGACTTTTCAGAAGTAGAAGCGACGCTCACCGAAGAGGAGGTGATCGAAGCAGCTAAACGGTGCCTGGAGTGCGGCATCTGCTCTGAGTGTTTGCAGTGCGTCTTCGCTTGTCGCGCTGGCGCCATCAATCATGACGACCGCGAAAAAGTAGTTGATCTCCAAGTTGGAGCGGTTATTCTCACGCCCGGCTTTAAAACCGTGGAAGGAAATATTCGGCCCGAATTCGGCTATGGCGTCTACCCGAATGTCGTCACAAGCATCGAGTTCGAGCGAATGCTCAGTGCCAGCGGTCCCTATGCCGGTGTGGTGCAGCGCCCCTCGGATGCTGGTCACCCGCGGAAGATCGGTTTCATCCAGTGTGTCGGCAGCCGCGACATTTCTTGTGGACAGGATTACTGCTCATCCGTGTGCTGCATGTACGCGACGAAGGAAGCCATCATCGCAAAAGAACATGCGAACTTCGTCGAGCCCACTATCTTTTATATGGATATCCGGGCTTATGGAAAAGGATTCGATGCCTATTATGAAAGAGCGAAGTCCGAATATGGCGTCCGGTTCATCAGGTGCATGGTCTCCAGAATAAGGGAGCACTTTAAAACAAAGAATCTTTTAGTCACTTACCTGGATGAAGAGGGAAAGATTGTTGAAGAGGAATTCGATTTGGTCGTTCTTTCCGTGGGCATGGTCCCATCCAAGGAAACGGTTGAGATGGCAAAACGGATGGGCATCGATGTGGATACTCACGGATTCTGCAGGACAAAACCTTTCGAACCCACTTCCACATCAAAACCTGGTGTCTATGTCTGTGGGGTGTTTCAAGGACCAAAAGACATCCCGGAAACTGTCTCTCAGGCAAGCGGTGCGGTGGCCGATGCCGCAGGACTGATCGCTTCCGCACGAGGGACAATGGTTACCAAGAAAGAATATCCTCCCGAGGCAGATGTGACAGGGGAAGAACCGCGCATCGGCGTCTTCGTATGCAACTGCGGCATCAACATCGGAGGTGTGGTCAACGTTCCTGAAGTCAGAGAGTATGCGAGGACGCTGAAAAACGTCGTCCATGTCGAGGATAACCTTTATACCTGCTCCCAGGACACCCAGGGGAAGATTAAGACTGCGATCCAAGAGAATAAGCTGAATCGTGTCATTGTGGCTTCCTGTTCCCCGAGAACCCACGAACCCATGTTTAGAGAAACCTGTCGGGAAGCGGGAATAAATAAATACCTCTTCGAGATGGCCAATATCCGCGATCAATGCTCCTGGGTCCATATGCGGCAGAAGGAAGAAGCAACCCTTAAGGCCAAGGACCTTGTCCGGATGGCTGTGGCCAATGCCCGATTGATCCAGCCTCTCAGCGAAGTCGGATTGCCGGTAACCCACAAGGCATTGGTCATCGGAGGAGGCGTGGCTGGAATGACCTCTGCCCTCAAACTGGGAGAGCAAGGATACGAGGTTTTCCTCCTCGAGAAAGAAGCTGAATTGGGAGGAAATCTGAGAAACCTTCACTATACCCTCGAAGGTGAAGATGTCCAGGCCTTCTTGAAGGATCTGATTGCAAAGGTGACAAACCATCCTTCTATCCATGTCATCACCAATGCACTGGTTGTCGATTTCAGCGGCTCTAAAGGAAATTTCTCAACAGGCGTGATGGTGGCGCCTACCATGTATTATCGCAAGATTGAACATGGCATAACCATCTTGGCCACGGGGGCTCAGGAATGGAAACCGAACGAATATCTCTATGGCGAAGATCCGCGCATTGTCACGCAGCTTGAATTAGAAAGCAGGATTGTCAATCAACCTGACGAAGTGGCTCGAGCCAATCAAATTGTAATGATTCAATGTGTCGGATCCAGAGACAAAGAACGGCCCAATTGCAGCCGGACTTGCTGCGCCACAGCCGTGAAGAATGCTCTCAAGATCAAGGAATTGAATCCCAACGCGAATATCTCCATCCTCTATCGAGATGTGAGGACTTATGGCCTTGCAGAATCTTACTACGCCAAAGCTCGGGAAGAAGGGATTATGTTCATCCGATACGAACCCGAAGAAAAGCCCGAAGTTAGAAAGGATGAGAAAGATCTTGCTGTATCTTTTCTGGATCGAATCTTAAGAGAAAAGATGGAGATTAAACCTGACCTTTTGGTTCTCTCGGCAGCTACGATTCCGAGGGAGAATGAAGAGCTGGCAACCATGCTGAAGGTTCCTCGGACGATGGAAGGTTTCTTCTTGGAAGCCCATATGAAGCTGAGACCTGTCGATTTTGCCACGGATGGTATGTATCTCGCAGGTGGTGCCCACGGACCGAAATTGATCAGCGAAACGATCACTCAGGCAAGCGCTGCAGCTTCTCGAGCCTGTACCATTTTATCCAAAGAGAAGATGTTAGTGGGTGGTGTCGTGGCCATGGTCGAGGGTGAGCGGTGTGCGGCTTGTTTGACCTGTGTGAGAGTGTGTCCCTATGAGGTACCGGTGATCAATGTGAAAGGTGAGGCGGAGATTGACATGGCGAAGTGCAAGGGCTGTGGGAGTTGTGTGGCAGAATGTCCAGCCAAAGCAATTGAACTCATGCATTTCAAGAGTCAACAATTAGAAGCGAAGTGCCAAGCCTTGGTGATGGATGTCGCAGCATAATCAAATGCGGAATGCGGAATGATGAATGCGGAGTTATAGACTTTAAAGATTTGGGTTAGAAGATTTTTATTCCGCAATCCGCATTCCGAAATCCGCAATAGGGAGATAAAAATGGAGGCAGTTCAGCAGAGTATTGAGGGCGGGCACGAGACACAGACACGTGTCACGGGTTTTGAGCCAGAGATCCTTGCCTTTTGTTGTGAGCATTGAGCCTATAGTGCAGCGGACCTGGCAGGTTCGATGAGGCTCAACTATCCTACGAACGTGAAGATTGTGAAGGTTCCCTGTACGGGGAGAGTGGACAATCTTCTGATCCTTCATGCCTTTGAATCGGGAGTGGATGGGGTTTATTTGGCAGGGTGTTTGGAAGGAGAGTGTCACTTCCTGAGAGGAAACCTAAGGGCAAAGAAACGAGTTCAGTATGTGAAGGGTTTATTGGATGAGGTAGGTTTAGGGGGAGCTCGTTTAGAGATGTATAACATGAGTTCGGCCCAGGGTCAGCGCTTTGCTGAGGTAGCCCGTGAGATGACAGAGAAGATCAGGGCATTGGGGCCATCGCCTGTGAAGAAATCGAGGGTAGAGAGTAGAGGGTAGAGAGTGGATTTAACCACTTTCCACTTTCGACGTTCCACTTTCCAGATTGGGAGGTTGTGATGATAGTAGCGAACAGGAAGTCTTTGGAGGAGATTTTGGCAATGCTCAAGCCCTACAAGAAAGTGCTTCTTTTGGGTTGTAATGAGTGTGTGACAGTGTGTGCAACTGGGGGAGAAAGAGAAGTGGGTGTTTTGGCCTCGGAACTTAGGCTCTCCCGTTCCAAGGATGGTCAGGAGATAGAGGTTAAAGAGCACACCCTGGAGCGTCAGTGTGATCATGAGTATATTGATCAGGTGCGTCCGTTTGTGGGGGACTATGAGGTGATCTTATCTATGGCTTGTGGGGCGGGGATACAGTATGTGGCGGAGAAGTATCGGACGAAGATCGTTCTTCCTGCTGTGAACACGAGTTTTCTTGGGGTGACGTTGGAGCAGGGGGTCTGGTCGGAGCGGTGTCAGGGGTGTGGGAGTTGTATCTTGGATCAGACGGGGGGGATCTGTCCGGTTGCTCGGTGTGCGAAGAGTTTGCTCAACGGGCCGTGTGGGGGTTCTTCGAATGGGAAGTGTGAGGTGGACAAGGAGATTGACTGTGGTTGGCAGTTGATTATTGACAGGCTCAAGGAGTTGGGGCAGATGGATCGTTATGAGGAGATCATACCGGTGAAGGATTGGACGACCTCTCGGGATGGGGGGCCCCGCAAGAGGATCAGAGAGGATCTGAGATTATAAAACTGGAGGGTGGAGAGCAGAGAGTAGAAAGTGGTTTTTACCACCTTCTACCTTCCACGTTCCACTTTCCACCTTCGGGAGCGAAGCGAAGATGAAGACCAGATCGAATATTGAGCGGATTTTGGAGAGTGGTGGGTTTGTGGTGACCTCTGAGTGTGGGCCGCCGAGGGGTGCGGATGCGGAGGTGATTCGGAAGAAGGGGGGATTGCTCAAGGGGGTGGTGGATGCGGTCAATGTGACCGACAATCAGACCTCGGTGGTGAGGATGTCGTCGCTTTCTGCGTGTTTGATATTGAAGGAGATGGGGTTTGATCCGATCTTGCAGATGGTTTGTCGGGATCGGAACCGGATAGCGATACAGAGTGACATCTTGGGGGCGGCGGCTTTGGGGATTAACAACATTTTATGTCTTTCGGGGGATCATCAGAAATTTGGGGATCATTCGAGGGCCAAGAATGTGTTTGATATGGACTCCATACAGTTAATCAATACCGTCAAGACGATGAGGGACGATGGGAAGTTTCTCGGAGGTGAGGAAGTGAAGGGGAAGCCGGTGCTCTTTATTGGGGCGGCGGAGAATCCCTTTGCGGATCCTTTTGAGATACGGGCGGCGAGGTTGGGGAAGAAGGTGAAGGCGGGATGTGAGTTTATTCAGACGCAGTGTATTTACAACATTGAGAGGTTTGTAAAGTGGATGGAGATGGTGAGGGACAGGGGCCTTCATGAGAGGTGTGCGATATTGGGGGGGGTGACGCCGTTTAAGTCGGTGGGGATGGCTCGGTATATGAAGAATTCGGTGCCTGGGATGGATGTGCCGGATGGGATGATTGAGAGGATGAAGGGGGTGGCGAAGGAGAAGCAGTCGGAGGAGGGGATCAAGATTTGTGTGGAGACGATACAGCGGTTGAGGGAGATACCTGGGGTACGGGGGATACACATTATGGCGATCGAGTGGGAGGAGAAGGTGGTGGAGATTGCCAAGACCGCAGGCCTTCTGCCAAGGCCACAACCATAACACCGCATAGAGCAAAGAGCAGAGGGCATAGAGTGTAACTCAGCCCTTTAGGGCTGACGGGTCAGGGCTAAAGCCCTGAGATACAGAACCCTATGCGCTATGCTCCATGCCCTTTGCATAAAAAAAGGAGGAGGAGGAAGATGCCAAAGAAGATTTTAATCGTTGATGACGATCCGGATCTGGTGGAGGCGGTGACGATGATTTTGGAGTCCAAGAATTATGACGTGGCCGCCGCGTACGGCGGAATTGAAGGGCTACAAAAGGCAAAAACTGAAAATCCGGACCTCATTGTCCTCGATGTGATGATGCCGGATAAGGATGGTTATGCAGTGTGCAAGGAGTTGAAGGCCGATCCTAATTTGAGTAAGATCCCCATCCTCCTTCTGACTGCAGTGGTCTCCAAGATTGCCACGACCCGCTACACACAACAGATGGGAATTGAGACCGAAGCGGACGATTACATTGACAAACCTGTGGAACCTGAAGTGCTGGTCAAACGGATCGAGGCCCTACTTACCAAATGACCACCTTTTTATCCTCCCCCTTGATGGGGGAGGGTGAGGGTGGGGGAGGGGAGATTATTAGGTTGAGGTTTAGATGCCGGATCAAGTAAGTATCCTTGTCATCGATGATGAGCAGATCATGCGGGAGGGTTGCTCACGAATTCTCTGCAAAGACGGTTGGGCTGTCATCACCGCTGAGAATGGAAAACAGGGGGTGAACGAGATTCAAGCCTGTCCAGAGAAGATCGACGTGATTCTGCTCGATCTGATGATGCCAGGGATGAGCGGGATGGAAGTTCTGGATCACGTCCGAACCATTGACCCGAATCTGCTCGTTATCGTCATCACCGGCTATGCCACAGTGGAGTCGGCAGTGGAGGCAATGAAGAAGGGTGCCTACGATTTCATCCCTAAACCCTTCACCCCGGACCAACTCCGTATTGTTGTCAGAAGGGCTTTGGAGAGGAGGACCCTCCAGAAAGAGGCCGAGTTCCTGAGAAGGGAACGGGAGAGATCTCTCCGGGACATTGCAACAGAGAAGTCTAAGATCAAAACAATCATCAATTGCATGGGCGACGGTGTCCTGGTATGTGACCGCGATAGTTGCATCGTCCTCTCCAATCCAGCGGCAAGCCGAATGCTCAAGGTTCCTGAGACCTCCCTTTTGGGAAACCTCCTTCCCCAGTGTAATCTTCATTCCGAACTTTCCAAAATCATCCAGGAAAGTCTGAATACGGAGGATGTGGATTATACCTCTGTATCCCAAGAGTTAAGCATCGGCGAATCCGGGGAAGTCTATCTCCGGGCCCACACGGCACCGGTACGAAACGATATCGGAGAGACCATGGGTTCGGTCACCGTACTTCAGGATATCAGTCACCTGAAGGAACTCGATAAAATGAAATCAGAGTTCATCGCCATGGTTGCCCATGAACTTCGGGCGCCCATCGCCGCCGTAGAACAGCAATTAACCGTTATTCTGAATCGGATAGCCGGCGATTTGACGCCCAAACAGGACCACCTTCTTTCCCGGGCTAAAGAGAGGACCAGGGGGCTTCTCACCTTGATCAAGGATCTCCTCGATCTTTCCAAAATTGAAGCGGGAAAGATGGTCCAATACAAAGAGCCCCTTTCCCTTCAAGAAGTAATCCAAAGGGTCGTGGACCTGATGAGGGTTGAAGCCGAAGCCAAAAAAATCGATCTTCAATTCTCGGCTCCTTCCGAGACCCCACTGATCAGTGCTGACCGAAACAGTATGGAGGGTATCTTCACCAACCTTATCTCCAATGCGATTAAATATACGCCGGAGGGAGGAACGGTTTGGGTTACTCTGTGTGAGGAGGGTGGGTTTCTGAAGGCCGCTGTTTCGGATACAGGCATCGGTATTAAAAAGGAGGACCTTTCACGGATCTTTGATAAATTCTACCGGGTGAAAACCATAGAGACCCGTCAGGTCATCGGGACAGGCCTTGGACTTTCTATTGTTAAAAGCATTGTGGATGCCCATCTGGGCTCGATCTCAGTCGAAAGCGAGGAGGGGGGCGGAGCTACCTTCACCGTCCTCTTGCCCAAAGAGTCAAATCCAACAGCGTGTAATCCTCCATAAAATCCCTCCCCACCTCCCTTTGGCAAAGGGAGGGAAAAATAAGATAATTCCCCCTTTTGTAAAGGGGGACAAAGGGGGATTTAAATCTCTAACCAAACATATTTGAAATTTTCCCCTCACCCTTCCCCTCTCCCCTGAGGGGAGAGGGCGGGGTGAGGGGGGCCATAAGTGTTAGAGACAAATTCTCACAGTAATAAATGTAAGAATCTAATGATTTGTGCGCGGTAATTTAACAAACGGTGTAAAGAGGAGAACTCATGAGTGTGGTCTTTTCAAAGGAGAATCTAAAACTCACCCGAGATCTTCAATCCCTGACGGGCGAGAATGTCATGCTCTGCTACCAATGTAAGAAATGTACTTTGGGCTGCCCCTCTGCTTATGCCATGAGGATGAGGCCTCATGAACTGATGCGAGCGATTCAACTCGGCCTGAGCGAGGAGATCTATTGGTCGGGCACCATCTGGATCTGCCTTTCCTGTGAGACTTGCAACACCCGTTGCCCACAGGATATCAACATCCTTCGGGTTATTGATGGACTCAGAGAGATGGCATTTTCAAAGAAAGTCGATTATTATAATCCCCATCCTGCTATCCCTGCTTTGCATCGCATCTTTATGGCCCTTGTGGAACGCTTCGGAAAGGTCTATGAACTGGGCCTCGCCCTGCTCATCAACCTGAGGATGCTCGTTCCCTTTAAAGATATCGACATGGCCTCCCCTATGCTGTTGAAGGGAAAGCTGAAACCCCTTCCCCATTTCAGCCATGGGGCAAAAGAACTTCGCAAGGTGATGGCAAAAATCAGAAGTTTGGAGAAAGAGGTTAGAACGTTATGATCGTTTAGAACGTTTTGTTCGTTTGATGAAAGTAACGATCTAAACGAACTTATTACCTGGAGCATTAAAATGGTTACATGAATACCCCTCACCCTCCCCTCTCCCCAAGGCCTGGGGAGAGGGTTAGGGTGAGGGGTATGACGTCCTTAATGTCATCTATTAAATGCTCCTGCTAATAACTGTCAAAACGGTATTCATTTGAGATTTGGTTATTGGAACTTAATCTTGAAGGAGTTTAAACGATGAAATATGCTTATTTCCCTGGATGCTCTCTCAGTTCCTCCGGTTACGACTACAACCTCTCTTTTAAATTCGTTGCACGGGTACTGGGAATCGATCTCGTCGAGGTGAAAGATTGGGTCTGCTGCGGTGCCTCATCTGCCCATGCAACTTCCCATCTCCTCTCCGTGGCACTGCCGGTTTTGAACCTCTCCCATGCGGAGCGGGACGGTTTTGATAAATTGATCGCTCCCTGTCTTGCCTGTCTCTCCCGGTTTAAGGCGGCCAATATAGAATTGGAACATGATACTGACCTGAAAGAAAAGATTCATCAGGTCTTCGATTATAAATATCAGGGAAAGGTAAAGGTCTACCATCCCTTAGAAGTTTTTCTCGAAATTGGTCTGGACAGGATCCGCGAGAAGATCCGGAAGAAACTTTCTGGCTTGAAGGTTGCCTGTTATTATGGATGTGTCCTCACCCGACCTCCGAAAATTGCTCAGTTTGATAATGTGGAAGATCCTCAAAGTATGGATTCCATCGTCAGCACTCTGGGTGCAACCCCGATCGAATGGTCTTACAAAACGGAGTGCTGCGGTGTCTCAATGACCCTTACCCGTTCGGACATCGTACTCAAACTTTCAAATGACATTCTTCGTGAGGCAAAAGAAGCAGGGGCCAATGCCATTGCTGTAGCCTGCCCCCTCTGTCAGGCCAACCTTGATGGCCGTCAAAGACAGATTGAGGAAACCTATAATGTCCGCTACGGGATTCCTATCCTCTATATCACCCAGTTGATGGGCCTCGCCTTCGGTGCCTTTCCCAAGGAAGTGGGTGTCCAGAAATTGATCACCACCCCCCAAGAGGTATTGGGTTCTGTTGGCCTGATGTAAATAGACCTCTTTCTAACCGTCCTTGCCCAAGTCAAAAACCTTTAAATACTTCGCCTAATACAACTTAGAAGACTCCGTATTTGCCTTCGATAGCTTTACCCCCCTTCTCTTTGGCTGTCTTAACCTTACAGTTACATAAAAATTGATCAGAATATTCAAAACAGACAAGTTCTATCAATTCAAAAAGTTCTTTCGACTGAGTTGGAGGATCTCGCCAAAGGTGAAATCCTCCCCCCCACCCTTGCCCTCCCCCTCGGAGGGGGGAGGGGAGGGTAGGGTGGGGGTGGCCTATCGGACAATTATTTTCTGCAAAGTTGAGGTTAATATTCTTGATAGCTGGGCAGATCCGCTGCTTTGTGGACAGAAGAAAGGGTGGGTGTTATCATTAAACGAAGAGGAGATATTTGAAAAATTAAATGAAATCGAAAGGAGGCTTTTCAAGTGTCTGATGATCAGATCGAAGAAAAGGTTGCTTTTGATGGTAAAAAGGTGAGGGTACTGAGTTCTACTTTTGAAAAGGGAAAGCCTGAGACTCCCATCAACTGGAGGCAAAAGATAAGGAGTCGGGAGGAGATGCTCGCCTATCTTAAAACCGGGGAGCGTTACTGGTTCAGCGAAGAATGGTACGGCAGCGAAAAACGAAAGACCAAGGCCTAACATGATGCTGAAAAAATCACTTTTTGCAGGCTGCTCAAAAATGCCCAGATGCAAGGCGCCCGAAACCCTGAGGAGTGAGGCGTACCCGGAGTACGCCGCAACGACTTGCCCTGTTAGATAATGCCCTGGTTGAGTTTCGCGTTTGTCAGGTTCCATAATACGCGGCGCTTCCTTCTAAGAACTAGCCCTCTTCATCTAACAGGGCGAAGATGAGGGGAACGCCGGAGATGGGCGTTTTTCAGCAACCTGCTAAGGCCATCATCAGAAGGAGGTAAATCCCGTGGCGTTTGAGATACCAAAAATTATTTATACTGGGAAGATTAAAGAAGTCACGTTGGGAAAAGGACCCAAAGCTGTCACCGTAGGTGGAGAGACGGCTTATCCTTTTTACCTCTTTGAAGGGGAGATGCCCCATCCTCCGCGGATTGCGATGGAGGTTTATGATGTCGTTCCCGATGATTGGCCGGAGGCAGCCCTGGAGCCATTCAGGGATGTGGTCGATGATCCAATAGCCTGGGCTAAAAAATGCATAGAGACTTACGGTGCAGATCTCATCGCCTTGCAACTCGTGAGCACCGATCCCAATGGCCTTAACCGTTCGGGTGATGAGGCGGCTCAGACAGCCAAAAAGGTGGCCAGTGCCGTCGATGTCCCTGTGATCGTATGGGGAAGTGGAAATGCAGATAAGGATGCGGATGTCCTACGAAGGGTTGCCGAGGTCTGTGATGGAATGAATCTCGTCATCGGACCATTGGTTGAGGGTAACTATAAACAGGTCGGTGCAGGGGCCATTGGATACAAACATACAGCTGCCGCCTCCTCTCCCATTGACATCAACCTGGCCAAACAGCTCAATATCCTTCTTGGGAATCTGGGCGTCCCGGACGGACAGATCATCGTCGATCCTACTACGGGTGGGCTGGGATATGGAATTGAGTACACCTATTCGGTGATGGAACGGGATCGGATGGCCGCTCTTACCCAGCAGGATGAGAAGCTTCAATTCCCTATCCTCTGTAATATGGCCAGAGAGGTTTGGAAGACAACGGAGGCAAAGATTGAGGATATGCCTTCCCTTGGCGATGCTAAAAAGAGAGGGATCCTGATGGAGGCCATCACCGGGATTGTCCTTCTGATGGCAGGGGCAGATGTGTTGGTCATGCGACATCCCGAGGCCATTAAATTGGTTCGGGAGATGATTGACGATTTTATGGCGAAATGATCCCAACTGCTAAGGGTTCAAGGATTCAAGGGGATAAGGGTTCAAGTAAACCCCGTTAGAAAGGTCAGGGCTTTGACCCTGCCCTCAAAAAGGAGCTGATGCTTTCTAATTCTATCTATCATCCCCAGCATAAATGCTGGGGCTTTCTAACGGGGTAAATCCTTTTTCCTTATAATTCTTGAACCCTCGAATCCTTGGCCCCTGGAACCCTTTCCGTTGCAAAAAGATCGAAGTGAAGTACCCCGCAGCAGAGCTGCGGGGCATCTAATTCTCTAAAAAACTTTCCTCCCCCTTGTCGAAGATCCCGCTGAATTATGGCGGGGATGGGGGAGGATTAAGGTGGGGGTGATGATTA
>Ga0315274_10004307_pt1 | contig 20955 bp, 20 predicted proteins | sample YL17G02_20_MG_FD_203700 | JGI IMG/M metagenome (GOLD analysis project Ga0315274, IMG submission 203700) | Sediment microbial communities from Yellowstone Lake, YNP, Wyoming, USA - YL17G02_20 | ecosystem: Environmental > Aquatic > Freshwater > Lake > Sediment | place: USA: Wyoming | collected...
TCCTTAAAAAAAATTTTTTATCCCTCAAAAAAATTTTTCCCAAATTATTTACTAAATATTTTTTATAAAAAGTCCGAATTCTCCAAATTTTTTATCTTTTCCATAATTCAAAAGTTGCTTCAAATATTTCTTTTCATATTTTTGAATTTCTTTTTCTAACTCTTTCAAAGTTTTTCGATATCCTGATACAATATAAGGAATTCTATATTTTTCTGAATAGTAAATTATTTTCTCAACTTTTGGCACATCTCCCGTATCTTCTAACTTTTCAGTTTCAATAACTTCTACGGGTCTATGTTGTTTCTTTTTTCCAAGCTTCATAAATTCAACTCCACTCTCCAAACTTTTTTGCATTAACAGTAAATTATCTCTACTTCTTTCATTTAACATTTCTTGCTCTTTATCAAGTAAAAATAAAAATCTTTTTTTAGCTACTTCATCTATTTTTTCTAATTTTTTTCCTTTTTGTAATAGAGTTTCTCCTTTCGGTTTTGATTTATTTTTTCCCAACAAATATTTTTCATTTTTAGCAAATTGTTCTATCTCTTTCCCACGTTGTATTAAATCTGTCATTATACTATGAAAGAAAAAATTATATCATAGTATTATTACATATACAATTATGTCTTATATATCGATTTTTAATAATCATAGATTTATAAACTTTAACATACTCATTAAAATGAGATACTAAATGTTTTTCTTCTTCATAGTCATCATTATCTCTTAGTTTAGATAGGGTAGAATTTTGATTTCGAATATCGTTCATTGCTTTTTCAAAATCTTTATATTTACTTTCTACAACACTTTTTGCTTTACTATAATCAATTTCTTTCATATCTTTTGTTTTTGTTAAATCTCTTAATTTATTTAACTCCGCATTATAAACTTTCATAAAATTCGTGTGTGATTTTTCTATTTCATTTTTTAAAGCATCAACATAATTTTTTTTATTCATAATATTATGAAGAGTTTTATGTGGTTCTTGCTTCAAGTGATTATTTGTATTCTTTACGTCTATGGGGGGTATGTGTCTAAGATTTTGGCTAAGAAAGCGTCCGCCAACAATGTCCTCGTCTTCGATAGGCGAAGCGAATGAAAGAGTTAGAAATAAAGGTATTAAATAAACTAATTTCATTTTATATAATATATTAGATTTTTAATTTATACAAATATGCTTCATCATATAATTAACTTGAATATGATTCATATAGTGATTATATCTATCATTCTGTCCTAAATCAACATTACGAAGTGAGTTTTTAACTATCTTCCTAAATGACATACATAAGACATAAGCTTCCTTGTCTTTATAAATCTTTTCAAAGAATTTTTCCTCATTACCATTTTCAATTGATAAATGTTTATTATTATTTGCAAAATTATAAACATCTTTTTCTCTATTAGATTCTATCTTCAAGCACCTCTCAATCTCTCCATCAAAGTGTTTAATAGTCTTCTCTACTATGAAGTCCTCCCTCAAAGACAATAATAAAGCAGACCCATTCAAACCCTTAAAGCGGAATTTAGCTTTCCCATCAACAGAATAACACCAAGATTTTTTCTGAACACAATAAAAAACATATTTATCACCAACCATACCAGATAATTCATCTTCAAAACTTCCAAATACTTTTGAATGTTCATCATATATCTTATGGTTCTTATATCGTTCATCAACTAATTCAACTTCTTTCCAATGAGGAACTTGTATATTTTCATTATCAATCCATTGCTTCCATTGTAAAAATTTTGAATATCTGAATTTTGAAGCATCAGTATCAGTATATAATAATTCATCAAGCCCAACTTTACTATAACTATTCTCATACATATATCTTTTAGCATAGTCATAAATATACACGCCAAGGTATATCGGTCTTTGTGATTTTTTGCAAATACTTTCAGCATCAACTTCATAGGTCATAAAGATTTTTTTACCAATAGCATTGATAAAGTTGATTGATTTACATTTTTGTTTAATCTTCTCATATTCTGCGATAGTATTGACATCAACTGTTTTTTCAGTATGTAGTCCTTCAATTACTTTTCCTGATAATGAATTCATAAGTAATTTCAATGTTTCACGCAAAGCTGGATTATATAATTCATCCTTATTCTTATTCAAAGTATCCTGTTCATTTTTCTCCTTCATAAAATCCAAAAGGAAATCAAACATATCACAAGACTTCTTTTTTTCAGTAAAGTAAAATCCATTCTTAATAACAACACCACAATTGAATTTCTTTAACAATCCGATAATAACATTGCTAACTAAATAGTTTTCTAAAACTCCATCATAACCCCAATCATTTTCAATCTCTGTTTTTCTCGCATAAATCTTTGGTAAATTCATTGCTTTTAGATTGCTTTGGTCAATATCACAATAATAGAACCCCAAAACATCATCACCCATATACTCCTGTGTATTAACCAATTCTCCACAAGGATAATAAACAGGAGCCACACTCATCACATAAGGATACAACGAACAAACATCAGTTGATACCAAACGCTCTTCAACCTTTTGAATTCCATTGAATAATTCAACCCTACCAGCAATTTTACATTTTTGTAAATCACTATATTGTTTAAAGTCCATTTTCGGTAAATCATACTCCTTCTTTACTTTTGATGATTCAAAAACTTTATAGATAAGAGAGCCAATAGTTTTCACATTATGTAAATCACTCGCATACGGCTTTGTAGCATCAATATCATTCAAAGCCTTTCTATATTTGCAAAACAATACAGCAGTAGCCAAAACATCAAACTCATTGTATTCTTTTAATTCATCATTATCTGTAATAAAATCAATAAGTAATCCATCTTCGTGAAGTTGTTGAGCCTTATGATGGTCAAAAGATTTCTTTGAACAGCAATTAATCTTAAATGATTTACAATTTGCGCTCAAAGAACCCATAAGATGTTTGTGTATATCAAAAGTTGAATGACGGCTACTTACTTTAAAATTCAATAACTGACTACCATTATAAAAAATCTCATTTACAAATACATTTGTCTTTCCATCATTAAATCTTAATAGAGCATCAAGGAATATAAAGTTATCAAAATTTGCGTTATTAAAACCAACAAAAGTGAATATAGTTTCTTTTTCATTTTCTTTTATCCATTTAATAAAATTAGTAGAACAATCAAAACCAAGAAAAGTTATACAACATTCTTTTCGAATTTTACTAACTTCATTAATATCATTGCACTTATCAGCATCATTAAGTTTCTCCAACTGCTCATTGTCTAATACAAGAATACTTAAACTATATTCCCTCATACAACTATTTTTTGTAAAATCAATAACTGTTTCATAATCAAAAAATACAAATTTTGATTTTATATTTTCTTTCTTCTTATTACCACTATTGATAGCAAATTGATATGGAGTAAAAACAATTTTACTATTTTTAATAATATCTCCTGTAAGAGAAATATATACATCATCAGCAAGTTCAATCTTATTATCTTTAATTATATCAAAATGTTTATTAAATTCATCATAAATAATAGTAGCAATTGGATTTTCTACTTTATTAAAATATACAACTTCAATATCAGATTTAATATTTAAATTTGTTGTAGTATAAAGTCTCTCTTTTTTCTTATCTTTATCACCAATTAAAAAATCTTTTTTCTGTCCAGATTTAAAGATAGCATTTAAAGGTTTTTTAAGTAAAAATGAATTTGAAATAATATCAACTTTCAACCCCCATTTCTCAATATTTTGTTTAATACCTTCAATATTATTAAATTCACTAATCAATTTTATATCCAATTCTTTCAACATTTTTTCATCTGTAATAATTTTTGATAAACAAATTTTCCCACAATCACCCTGTTTGATATATTTTTCTTTTCTCTTCACTATTGTCTGTTCCAAACCTTCAACTTTAAAAAGCATTTTATCGCTTGAACCCTCACCATCACCAACATATTGTGATAAATCAAATCTATTTAATAAGACTTCCTGACCAACACCCATCCCATCACTCCCAAAAATACTTGCTCCCTCTCCTTTTCCTATAATATCGTTAAATGCTCTCATAAATAAATTATAATTTTGTAAATAACTAATTTGAATGCTAAAACTTCTTACAACATTTCTATATTCCCCCTGCTCACCATCATCAGGAATTGGAATAATGTGAAAAATCGCGTATTGCGCCCTTGGCATAAAATTTTTAATAGCATATTTGACGGTATAATATAATTGCTCATAATTAGAAATATTATCATATTCAAATCTTTTCTTCAAATAATTACCAAATTGGTCCATAACGCCTGATTCTTTAAATTCAACATTTCTAATTTTATTAATTTCTTTCAAATCTGTTAGATTAACACCAGTATTAATATATTGTTGCTTTTTCAAGTATTCTAAATCAGCAATTATGTTTCTAATCGATACCTTACCTTTATCATTAATTTTGTTCAAATATGAAGTGTATGTTTTTGGATTAAGTTTAGCCTTAACTTCTTTCAAAAGATTTTTACCAGAATTTTGAAGTTTGGTCAATTCACTAATTCTTGGCATTCGTATATATACTATGCACACATTATTATTTTGAATAAAACGAATTAAATTGAATTTAAATTTTTAAGAGTTCTAAACTCTTAAAAAGTATCTTTCTAAATATACTAATTATGGAATGGGGCAATTAGTTTCCCAATCATCTCATTAACCATATTTTTCTCATCTTCGGTTATCTTGATGCAGTTTTCATCAGCAAAATATTCACTTGCATTATAAACTTTAAAACTATCAAATTCATTCTTAATATCCTTCGTTTCTAAAACAAAACTCTCGAATATACAACCAGTTCCTTTTCGAGGTCTCCCGCGTTTCTTTTCAACATAGTCCCCACTTTCAATTTTTTCTTGTTTTTTCTTATCCCTATATTTTTTATTATTGTCTCTACTGCGTTCTAAATAATGCTCCCGCCATTCAACTTCTTTAATTTTTTTCTCATATAATTGTCTTTGCGCTTCATTATATTTTTCTCTATTCTTATCTCTATACTTTGTTTGTGCTTTAAGATGGGCTGGGCTGTATTTAGATTTCTTCTTAATATCTTCCGAATGTGTTTCTTGATTGTCTAAACTCTCTAAACTCTCTAAACTCATTTATATATATTATATCTAAGATATTTATTTATCCTAAATAAACGAATTAAAAAAACCAAAGATATTGTCTTCGTTTTGGGGTTAGCCGAGAATAGAAAAGTGTTTTAAATTGGTTTAAATAATCTTTTCAATATAGTTAAATTCTTGTCCGGTTCATCATTCCATATATTCAAGAACTTCTCATAATCTCTTAAATATGTTTTACTTTCACGGTCTTGTTTATGTTCTAAAATATAATCGCATAATATACAATACCAACCACATTGACTTGTATTAATATTCTGTATCTGTCTATTATTACAATATACTGGCGTGAATGGTTTTAGAAAATTTGCTACATCTTTTGGCATACCTACTCCAAATGGGTCGAAATAAAGAGCATTGCATTTTTTCACACTATCATCATCACTATCCTCATCATCTCTATCTTCATCCGAATATATTTTAGCAAAAACCCAATGGGAGCCATTATTACCTTCTCCATCAGTCTTATCACTATCCATTAAGTTTATATAATAACTACCAAGAATTCTCGGTCTATCAACTAATTCATCTTTGCTAAAAACTCCAATAATAGGTAATTCTAATTTTTTAGCAATTCTTTCCAGAGCAAAATTTGATAACATTTCTACTTATAATATATATAAATAAAAATTTAAATTTTCTTTAAATATTCGCTCTTAATGTATGCGTATGGTTTTATCTCATCTTTCCCTCTGTCTAATCTACCACCTTCTCTGTAATTTATTACATCTTTTTCTTCACTTTCATCAAACTTCCAATAATATAAACCATCTGTAAAGCTAAAACAAAAGTAAGTTGGTTTATCACTCTTTTTCGCAAATTCTATTTTATTAATTCCAATCATCGTATCGGGGTAAGTATTTTTAGAACATCTACGGCTCTTCAATTCAATGAAGCAATCTTTTGAAGAAAAGTCAATAACGTAAAAATTATCTGAACTCTTCTGTAAGTTTGAATCAAAAGCTTTTCTAATCATATCCAAATTCTCATCCTCCTTCTGTTTTCCAAATTCCAAATCTGTCTTTAAAGTTTTTGTCATATATATATTCTAAATATAAAAAATTTTTAATTTATACGAATTAAAAATTTGTGAAATTTAAATTATCTCTAAACTATTTAAAATTTTATACTAATAGTTGGTTGTGGTCTGAAACTCAAATCGATTGAAGTAGGTTTTGGAATTTTTATTTTAGGTAGTCTAAACTTCATTAATATAATAATATATTTTTTTATTTTTTGGGGTTAGCACTTTTACTCCCGCTTCGAAGAAGTGGGAGAGAAAAGGGTTTAGTAGAGACCCATACCACGACGCGTGTTAAACATTATTTGCCCAGTTGGGGATGTGTGATAAGCTGTGCCTTTACCAGATGATGTGTATAATCCTCTACCACCATATCCAGCAGATGTCCCACCTTGCTGAGTGTAGTAGGTTGGAATAAATGGATTCATTGCTGGACTATCCATTCTCGCATAAGGTGATAAAGTCATTTCTGATAGGGATGGCTTAACTACCGGATTAACTTTATCAAATGAAGATAAGGGAGAATTTGCAACAATGTCGCTTCTAAGCTGTAATCCAGAAAAATTATTGCGCAAAGCCTGTTGAAATGGTTTTGATTGAGTAGCACCCATACCCATAACTTTACGAGGGCGTCCTCTACCACGAGGCATACCCGCACCTTCAATACCAAGTTTTTCAACTGCTTTCTGACCACCATAAGAACCCGCTGCGGATGCTAATATACCGACATAAGGATTTCCAGTCGCAGCGGTTGCTCCAATTCCAGCAAGACCACCAGTCGCAGCGGGGATTACATAACGACCAACCTTTTTCAATCCTCCTAAAATAGTATCACCAAAACCAGCACCTTTCTTACCTCTAATCATTGCCATATATGCTTTTGCTTCTGCCGAACCTTTCACCATTTTAGGTCGTTTCGCACCTAAACCCAATCGTTTAAGGTCTTCTGCGCCGGTAGTAGCTGAAACTTTCTTATCAACAACATTCAAACCGTGTTGCGCAAAACCTCTGTATAAGTCATCATCAACGTTTTCCTTAATTCTTCGTCTTCCTTCCTTTCGTGCATAAATTAAACCTTCTTCCTTTGCCTTATTCGCGAGTTCATTTTTAGTTATATTAAAATCTCTACCTTCAAGACCGGAAGCACCAGCCTCTCCTACAAATTTACCGACATTCTTTCCCATTTCAGCATTACCGAAATATCCACCAATAGCGGTTCCAACTAATTCTGCTCCTTTCTTTATACCCTGCTTACCAAGTTCTCTTATAGCAGGATTATCAAGAAGTTCATTCATCATAACTCTACCTTTCTCCATCGCTTTTTTTACCTTATCCATAAAACCACGTCCGTGTCGTAGTGTCTGTGTAATTTCATTTGGCGTTAATTTGATTTTGATTCCTTTACCTTTTTTGTAAGCAGTAAGCAACTTACGTGCATTTTGAGGTTCAAGCATCATTACATACTCACCTTTATCAGCACCCATACTCGAATGTGGAACTAAAACTGCACCACCCTTCATCAGCATAAGGGGTTGTCTTGTAGATAAACCTAATTGATGTGGAATATACATTATAATATTAGATGAGATAAAAATTAATTTAGAAACAGTCTTTCTAAAAACAACCCTTTTTTCTTTTAAATTCCTACGGAATTCAAAAGCAAAAGTGCTACCCCCAAAACGAAGTCATTATCTTTGGTTTTCTCCTAAACAACCCAATTATCTTTGGTTTTTTGGGGGTAGCACTTTTGCTTTTGATTCTTGACTCACGTAGTGAGTTAAGAATATAAAGAGAAAAGGGTTGGTTTATTCGATACGCGCACCTGTCGCAATATCAATCACAATTTCTTTTCTGAATTCCACGAACACCATAAGGTCAATACGAGCTGATGAAACATTCTGACCAACGATTTGAACTGAGCGAGATACACCCTCTTCACTTGGAAGAATACGTGAGCAATTACCATAATAATATCTGTAAAGCTTTGAAAACATACTTTCGCTAACCAGACCAGAGGCAAGACCGGTAGTCAGACCACCATTAATCTGGTTAGACTGTGCCAACTGTTCGCAGAACGCCTCGTAATCATACTGGTTATTTGATAAAAATAATTGGACTCCCGAAATTAAAATATTAAAATTTGTGAGCATAATTGGGTCAGGAGTAGCAGGAGATGACGAACAAGGGGATAAAACACTTGATGTGGCAAGATTTGTATTTGTCCAAGGAGTCTGTTGAGATTTCGACAGATAAGGAATGACTAACACGCTCTGAATATTATTTATGCCATTAGATACGAGGAAATTGAATGAATCATTGGGATTAACACCATTAAACTGATATTGGAAGATATCATTATATTTTATGCGTTTAGTAGGCGCAAGGGATAAATAACGCGATTCCGCAATTGGATTCATAGTATATACCGGCGCGTATAGACGGCAAGAAGTAAGAGATGTCTGTGGGGAACCCGAGTTTGTCTGCTGTCCAAAATTATTTTTGAAGATTGAAACACTTAGTTGTAATACATCGGCAACACCACCAGCGGAACAAGCATAAAGAGGAGAGCTACCATCACCTAAATCAGCAGAAGCAATCATCAGAGGATTGGACAAACCACCAACAACATTCACACTCGCAACAGATAGAACTGGTTGTTCGGTTATAGCTCCCGCTGCGGTAGTAAAAGGTCTAAGAACACTAAAATTAATCAGTGTTTGATTGGTATTTATGAAAAATCGCATAGTTGAACCTTTCAAAATCGGAGTTTTGTCGAAAAAGTCGCTTAAATCCTTCAAGCGAAGTTTTGCGTAAATATTCCACACGTGTCCGTTGGTTGCTGATGATTGAACTTTTGATGAACGATATACGGCATTACAAGCTCCTACACCGTTTAATTCAGACTGACCATTGCTGTGCGTAGCGCCATCTACGGCATCATAATTAACATAAGACTGCCTCATACGCATACCTTCATTGAATTGGTCGTTTTGAAGACCAAGATTTGAGTTTGGCGCTCCTGCACCAGCATATGATATTCCAGTTGCTGATGATGTTGCAACTCCTGCGACATCAGTAGTTGCAAATTGAGGAGTATTTCCAGCAGGAGTGAAACAGTTTTGTGCGACAGCACCTCTACTCGCATTTGAATTATTCGCTACTCCTTGACTGCTTCCGTTAGCAGTAAAAGTGAGCGGAATTGTTTTATCTCCGACTGCATTTGAAAAAGTCCAACTATTTGCGCTATCGGGGTAGAAACCACTGGAAGAGCCGTGATTAGCGAGGTCATCATTACTCCAACCTGTCATAGCCTTAAAACTGCGGAAAACGTTTAAAAATGGAGTTTGTTGAACAATATTTTGATTATTAAATTCTACTGTCATAGAGTTAATCATATTCCAAAAGCCATTTTTAAAAGCCCAAGAATAGTTTGTAATTGGACTTGAAGCAGGAAGCCTTGCTGGGTCTGTTTGGTTTGTTAGTTGCACAACCAGCGGTAAAACTATGAACGATTCTTGCCAATTGACCCAGCCACCGGAATTGCTGAGCGGTGTTGAATCTAAAACAATTTGTGATGTATAATTACCGTTGTTATTATCATTTACGTAAATATATCGTTTAGAAATAAATTCGCTCGTGTCGATTTCGGTGTTCAAACTTTCTTCAAAAACAAGATTGTCAGCCATATTATACAATATGATAGAAAAAAATATATTTGGTTTTCTCCTAAACAACCGAATTATTTTTATTTTTTGGGGTAGCACTTTTGATTCTTGACTCACGTAGTGAGTTAAGAATAGAAAAGGGTTTTTTAGAGATTTAAAGAAATATATTTTTTGGGTTTTGTGTTCTTAACATTCAAATATGTCATCTTCTGATTTAAGTGTTCCATCGGGGATTTGAGTTTTCCATTTTTCGCCATACTGTCTAAAACCTCTGGACCCATCCCATATCCGGCTGTCTTATTCCTCATTAAACGGCTTATATTTCCGTGAGAATTTCTTACTAAATTAAAGCCACCACCAGCTTTACGACGAGCAAATTGTAGCATATATATAATAATATATTTTTTATTTTTTTTAAAATGGGTCGTTCTTATTCCTCATAACTAAAATAATCATAATATTCGGGTCTTGAAACTGAATACGTTGTCCTAAATCATCCACGAATGAAAATGTAAATTGTGAATAACTACCATCATCAACTTGATTATAAGCAAGACCACTAAATTGAATATTAAATAATCCTCCGAAAGTTGTTCCTATTGGTGTGATTGATACAATTACTTCATTAGGAATAACAACTGAATTATTCACTAAACTACACAGCCCTAAATATGTTGGTTGTGGTTCAATTTGGGGGGCATTTTGACTTAATGCAGAATAAGGACTTGTTTGAACAGGTGTTTGTGTTTGTGCTGGTGGCGCCCCAGCAATTACTGTATTAGGATAACTTCCAGCATTAAAGCCTATCAAATCCTGAAAACTTGTAGAAGGAACATTAAACATAGGCATAATAGAATTTGTAGGATTTGCCCAACCTGCACCAACAGGTATTACCCAAGCATTAGCAAGAGCAATAGCAACACTTGTTGCGAAAGAATTAATTTGGTATGCATACCGAGCTTGATTAACAATAATTTCAAGTAGATAAATATTTTGTCCCAACAGTGTATAATAATGTTTATTTGCTATCATAACACTTTGTAAAAATGAATTAATTTGCGATAAAGATAGATGAATTCCGGTTGAAGGCATAACAACTGGATGAACAGTCCCATCTATCCAAGTGTAGCTAAATGTATTGTTGTTAAGTTCTAATGAAATATTGAATACACTGTTGTATAGTGATATTTGTTGAACTGCAATATATTCATCTCTTAAATACACACCTCCTTGCGGGAAGGTGTATCTTAAAACACTATTGTTTGTATTAGGAACAATGTTTTCTGAATTTAATACTAATGTTCTAACCATTTGTTATATAATATAAAGATATAAAAAAAATTATTATAAATGAGTAAAAGTGCTAACCTCAAAACTAAGCCTTAATCTTTGGTTTTTGGGGGTAGCACTTTTGATTCTTGGCTCACGTAGTGAGTCAAGAATAGAAAAGGGTTATTGGATTTGTAATAGTAAATCCATACCCTTGTATTTGGTCATTGAACCACCGCTCACGCATTTCTTAATAAGACTAATCGCTTCTTTCAAAACTTTGTCATTATCATTTCCTGCTATTATTTCACCTACTAAAATATCAATTCGTTTTAAATCTTTCTTATCATCTATATCTACATCTGCTTTAAATTTTAGTGCGTTTGAAAGCCCAGCGCCTTTAACAATTTTGTTAAAATGTGCTTTCTCGGAATAAGTTAGTTTATCATAATGTTTTTGATTAACTTTACCACTATCTAATATATCAATAATGAAATCTTTAAAGTTATCATCTATATTGACTGGTTTTAAAGTTGGTATAGAACCCATTGAAGGAAATTTTAAATTTAGCACATTATCATTTTCAAGAAATGGTATATGTATAATATATTTCCCAAAAGTTTTGTATCTTGGTTGTTCTTCAACTGCTATACCTTTTCCTATTTTAATTTTTCTACTCATAAAACCCATTCCATCAATAGCGTAGGGGCTTCCTTTAAAATTAGGGTCTTCCCCTCCACCTGCGGTCGCTGCGCATTTATTGTTATATACTTTACCATCTTTTGCTCTTACGGGACTATAATTCATAGGACATATCAGACCACCTTTCTTATGGGCGCTGTCTTTCTTAACCTCACCTCCAAAAAATCCTTTAATATCATTTCCAAAGTCGTGAATTGTATATCCAGCACCTCTTTTCAAACCATAGCCTTGTGAAGAAACCAACCTTTGAGGGTCATTTGCTACTGGGTCGTAAGTCGTATCAGTATCTAATAATCTATCCAATGCGTCAGTCTCTGCTCTTAATATATCTCTCATCTCTTGTGGTGAGTATCTTAATATACTTGATGCTAACGCTCCTGACCTATTTAATGTATCTTGGCATCCTAAATATAGAACATTTTTATCATTAATATAATTCTTCCATAAATAACTTTGCAATGGTGGTTGTCCTTTTAATGCTAACCACGCTTCTAATTCTGCTTTACTACCAAAAAGACCTCCGTCGGGGTTAGCCAACTGCACTCCATTCCCATTAAAAATTGAAGATACTGCTTGCCCCTGTGCTTGTCCTGCTTTTTTAGCTTTAAAGGTTCGAACTTCAACGATTATTTGCCTCCTTAGCTGGTCTCCCGCTGGTGTTTGTGCTAAAATATCTGCAATATTTGCTCTGAAATCACCTAAACCTAAACTTGGACCGTAAGGGAAAAGATTATAGTAGCCTAATGCCGGTCCTTGTGGATTGGGTAAAACTGGATGTTGGTTTGTAGTTTCTAATCGTTGTCTTACTTGTAAGTCATTTTTAGCTATTGTTCTCATACTTTGTTTTTGAGTGGCAACAAGATTTGCTCTTTGTGCTTGTTGGAGAATAAGTTGCTGTTGTGCTTGTTGTTGTTGGAGTAGTTGTTGAGCTTGAAGTGCTTGTTGAGCTTGAAGTGCTTGTTGTGCTATTTGTGTCTGAGCTTGTCCTAACTGTCCTTGTAATTGTTGTTGAATTGCTACTTGTCCTCCCATTAATCGAATTAATTTATCTTTCAATATTGCTAAATCTTTAAACGTTTTTGCTGGTGATTTAATACCTCTAACAGCTTTCTGTAATTTGGAAAAAGCCTTTAAAAAAGAATCTGGTAAAACAATCTGTTGTTGATTTTGAGCTTGTGCGAGAGCTTGTGCGTAATCAGCAGGAATCAAACCTGCTGATACTGATTGAATTACGGTAGATGATGGAATGAATGAAACATCCAATAATCTATCAATTTCTTTTTGAATTTTTTGTCGTTCAAATTGCTCTAATAAGTCTATATCTTGTAAAAGATAATCATACGGAGAAGCATTACAAAGTTGTTCAACTATATTAATTGTTGCAATATAATTCGTATCATTCAATAATGTTGAATTCACCATATCTCTAATTTCATACATATCCACTAATAACGAACCATACATACTACCAACTTGTCGTGTTGCTATTAAACTTGCTACATCCTGACCTGATGGAATATTCATACCAGCTCCAATACCCTGATTGAATGAGGAACTAACTGTTGGACCGCCAGTCATATTATATAAAATACCTAAATCAATCTGCTCGAAAACTTGCTCAATCTTTTCCATAAATGTAGGAACATCATAAGAACTTTTTGAAATATCTTCTAATCTCTTCTTAATTACAGGAAAATTTTTATTAAATAAGAGAAAATTACCTACACCATTTGGGAGTTGAGCTAAATTCTGAGAAACAGATAAAGCTAAAAAATTTTCTACCCCTGAAATTGAAAGTAAATTATTTATTACTTCTTTTTGTTGAATATCTGAGTCTAATGCTATTTCGGAATTAGTTTTGTATTGTGGAGGAACGGGAGGTGGTTTGTTTGGATTTTGATAATCCTTTACTCTACTTTCTAACATTGCTTCATTATCAATTGCTACTTTAAGAAGATTTGCTTGAAAGTCTTTCTTCTTTTGCAAATCTGCAAATGACTTAACATTTCTGATTAACATAATGTTAATTAGAAAAAAATTCTATATTATTTTTACGAAATTTCAAAAATATCATTAAAATTTTTACGAAATCTATTTTCGGGTGGAGCATCTAAATCGACAAGCAGGAAATCTTGTTTATTATCTGTTGTTGCATTTTCGTATAATTTTTTTATTTGAGCCTTATTATCTCCTAAACTGTATTCTCTCATTATCCGGAATAAATCTTGTAATGAACTTAATTGTTTTATAACCAAGTAATTTAAATTCTTTCTAATCATTTTTGGAACAGCATAATAAGATTGCGAAATATAGATTAGCGAACAATTTTGCTTTCTTGCCCTGATAAAATATTCTTCAAGTGGTTTCTGGTTTGATTCTAAAACTAAATCGTCCATTACAATTAAAGTTTGGTCTTTCTTGTCTATATCTTTGTCTAAATTAGGGGCGTTATTAATCCCTTCAACAACTGAAACACCTTTTGAGCCTAATTTATCTTCTAAGTATTCGTAAATAGGTTCTTGTTTGTTTTTTGTTATTACATATATCTCATTGAATGTATCATTCATATTATGTATAATATTCATCAGTGTTTGAGTTTTCCCACTACCTGAACCACCTATTATTAACATTCTAAACGGTAGATTAAGTCCGTGAATTTTAAAATTTGGATTATGTGATTTTGTTAAATATTTAGATGGAATTTTCTTATACCAATCAACCAATTCAGCTTTATTTTTACTCATTATAATATAATAGAATTTATTTAAATTCTTTGTTTTGGTAAAGGCTCTTCAAAAGGTATGATATCAGGTATCGGCTGTGGTTCAACTTTTTCAATTCTTTGTTTTGGTAAAGGCACTTCAAACGGTAATTCAGGTGGTTTTTCATCTTTCTTTATCCCATTTTCCCAGCTATTAATCCATTTATACCATTCGTGAATATAGTAAAACATATTATATTGTTATAATATAAATTTTTTATAATGTATTTATATATATATACGAAATGGCATCTTATCCTCCGCCAACTGAAATAATCCCAATTTTTAATCCAATTGATTATAATACAGAAGTGAATGATAGTATAACAATAGCATATCTTAATGCTAATTATCTGAAATTTCCAATAGCACAAGGATTTGAGACATTTATAGGGACTAATAATACTTTAACGACTGGTTGTCAAGATAATATTATAATGAATACTAAAAAAATAACTGGCTGTGGAAATCCAACAAACGCCCAAGATGTGGCAACAAAAACATATGTAGATACAAGACCAGCAGAAAGTTTATCGGCAACTTTATTGGTCGGTAATTCAGCAGGTGCTACACAAATTAATATGAATTCACAGAAAATAATTAATTGTTTAAACCCGACAGACGCACAAGATGTGGCAACAAAATCTTATGTTGATACTAATGCTCCTCTTGCTTCACTTCCATATATAAGAGGGTATATGGGTCAAGTATCAGTTCAAACAGGTCAAGCAACAACACCTTTTCTAATGAGTATAAATAATGTATTTCCTTCTGGGACTGTTTTGGGTTTTGGAACTTGGCAATTTAATTGTCAAATGAGAATAACAACAGATAATGCATATAGTTTTAATTGTCCTTCTTGTGTTGCTAATGTTAGTTTTTATTATACCGCTCCACTTCCTGTTCCAACTCCTGTTTTATTAACTTCAACAAACCAAGCAGGTGCTTGTTATTATAACGATTTAGCGAAGGGGGTTGCCGAACAAACATCTAATATGACTTTCAGTGAGTTAATGACTTTATCACAAGAAATTACAGGGATTTATTTAAATATTACAGCTGGTAATACAACGGGTAGTAATCATCCAATGTATATAGACGGTTGGTGGCAAGCCTTTAAAATTTCTAATAATTATTAACCCTTTTCTCTCCCGCTTCTTCGAAGCGGGAGCAAAAGTGCTACCCCCAAAAACCAAAGATTAAGGCTTATTTTTGGGGTTAGCACTTTTACTCATTTATAATAAATTTTTTTATATGTTTATTATATATAACAAATGGCAGAATATCCACCAGCAGTAAATCCACTTCCGAGTATATTTAATCCCGATGACTTCTACCAAGAATCAGATGTTGATAATCTTAAAGATGTTCTTATAGAAGGAAATAATGCAGGGGCTAAGCAAATAAATATGAATAACAATAAAATTACTTTTTGTGCTGACCCAACACAATCACAAGATGTGGCAACTAAAAATTATGTAGATTTGAATGATGGAGGGACTTTACAACAGACATTAGATTTAGGTAATACTGCTACCGGTGCTACTGCTAAAATTGGTCTTACAAATAATGATGTGGGGTATGTTTCTTCTCCACAAATCACCTTAAATAATTCAAGAAGTGATGCTGGAAATAGCGTAGGTGTTCCTACTACTGAATATTTTAAAAGTGGAAGAAATGTGGTTGCTAATGATATTGTTGGTTCAACTTTATATTACGCAAAAAATTATCTTGGTGTTAAAACTTTATTTGGAAAAACGGAATGCGTTGCTACTTCTACTGGATTGAATAATGATGACGGAGCATTAGATTTTTATAGTTGTGTAAATGGTATAAATAATTTAGTTTTTAGATTGAATGGTGCTGATAATGAAAATAATTCTTTTAGACCTCTTGACCTTAATGGAAATGCTCTTAAAACCTCACAAGCCAATATGGCGATTGAGGCAACTGCTTCTTCTGGAACAGGTCAAATTACTATTGCACCTAAAACTTCATCTAATTTAATAATAGGAACAATACCAGCAGGAACAAATAGAACCATTGTTAATGCTGATGGAACAGGTCTTAATTTACAAAATGTTAATTCAGGTTTTACAGGGGTTGTTAGTTTAGTAAATCAGGTTATCGCTCAATCTTATCTGTTAATATCACAAACCTTTGGTAGTGTGCTAAAAAGAATATATTTGATTAGTGATGCTACTGGTGTTGGTGGTAATTCTTTGGATAGTAGTGATTTACAACACCCTGATGTTCCTTTCAAAATAAAAACTGATAATGGTAGTTTTGCTTCAAGTAATTCTTCGTTGGAAATAGATATGAACACAGCAAATGATGCTAATGTAAAAGCACAACTGACTTTTACAAACGATAATACGCTTATTGCTACTTCTCCTATTGCCGACCATTATTTACCTATTATGATTGCTGGAACACAATACTATATTCCTATAACAACCTCTGCTACTTAAAAATTTAAATATTTAATATCTGATTTAAATTATATAAATGTTAAGTGAAGTTTTTTGGTCTTTTTTTCTTACATCAATTATAGGGTTATTACTTAAAGGTGCATCAATTGTTTATAAATCTAAATGTAAAACTGTCAGTTGTTGTTGTATAAAAATTGATAGAGATATTGAATCTGAAATCAAGGTTGATACAGCCATACCCCTACCTACATTACAACCACCTAATTTAATAAATTAACCCTTTTCTATTCTTAACTCACTGTGTGAGTCAAGAATCAAAAGTGCTACCCCCAAAAAATAAAAATATATTAATATATTATGAGCTTTAAAGATAGATTTAATGAATATGATGCCATTTGGGATTACTCTAATCCATTAACAGCTCAAAAACAAGCATTTAAAATATATGGACCGAATGCTATATTATATAGAAGTGGGGCAAAGAATAAAAAATACGCTATTAAATCTCCTAATGGGAAAATAGTAAATTTTGGTCAAATGGGTTATGAGGACTTTACAAAACATAATGACCCCGTTAGAAAAATAAAATACCTTAATCGTAGTGGAAATATAAAAGGCGAATGGAAAGATGACCCTTATTCACCTAATAATCTGAGTAGGAGGCTTTTGTGGTGATTAATATTCATAACTTTTAACTATAATACCCCCCATCGTTTTTGGGTAAAGGGTTTCAGGTTTTCTTGGTGCTAATAAAAAATTAGTAAAATCAGGTAATTTTCCTCCCGTAGTTTTTGGATAAAGATTTTCGGGTAAGAATGTTGGTAAATTTCTTTCACCTTTTATTTTTTGTTTTTGTTTATATAGTTCTTTCAATCTTGATTTTGGTATTTCTTGAAATAATGTTGGGGTGTTTTCGTTAATATATTTCGTTGGACGGAATAAAGGGTATGCATCTATGTCTTTAAAACCTAATAATGGGTTAATGTCAATCCACTGCTCATCGAACCACCTTTTTAAGTGAAGAGGGCGTTTGTCATTACTATATGGTGGTGTTTCTTTTCCATATTTTTTAGCAAATTTTTGTTTGTATTCCTTAACAACTGCACCACTGCGGAAGGCTGAGTTTTTTTTGTATTTTGAGTATATAAAATCTTTTGCTTCTTCGTAAAGTGTTTGGTCTGTTGGTAGAGGCATAATATAATATATATATAAAAAATTTTTAGTTGTTTATAATATGCAATATGTTAGTTTAAAGTCTTATGCCAAAAAATATGGTATATCTGTAATGAAAAATAATAAACCAAAAAGTATAAATCAACTCGCTAATGATATTTATAAGTATGAGGTTGATAGAAAGGTGAAAGGAGGACTTTACCCCTTTCTAACTGGTAAATAGAAAACATACAAAAACAGGCGTTTATATTATTCTGAAATAAGGGGTGCCTGTGTTTAGAGGGGGGTGCCTGTGTTTAGAGGGGGGAGCCTGTGTTTAGAGGGGGTGCCTGTGTTTCATTCGTTTGCGACATTGGTTTTTTATATTTGTAATATTTAGAAGACCATTTATTTAGGAGACCATTTTTTTATATTTGTAATATTTAGAAGACCATTTATTTAGGAGACCATTTTTTTATATTTGTAATATTTAGAAGACCATTTATTTTAGGAGACCATTTTTTTATATTTGTAATATTTAGAAGACCATTTATTTAGGAGACTGTTTTTTTATATTTTAGATATTTAGAAGACCATTATTTAGGAGACCATTTTTTCACTCTCTGAATTTTTCTTCGTTGTGCATCATCAACTCTCTGAATTTTTCGGAGAGTGAATATTTATTTAAATGCGTTTAAAATTGAAAAAAATAATGTTATATAGTCTATAAGATGGAAGCAGTAGCAGACCAGAGCCAGAGCCAGACTCAGACACAGACCAACCAGACCAACCAGACCAAAAAACAGACCAACCAGACCAAAAAACAAGAACAAACAAAAGAAATCGAATATCTAAACAATCTAACACGTCGTTTTACTGAATTTGAAAACCTATCAAAATCACTTGAAGAATATGTTAATAATCATTGTAATAGTTGTTATGTATGCTGTAATGGTTTTGAGATTACGAGGCGAACCTGTCAGGAGGCGACCAACTGCCACGATAGAATAAATATTTTAAACAATAATTTATACGAGTTCGTTTGCTATTATTTTGATTGTGTCAGGAAAAATAAATCTGATATATTCGACAGTTTTATGCGTAATAATGTATGGGAAAAATATAAATTTTTTAGAAATGTTTTATATTATTGTGAGAGAATGTTTGGGCGCGAAATGAATTTAGAGATAGTGAATATAAATGAAATAACTTTGTTAGTCAAAGTGATGGAGAAATTTTATAACGAAAATATACAGTTAAGCATATTGAAAAGAAATACTGATTTTAAAGACACTCACTTTGAAAAATTTAAGAATCCAAAAAAAATCAAAGTTTTAAATTGTATGAGCGATTTTATAGCTAAGTATCAGATGAAAATTAAAAATTTGATACCTGAGAGCCACAGAGGTGAAATTTTTGATGATTTGATACATAAGACATATAACAAAGACGGATTTACAAGATTTAAATATGATAAATTATTTGGTATGTTAAATACGAAGAGATACCAAATAAAGGTGATGAAGTTTTTAGCTAAGTTGCTATATTCATCAATAAATGTGAATTATAAAAAAACAGCTTGGAGTTTATGGTATTTATTAGAACTATCGTCAATTAAGACCCCGATTTTTTATTTTGGTGAAAAACCAGAAAAAACAAGGACCTATTCTATATCGTTAATTTATCGATGGATTGATACAGCCATTCATCTTAGAAAAACTGAGAAAAAGGAATATGATAAAATTTTCAATTCATATTGCGATTATGTCAATACTGCTGAAATACCTAAATTTTATGTATGCGATATTGTTGGATGTGATAACAAGGAGGAATATAGGGAATATGTAAAAAACTGTAATTGTTCTTTTAATGTATGTTCAGATTGTTATTGTAAATTAACTAATCCTAAGAAATGCCCGCAGTGTAGAAGGGATGATTATTCAATATCATTTGATAGAGCTTTTGATAGTTGTGAATACAAATTTAAAATTTTGTATAATAATCAATTGTTTTTATATTCAGAATGTGAGGGAAATTTACATAATGGTGATTTCTTTTTTCCTTGTTTAAAGGATAAAGAAATTGTAAAATCAAGAATCACATTAGAAACAGATGATGAGACTGTGAAATATTTTATCGATGGAACACTTAGCGATACGTTGGAATATATGGACAGGGAATTCGTTGTTAATTATTTTAATGATAAATATGAGGATAAATATTTTTATCTAAATTATGATACATTAACATCTGTTATTGAAAATGGAGCAACCACGGGAAACGGTTTGATGAATTTTTTGGGGCTTACATACTATGAGAAATTTGATAACAATGATAATATGATTGGGAAATACAAGATAACTTTTGAATTTGCTAAAAAATATTATTTAGAATATGGATATCAAGGAATCAATAGAGAAAATCAATTTTTATCAGAGATATCAATTAAAATAAACAAGAGAAATGAAATATTTTCTGTTTTTGTTGGTGAAGAAATTATGAGAAATTATTTTGATAATCAATATTTTGAGTAAAATTCGATATCTCAGAATCAAGATAATATTTTTAATCATTGAATTTGAAAAATTTTTTTTAAAAATTTTTTTTTTGTAAAAATTTTTTTTGAAAATTTTTTTTGTAAAATTTTTTTTGAAAATTTTTTTTTTTGTAAAATTTTTTTTAAATTTTAGAAATTAAGGAAAAAAATTTTTTGGAAATTTTGGAAATTATTTTTTCAAAATTTTTTGATTTTTTGGAAATTTTTGAGATTTTTTTTTATTATTTACAATC
>Ga0315274_10004308_pt1 | contig 20955 bp, 16 predicted proteins | sample YL17G02_20_MG_FD_203700 | JGI IMG/M metagenome (GOLD analysis project Ga0315274, IMG submission 203700) | Sediment microbial communities from Yellowstone Lake, YNP, Wyoming, USA - YL17G02_20 | ecosystem: Environmental > Aquatic > Freshwater > Lake > Sediment | place: USA: Wyoming | collected...
CACGGGTTGTCGGTGGGGATAGGGCGTGTGTCCTCACCGCGCCGTTGGGCCATACCCTCACCCAACGCGGCGGACTGAGGACAGTCCCGCCCTACCCCAAAGCGGGGCCGCCAACTTCGGGACGGGATGCACCGGATAGTCTGCCAACCGCTTCATCCTTTACCCCCGGCGCCGGAGATGTGACCCACCCACTTCCTGTGATCCACTCGCTTCTGTCAAAACTCGCTTCCTTGACTCCGGCTGGGTGGATCACTAGGGTCCCGCGCTAACCCATCGATGGCCATTCGACTCCACCGGAAACGTTCCGTCTCGCCGATGCGACGCATCGCGTTGGGCACCTGGCGGACGGTGGGCGATCCGAGTGTTTACAGCACCTTGTTGATCCGGATGGAGAAGGCCCTCGACTACATGCACGCATTCCGCCGGGCCAGACGCAAGCCTGTCACGGCGCTGCATCTGTTGGTCAAGGCCATGGCCGGGGTCTATGAACGGATCCCGGAAGCCAACGCCATGATCCGGTTCAACCGCATTTACCTCCGCGACGAGATCAACATCTTCTGCCAGGTCCGCCTGACCGATCCGGAATCGGGAGAATCCGACCTGTCCGGCCTGACGCTGTATCGCGTCAACGAGAAGTCCCTGGAGCAGATCGTTGACGAGTTCAGGGCCCGGGTGAAACAGATCCGGCGGGGACAAGACCCGGAGTTCGAAGCGATCCGCCGGCGGTTCAGGCACGTTCCGTTCCTGCTGTTGAACCGGTTCCTTGACCTCGTCAGTTTTCTGGTCTGCACACTCAACCTGGATCTGCGATGGGCCGGCCTGCCCCGCGATCCTTTCGGGACCCTCATGATCAGCAACGTGGCCGCATTCGGCATGCACGACGTCTTTGTCCCCCTGGTGCCGTACAGCCGCGTGCCGACGCTGCTGGCCCTGGGACCCCTCCACACCGAGCCCGTGGTGGAAAACAACACCGTGGTCCCCGCCAAGGTCATGCGCATCAACGCGACGTTCGATCATCGGATCATGGACGGCGCGCACGCGGGGGCCATGGCGCGGCTGCTGCGGGAAGCGTTCGAAGATCCCTTCGGCCATTTTGATGCGATCGGGTGAGGTCGTTCCGGGCCGGAGCGCCGCCTCGGATCAGCGCGTCGACAGGATGTCGGTGGGGGTCGGGCGCGGGTGTCCTCACCGCGCCGGTGGGGGATTGGCCAAAGCGGCGGACTGAGGACAGCCGCCCTAGCATCCTGTCTTGAAGGCACGAACATCGTTCGCCGTGAGCTCGGCCTGCTGGTGACGACCGTGCGTGCCGCGGACCCAGCGTTGCAGACCGATATCGTGCCCAAGACGCCAGACCGGCGAGCCTCGCGCCAGGGGGTCATCCCCGGCTTTGGGAGCGATGCCAGCCAGAGGTCCTGCTCCTTAACGAGGGAGCAGGAAAACCGCAGATGGACGCCGATGGACGCAGATTCCGGAGCGAAATGGACTTCCGCCACAGCCAGTCCGGTTTGCCAAGCATTGCTTCAGTGATGAGGGGTCTTCTGCAGCCGCTCATTGGCCAAGGCATTTCCCAACCATCGCGGCGGCGACTGTGTCACAGCCTTTCTCCGCGTCGGGGCCGGCGACGTTGGTGGCCACGGCGACCGCGAAGTTCCGTTCGGGCGCGAGCCACAGGACCAGATACCACATCGTGTTCGAGCCACTGTGGGTGAGGGCTTTGCCGCCTGCCCAGGGACGGCCCACACTCAACCAACCACAGGCATACTCCTGGCCTGGCTCAACATGGCCGCCAGCGTGGCGGTCATGGACTTGGTGCAGGAACCGATGTGGAACTGGTCATCGGATGTCACCGGAGTGGGATCGCCTGCTTTGCGCACGCCCACCGCGGCGCGGTCACAGATCTTCCCATTCTTCACCACCACCACGGCGAGGGCCGGCAGATCGTGTCGCTGGCGGAGGGTTTCCAGGGACTGAGCGGTGTCGGCCGACGGCGAAGATGCAGCAGGCTCGGGCGCGGCTCGGACCACCTGCAAGCCGAGCAACAAAGCGACGACGCACAAAGACCAGCTCATCGGCCTCGAGGGTAGTTCAACTCCCCAGCCAAGCAAAGGTTTCACGCGGTCGCAGGCGGCAGGAAAGACCTTCGGTCGTGATCCCGGCAGACCCGAAGATCCGGACTCAAATCCAGAATCAACGTGCAATCCCGGGCCGCCCATGGCAGGATGCTGTCCGCTTGGGAACCGCGGATTGGCGCTTCCCGGCTGCGAGCATGAAGATGAGCGACGACTACAAGGCGAAGGTGCGGCTCTGGGCGGAACGCCCCACCGTGGTGCCGTTGCCTCCGCCTCCGAAGTTGCCGGGATTCCCCGTGCAGCGGTTTTCTTCCCACGCCGAAATGAACCGCTGGAAGCAGGCGCTGTTGCGTCAGGTGGCCAGCACCGTCCCTCGGCATGGATGAGCTTCTGCGAGCGTTGAACGGGGAGGGCATCCGCTACCTGGTGGTGGGCGGGCAGGCCATGCGCCTGGCGGGCATGCCGCGCTACTCGATGGACTGGGACTTCTTCATTCCGCCCGGGGATGAGTCGAACCTCGTTCGCCTGAACGCGCTGCTGAGGGATGAACTCGACGACGCGCTGGTCCTGTTGGGGCCTCGCGGCGAGAACTTCATCCAGACCTTCCAGACGCGTTGGGGCGTGCTGCAGTTCCACCTTGGCCTGCCGGGTGTCCCGCAGTTCGACGAGGCGGAACGGGCGGCGGTGGTTCGACGGAGCGAGCACGGCACGCCGGTGAGATGCCTGTGTGGAGCGCACCTCTTGGCGGCCAAGCAGGCGGCCGGTCGTCCGCAGGATCAGGACGACATCGAGTTCCTGCTGGAGCTCCAGAGACTTGGGAAGCTCTAGTCGGGAGTTCGCCCGGCCGACTCCCCCGTTGGCAAAAATCCGTGTCCATCCGGGTGCATCCGTGGTTAACTTCCCGCGCTGTATGGACTACGAAGCCGTCATCGGGCTCGAGACGCACGTCCAGCTCAAGACCCGGTCGAAGATGTGGTGCGGCTGCGCCAACGCGTTCGGCGCGCCGCCCAACACGAACGTCTGCCCTGTGTGCCTCGGGATGCCCGGCGTGCTGCCGGTGCCGAACGAGGAGGCGCTGCGATTGACCGCGCTCACCGGCCTGCTGCTCAATTGCTCGATCCCCGCCCGCGCCAAGTTCGACCGGAAGAGCTACTTCTATCCGGACATGCCGAAGAACTACCAGATCACCCAGTACGACCAGCCCTCCACGCTCGGAGGCTACGTCGAGTTCGAGATCGGGGGCCGGATCGAGCGGGTCCGCATCACCCGCGCCCACCTTGAGGAGGACGTCGGCAAGAGCTTCCATTTCGACCGGAACAGCGGCGTCGATTTCAACCGCGCCGGCGTGCCGTTGCTCGAAATCGTGTCGGAACCCGACCTGACCAGCGCCGACATGGCCTACGCGTATCTCAACGCGCTGAAAGAGATCCTCGCGTATGGCAGCGTGAGCGACTGCGACATGGAGAAGGGCATGGTGCGCTGCGACGTGAACGTCAGCGTCCGACCCAAGGGCCAGTCGGAACTTGGGGCCAAGATCGAGATCAAGAACATGAACAGCTTCAGCGGCGTCCGGCGTGCGCTCGAATACGAGATCCCGCGCCAGATCGAGGTGCTGACGCGCGGCGGTACGCTGATCCAATCGACGCGTCGCTGGGACGATGTCGGGGGTGTCACCGAGGAGATGCGGACCAAGGAACATGCGCACGACTACCGGTATTTCCCCGACCCGGACCTGATGCCGCTGGCGCCGACGGAGGAGTGGCTGGAGTCGGTGCGGCAGCGGGTGGTGGAGTTGCCGCTGGTGCGGAAGCAGCGGTTCATGCGCGATTACCAGTTGCCGGCTTCGGATGCTGAAGTGTTCAAGAACGACGTGCCGCTGGGCGATTACTTCGAGCCGATTGCGAAGCAGTCGAAGAATCCCAAGGCCGTCGCCAACTGGGTGATCAACAACCTGCGGGCGAAGATGGCCGGGAGTAGCAGCCGACGTGAGGAGGCTCCATCTTCTGTCAACGCGCCCGAGTTTGAAGGTCAGAGCCTCCTCACGTCGCCTGCTACGAGCGTCCCGCTGGCGGACCTCAAGTTCAAACCCGAGGCCCTCCTCGAGCTTGTGGCGTTGGTCGAAGCGAAGACGATCAGCAGTTCGGCGGCGCAGCAGGTGTTCGGCGAGATGTTCGAGACCGGCAAGTCGCCGGCGGTCATCGTTCAGGAGAAAGGTTTGGCACAGGTCAGCGACAGCGGGGCGATCGAGAAGTTCTGCGACGACGCCATCGCGGCGCACCCCGGTCCAGCGGCCGATTTCAGGGCGGGCAAGCTGACCGCGCTGAATTTTCTGAAGGGCCAGGTGATGAAAGCCAGCAAGGGCAAGGCGAATCCCGCGCTGGTGGGCGAGATGCTGGAGCGGAAACTGAAGGGTTGACCTTTGGGTTTTCGGATCTTCTGAACCGGACTGCGTGAGCAACCAGGATCACACACTCGCGGGTTTCGTTGTGATCGCCAACGCCGGGGTTCGCATCCTCGCGGGGGTGGTGCTCTGCCTCCTTCCGGTCGTCCTCGTGGTCCACGATCTTGCCGATCCCAACCTTCGCTTGCCCGCCATTCCGCAGTCGGCCTGGAGGCTCCACCGGACCCTCACGCCGAAGTTTGAACGATGGGCGAAGGAACGGCTCGGATCGAGTCGCGCCACGCAACTGTCCACCTCGGACATCTCCGGGACCGAGTGGCCGCTTTTTGGTTCGGTGTTCTATCTCTGGGCCACCGAGTCCCTTCAAAGCGCCTGGGAAACCAACCAGCAGCGGTCCGGAGTGGCGCCCCGTGAATACGCGAAAGAGGCGGTCGTTACGGCCGCCCGACTGGTCATGGATCCCCAGCAGGCGAGTTGGGTGAAGACCCATTGGGGTACGAACTATCTGAAAACCGAGAACGTCTTTTACCGGATGCTCGTGATCTCCGCATTGACGAGTCATGCCCGGCTGACCGAGGACACCCAATACCTGCCGTTGTTAAAGGACCAGGTCGAGAGTCTGTCGGCCGAGTTGGACGCCAGTCGTCACGGGCTGTTGGACGACTATCCGGGCGAATGCTATCCGGGAGACGTGGTCACCGCGATCGCCATGATTCGCAAGGCCGACAGAGTGCTGGGCACGGACCACTCGGATTTCGCCCGGCGCGCCCTGCGCGGATTCCAAACCAAGGGGCTGGACCCCCGCGGCCTGGTTCCCTACGCGGCTCATGCCGTTTCGGGGGAACCGCTTGGACCGTCGCGAGGCTGCGGCAACTCCTACGTATCGTTGTTCTCGCCGGAGATTTGGCCGGAGCAGGCGCGGGAATGGTATGATCGCTACACGAGCCTTTTCTGGCAGGAAGTATGGACGGCGGTTGGATTTCGTGAGTTCCCGCGAGATATGAACGGCTACGACTGGCTTTTCGACGTGGACGCCGGTCCCGTGCTGAAAGGATACGGCTTTGCGGCCTGCGCCTTCGGTGTCGGAGCCGCCCGGGTCAACGGGCACTTCGAACACGCAGTCCCGCTCACGGCAGAAATGTATGCCGTTTCCTGTCCCCTTCCGGATGGGACTCTGCTGGTGCCCCGGCTGCTTTCGAATGCCACCGATGCTCCGTTTCTGGGCGAAGCCGCGATCCTTTTCAATCTCACCCGATTGCCGGCGGCCGGTTTCTCCGTCCAAACCGGTGGCTCCCTCCCAGCGTTCACCTGGATTATCCTGGTGCTTCAGTCGGTGGCAGGACTGGTTGTTGTGGGGAGTTCTGTCTTGGCTATCAGGCGTTGGTGTCGCAGGACGCATCCAGTCGTTATTCCCTTGGCCCGTCTGCAGATGGTGCTCTGGGTGGCGCTGGGTCTTGGGAGCGCGGCGCTGCTCTTGGTCGGTTACGCGTGGTGGGCCGCGGCGGCTCTGGTTTGTGCCCAACTCCTGCCCCGGCTTCGGCGGCAGAAGCCGGCCATTGCTCCCAGCGCGAACCAATCACCTTGAGCTGACTCAAGGCTTCCGAGTTCGCCGACACGCTGCTTTCGAACCTGCCGGAGGTGACATCGGCCGCGCTTGGACGAATGCAGCCACGGGGGTCACGGCGCGAGCAGGATCCGATAGAAGCGATTCGTCTTTGTCAGCGGATGGCTGTCCGTCTTGGGCGGGCCGTTGTCCACCCACTGCCTTCCGCTCCCGGTGCCGGACAGCGGAGGCAAGGCCGTCTTCCAGGCGGTGAGGTCGGAGCTGTATTGAACGTAGTACGTGCGGTTGGTCAGGGTGCGGAAATCAATGAGGTAGCTGCCGTCGTCCAACCGGAGGCTGCGGGCAATGTCCTGCGGGGTTCCGAGTGGTTCCAAGGGCGATGCCAGATCAACGACTTCGACGGTCAGGGTGCCATTGGGAACCGACCGGCTTGGCACGAAGTACTCGATCGTCAGATCAACCGAGGCGCCCGGCGCCAACGGCTGATTGTGCTGAACGTAGGGCTGACCCAGGGTGTTGGTTCCGCTCGCGTTGTACACCCTGGCGCCTGGGGGGAGTCCCTGAACCACGACGCGCACTGCCGGGAATACGCGCGGGCTGGGGTTGGCGACACGAACAACCTGCCACATCAAGCCCGTCTGGCGGAAGTAAACGCTGTTCGCGTCAGGTGGCTGGGTCGGCATCACCAAGGGCGGCGAATTCACCAGGGCCAGATCGTGGTCGTAGCCTCCCGCAATGGCCACCACGTTGGTCAAATCCGCAGGCACGGTCACTGGCAGGTAGGCATCACCGTTCCAGATGGTTCCCCAAGCCACCACGGTGCCGTCGGCCTTCAGCGCCAGGCTGTGACGGAAACCCACGCCGATCGCCACCACGTTGGTCAATTCCGCGGGCACGGTCACTGGGAGGTAGGCATCGTCATTCCAGATGGCTCCCCAAGCCACCACGGTGCCGTCGGCCTTCAGCGCCAAGCTATGAGATGAGCCTGCCGCGACTGCCACCACGTTGCTCAAGCCCGGCGGGATCGTAGTCTGGCCATAGTTGTTCTCACCCCAAGCCGTCACGGTGCCGTCGGCTTGCAACGCCAGGTCATGCATGAATCCTGCGGCCACTGCCGCGACCTTCGTCAAATCCGCGGGGGCAGTCCACAGCTCGTCACCCCATTTCACTACCGTGCCGTCGGCCTTCAACGCCAGGCTATGGTAACCCCCTCCGGCGATCGCCACGACGCCGGTCAATGCTGGCGGCACCGCGCATTGGCCGTGGGAGTTCCTGCCCCAAGCCGCGACGGTTCCGTCAACTCTCAACGCCAGACTGTGATTGTATCCTGCGGCAACCGCAACGGCGCTGGGGAGGTCCACGGGCACATCGGTCTGGCCGAACCCGTTGCGGCCCCAAGCCACCACGGTGCCGTCGGGCCGTAACGCGAGACTGTGAGCGTCGCCTGCGGAAATCGCGACCACGTTGGTCAGATCTGGCGGCACATTCGTCTGGCCGTGCCTGTTGTTGCCCCAGGCGGCTACCGGCGCTACGCCCAGACTGGCACCGGCCGTCGCAATTCCGCAGGCGGTGCTAACCATCAGGCGGTATTGCCCGGCTTGGTCAAACCGCACGTTCGGCAGAATCAAGGTGCGGTTGGTGGCTCCAGGGAGGTTCGTTCGGTTGAATTGCCATTGGAAACCCAGGGGATCGTTTCCTTCCACCACCGCTGTGAAGACAGCCGTCCCGCCGAGAAACAGGGTCTGATCGAGCGGCGCAATCGTGATCACGCCGGGCACCACGGTCAAAAGCATCTCTGGACTGACGATCGTCCCGAAGATGTTGCTGACCTTGAGCGTGTAGATTCCCGACTGGGCCGGAAGCACGTGGGTGAGGGTTAAGATCGCGTTGGTTGCGCCTGCCAGTTCGCTGCCGTTGAATTGCCACTGGTAAGTCAGGGGTCGGCCGCCGACAACCATTGCTGCGATATGAACGGTTCTGCCTGCCAGGACAGTCCGGTTGACCAGCGGAGTGACCAAGAAGGGCGGGCCATTTCCGACCAGTGCCAGCTCGTGATCGGCTCCTGCCGCGACGGCCACTACGTTGGTCAAACCTGGCGGCAGCGTGATCGGCGCGATTCCCCATTCATCCCATTCATCTCCCCACGCTGCCACCGTGCCGTCGGCTCTTAGCGCCAGACTATGGGTGAACCTTGCAGCGATGGCTACCACGTTGGACAGGTCCGCGGGCGGGTTCCAGGGCCCGTCCCACCCCCACGTTACGACGGTTCCATCAGCCTTTAATGCCATACTGTGAGTGTACCCCGCAGCGATGCCGACCACGTTGCTGAGGCCAGGGGGGATCGTGGTTTGGCCAGAGGTGTTCTCGCCCCAGGCCGCGACCATGCCATCAGCCTTCAATGCCAGATTGTGATCGAACCCTGCAGCGACGGCCACTACGTTGGACAAGTCCACGGGCGTGCTCCCGGGCCCGTCATGACCCCACGTGGTGACGGTGCCGTCAGCTCTGAGCACCAGACTGTGAAAAACGCCTCCCGCGATTGCCACCACGTTGGTCAATCCTGCCGGCACATCCGTCTGGCCCCACCGGTTGTCGCCCCAGGCCGCCACCGTGCCATCGTCCCGCAACGCCAGGCAGTGCATGTCACCGGCCGCGATCGCGACGACGTGAATCAGGCCGGGCGGCACATTGGTCTGGCCGTAGGCGTTATCTCCCCAGGCTGCCACGGTGCCATCGGCCTTCAATGCCAGGTTATTCCCGAGGCCGGCGGCAACCGCCACCACGTTGGTCAGATCTGGTGGTACATTGGTCGGGTCCGAGCCGTCATGCCCCCACGCGACCACCTGACTGTCCGCGCGGCTCACCCAAGGACCTAGCAGCCGGGAGGCAAAGATCAGCAGCAGTGAGGTGGAACGAAGAAAGCCAGGTGCCGTCAGGATCATGTCGCCAGTTCCATGGTTGATACGCCTTCTGGGCATCGCTGAATTCAGCACCAGACTTGGCGAACGAGGGCGTTCTGTCGAGCGGAATTCCCGCAGCGGCGCGCTGGGAATTTCGTTGGCCAAAGCGCGGAGCGTAGGCTACAAGGGGGACGAACCGAAAGCACCGCATGAAGATCAAACACCCGGCGGTCAAGAGCAGTGTGTTCAAACTCGTCAGCCTCCTCGAGTTCGACCTCGAAGTCGGCGGCAAGTTCTTTCCTGCCCGCGTCGAGCTGTTCCAGGACACCGAGCGGCCGCGGCACTGGCGGTGCCGGCTGTGGGAGCGCGAGCTTTGCCGCCTCACCTTCACGCTCCGCCGCGGCTCCAAGAGCGGCAAACGGATCGAGTCCGACGAAGAGGTGTTGATCGAGCGGACCTGGGTGCTGTCCGACAAGTTCGAGGACTTCGAAGCCGCCCGCGCCGAAGAGGCGATGAAGCGGTTCATCGACGCGCTCAAGGAGTACTTGCAGCGCGTGACGGCTTGAGAAACAACAGAGCCGCCGACGGAAGTCGGCGGCTCTTGATCAGTCTTGTGGCTTTCTTCAGGTTCTTCGCGGAACTCCGCGGAAGGAAGCCCGTCGCTTGGGTGGCGGGTGAGAGGTCGCGCCAGCGTTTGGACTGCGCCGGCCCGAGCCGGCGCTTTGCAGGAGGACAGACCTTGGCCCTGGTGGTGGCGCCTCATGGAGCAACCTTCCGCCACGCCGAAAGCGGTCCCTCGGGGAACCGCACTCCACACGCTGGCGCGAGCAATGAACCGCCTTCCCAACAGGCCCGCCCGCTTCCATCCGTTCACCCCGGAATCCCCTGATGAGCCTCTATTATGGCGTCGCAGCCAGGGCAGCGTCCGCCGTGGCCAGCCCCGCGCCCGTGGCGTCAGCTTCCCAACACACTTCCGTCGTCGTGCCATCGGGATTGGTGATGGTGCGGCATCCAGCCGCAAGGGGAATGGCGCTGGTTTCCAGGATGCCCTCCGCCTCCGCAGCGGTGAGCTCCGGATCCTTCTGGGCCATCAAGGCCACGATCCCCGCCACGTGCGGAGTTGCCATCGAGGTGCCGCCGAGGAAGTAGTAGCTGAGCTGCCCGCTGTTGACCTGATAAGGGCCGACCACCCAAGACCCAGGGGCGGCTACGTCTAGGTCCTGCCCAGCGAGAGCACGGCTCGAGAAATCCGCGATGTAAACATCGTCTGCGCTGCTGGGATCCGCGACGTCCCTTGCGTACCACCAGGACGAATCCTGCCACTCGCCGATCCAGCCAGCCGCCCCGACCGAGATCACGGGCGCGTAGGCACCGGGATAGCCCATGCCCCACGTGCCGTTGTTTCCCGCGGAGGCAACGATGATGACGCCGTTGTCGATGGCGTAGTCGATAGCGGCCTGCTCCACCGGGTCGAGCACGGACCCACCCAAGCTCATGTTGATCACCACGGGATACCCGGCCAGCGGTCCAGCTTTAAGGTCGGCCACGTAGGTGATGCCCCGGGCGATAACCGAGGACCATCCGCGACCGTTCTGGTTCAGAACCTTCACCGGGATGACGGTGGCCATGGGCGCGACACCGTTGAAGGGCGTGCCATAGAAACTATAACCGAGAATCGTGCTGGTGACGTGGGTGCCGTGGGAATTCTGGTCGTGCTCCCACTTATTCGGTTGCTCGGAGACGACGGCGGCTTCGCCGCCACCGCCACCGAAGGACCTCGCGTATTGAACGGCGATTCGCTCTTGCGGGAAATACTGGCGCCAGGAATCGACCAGACCGGTGTCCAGGACGGCCACATACACTCCTGTTCCGTCATAGGCGACTTGGCGCTTGTTACCGCCAGTATCGCTGGTGACGTTGATCGCATCCAGATTCCACGTGCTCCAACCGAAGGTGGTGAAGTCGGGATACGGAACGCTGTCCACCGGTGCGCCATTTCGTTCCGCGTCCGGGTTGGCGGCGGCCACGTAGGGCAACCGCTGAATCAGAGCCAGGTTGCTCGCTGGGCACTGGAGGGTCAGAGCGCGGATCTCGTAGATGACATCGCGGACCTTCCCGTAGAGCGCCAGTTGCGACAGGACCGCCTGGTTGATGTCCACGTTGAGCACGACGTTGACGCCGATCATGCTGGGCGGTTTTTTTTGCGGCGGGGCTCCCTGGCCGCTGTTGAAGGTCAATACCGCGAGAACCAACGGAACCAGGACGAATACTTTTTTCATAACTTCATCTCAGCTTTCTCGCCACCCGGCGGCGGACCCCCAGCCACAACACCTGCAGCCTGGTACAAAGAATCCACCGGCCGTTAGCTGACTGAATTGGCTGAATAGCGCGGCTATTAGGGCCGAAACCCGGCCGCCGCACAAGCCCAAACCATCCCGAATTTCACCCGGAACCCTCACTTCCGGCTTTCCCTGCCGCCATTTTTCGCCATGATTACCGGCATGTTTTCGGACGTGCGCTCGGTGCATTTCGTCGGAATTGGCGGCACGGCGATGGCCGCGGTGGCCGCCGCCCTGAGGGACCAGGGCTTGGCCGTCACCGGCTCGGACCAGAATGTCTATCCGCCGATGTCCACCTTTCTGGGCGAGCGGCAGATCGAAGTGATGACGGGCTACGCGGAGCGGAACCTGGCCCACAAACCGGACCTCGTCGTGATCGGCAACGTGATCTCGCGCGGCAACCCGGAGGCCGAAGCCGTCCTCGACCACAAGCTGCGGTATTGCTCGCTGCCCGAACTGCTCCGGGAGCGGTTCCTGCGCGGGAAGCGGTCGTTGGTCGTCGCCGGCACGCATGGCAAGACCACCACCACCTCGCTGCTCGCCTGGGTGTTCGAGCAGAGCGGGCTCAACCCGAGCTTCCTGATCGGCGGCATCCCGACCAACTTCGGCCAGGGCGCGCGGTTCACCGACAGCCCCTGGTTCATCCTCGAAGGCGATGAATATGACACGGCGTTTTTCGACAAGCGCAGCAAGTTCGTCCACTACCTGCCCGAAGTGGCGGTCCTCAACAACCTCGAGTTCGACCACGCCGACATCTTCGAGGATCTGGCGGCGATCCAGAAATCCTTCAGCCACCTGATCCGGCTGGTGCCGCGGAACGGGCTGCTGCTGGCCAACGGCGACGATCCCAACCTCGCCCCGCTGCTGAACGTGACGCATTGCCCGGTCAAGCGCTTCGGGCTTGGCGACGCCAACGCCGTGCACGGATTCAATCTCAAGCTCGGCGCGACGGCGTCCGAGTTTGAGATTCCCAGCTTCAAGTTCCACCTGAACCTGGTGGGCGAACTCAACGTGCGGAATGCGCTGGCCGTGGTCGGCTGCGCCAAGCACTGCGGCCTCTCGAACAAACAAATCCAGTCGGCCTTCGACACGTTCAAGGGCGTGAAGCGTCGGATGGAAGTGCGGGGGATCGCCGGCGGCGTGATCGTCGTGGACGACTTCGGGCACCATCCCACCGCCATTCGCGAAAGCCTGAAGGCCCTACGCATCAAGTATCCGCACGAGCGGATCTGGGCGATCTTTGAACCCCGCTCCAACACGACCCGACGCAACGTCTTCCAGGCGGAATTGGTCGGGGCGTTCGCGGACGCGGCCATGGTCGTGGTGGCACAGGTGGCGCGGCTGGAGCAGTTGGCGCCGGAGGAACGCCTGGATCCCGACCGACTCATACGCGACCTGCAGACCACTGGGAAGACGGCGTTCTATCTGCCGGATGTGGACACGATCGTGAGCCACGTGGCAAAAAACGCGGAAGGCGGCGACGTCGTCTGCGTGTTCAGCAACGGGGGATTCGGTGGCATCCACGCCAAACTGCTCGGGAGACTCGGGCGGGCGTAAAGCCTGTCTGACAACTTCGCCTTCGGTAGGGCGAGGCGTCCCTGCCGAGCCGATTCTGAGAGCGATCAGCCGAAGGCGGCTCATCGGGACGATTCGCCCTACCAATTTCAGACTGCTTCTTAACCCGTCCCTCAAGGCTTGGGCGGGGTGGCGGAGGGCGCGCTCGTGCCCGCCGGATTGAGCTTTTCCTCGAGGTTCCGACGGAGGCGCTTCTTGAGTTCGTTGTAGATCGGGTCGGACACCTGGTCGAGATGCTGGCGCGCCTCGTCGAGACGCCCGGCGTTGAGTTGAACGCGGGCGAGATGGAGATGGACCCCTTCGCGCTCCTGGGAATTGGGCGCGATCTTGAGGGCCGCCTCCCACGCGGCGAGAGCCTCGTCGTTGCGGGCGGGGCGAATGCCATAGAAGGTCATCGCGTAATCGCTGGCGAACAGGAAGTTGGTGGGCGCCAGACGCAGCGCCTTCCGGTAGAGCTCGAGCGAGCGGTCGAACACCTGTTGCTCGGTGCAGCGGTAAAAATTGGTGGCGTCCACGCGGAAGAGGAACACCGTCGTGGCCAGGTTCTGGTAATACACCGGCTCGTTCGGATTCAGCTCGATGGCCTTCGCGTAGTACTCGAACGCCTGCGTTACCGGCCCACGGTGGCCGTAGTGATTCGCCAGATTGTTCCAGGCCGCCGGGTTCTTCGGGTCGATTTCGCGGGCCTTCTCCATCTGTTTGACGGCCTCGTCTTCCTCGTCGAGGTCCATGAGAAAGCTGCCGTAGGCCAGCCGCGCCCGGGTGTGGCCGGGATGACGCCTCAGGAAGTCCTCATAGCTCTTGCGGACTGGATCGAGGCGCTGGAGGACCCGGGCCCGCAGCGTCACGCTGGGCTGACCAGCCCGCTCGTCGCGGGAGGCGAGGTCGTCCTTGATCCATTGGTCCACCTCCTCCTGGGCCTGATCGTCCTCCTCGAGCAACTTCTGATACTCCCCTTCCGTCGGGTCGTTGGCGATGGACCCGGGCACGCCGGCGGTGTTGGTGCGGGAAGCGGCAGGAGTCGCGCCAGTGCACATTCCAATCGATAGTACAACTGCGGCCAGACACGAAATCAATACTCGCACGTGCGGACGGTAGCAGGAGTCCGCCCGGAAGCAACCGCACCCGCACCGCTGCGGGGGGCCGTGAATCCCGAGGTGGACGGTCCGACGCTGGGGCAGGGCGAGCCTGTTCTCAGTCCGCCGCCTCGGTTTGGGAGTAACGCCCAACGGTGCGGTGAGGACACACGCGCCCATTCCATGAACCCTCCAGGCTTGGTAGGGAAGGATTCCACTCCGTCCCTGAAAGACAATGGGGACGCGGGTGGAACGCGTCCCCACCGGGTTCCCGGTCCCGATGCACGCTCGAAGAATTGTGGAGGCTACCCAAGGGCAACCGCAGGTCAGGGTGTCACGACCCGTGCGCGATAGAAGCGCACGGCCTGGCCAGGCGCGGTGGTGTCGGTGAACGTCCCGGTGGCGCCCGAAAGGGTCACGGTTCCCAACTCGGTCCAACCGGAGAAGCTGGTCGAGTGGTCGATGGCGTAAGTGCGGCCGGCGACCCCATTCACGGTCATCTGGAATTGCCCGTTCGGGAGCACTTGCGGACTGGACAGGTCGGGTGGTGTGGGTGGCAGAGCTTGACTCCAGTTCAGCGTGACTGCGCCTTCGCGGACGGTGCCGCTATCTGTTTGGTAGCCATCCACCGCGATGCGATACGTCGTGCCGGCGGTGGCGTCGAACGATACCTGGCTGGCGCGCGAGTCCGGGGCGAAATCGTCGTTGCTGGCCACCGCCGTGAGGGTGTTGACGGCGCTACCGGTGTAAACGGCCAGCACCGTGTCGAAGTCGCTGCCGATGGTGTCCAAAGTCGCCTGGCCATCACCCGGGGCGGTCCACTGATACCAGATGGACTTGCCGCCGGGGGTGTCGGCATGGGTCGGCTCGCCGGCTTCCTTGGTGGCCAGTCGATTGGACCCGGAGACCGTTCCGCTCGAGCCGGTCAACGCCTGGGCGGCGGCGAAATTGTTGTTCGCCGGCGGGTTGCTCGGCGGCGGCCCGGGCTGGTAATACGTCAGGAGAACGAGCCCGTAGCTACCACTGTAGCCGTCCACCGCGATCTGGTAGGTTGTGCCCGCGGTGGCTGGGAAAGTCACGCGACTGAAGATGTTCCCATTCACGATGTCGTCATTGCTGGCGATCGGTGTGAGCGAACCGACCGCAGTGCCAGTGTAAACCGCGAGCAAGGTGTCGAAGCTGCTGCCTTCCGTGTCGAAGGTGACCGTCCCGCTTGCGGGCGCGGTCCACTGATACCAGATGGAGGCCCCACCGGTATTGCCGGCGTGGTTGGGCTCGCCGGTTTGCTTGGTGGCACTTACGTTGAGCCCGCCCGCGTCGCCGGCTGACCCGGTAAGGATCAGGGCGTCGGCGAAGTTGTCGTTCCATCTAGCCCAGTTGAGTGTGGCCAAACCGCCCGAGCCACCGTAGCCGTCCACCGCGATCCAATAGATCGAGCCGGCGGAAGCGTTGAAGCTCACCAGACTCGAGTAGATTCCATCGGAGGTGCTGATGTCGTCATTCTGGGCCACCAAGGTGAGATCAGTCACCACCGACCCGGTGTACACCGCCAACAAGGTGTCGAAACCGCTGCCCAGGGTATCAAAGCGATACGGGCCCGTAGCAGGAGCCGTCCACTGGAACCAAATCGACATGCCGCCGGTGCTGTCGGCGTGGTTCGGCTCACCGGCTTGCTTCGTGGCGCCAGCGCTGCTGGCGTTGGTGGTGCCGGTGCTGCCGTTCACCGTTAGCGCGTTGGTGAAGTCGTCGTTGGCGACCACCACCGGTTGGCTGAGCAGCCAGTTCTGAATCACAGGAAAAGTGACATCAAATCGTCCGAAGACATCTGTGCCGGTAAGATTGGTGCAAGCGGCAGCCCCGCCGTACAATTGCCCCACAATCTCATGGTTCTCGTTGAAGAGCGGTGAGCCGCTGCTGCCGGGCTCGGTGGTGCCGTCGTGCCAGAGAATGGCCCAGAAGTCAGAGTCAGAGTCGGCCCCAACCTGGTTGCCGAAGCTGATCCGCTTGAAGTCACCCTGGGGATGATGGATGACGATCACCGGTTGATCGCTGACGAGCGGAGTCGAAGACCAGCCGGCATAGGTCACATTCGCGGGGGTGTCCTGGCGCAGCCGCAGGAAGGTGAAGTCGTTCCCCACCTCGCCGATGCTCCCGGCGATGTAGTCAGCGCCCCCGCTCGTGCGGGGCACGCTGGACGGCGACGGCGCGGCACCGTTGCAGTTGGTGGTCTGGTAGAACCAGTAGAACTCCAGGGTGTTGGCATCCGTCTGATTGGGCACGCAATGGTTCGCCGTCAGGAAGTAGTCAGTGAAGGTGTTGGTGTCGGCGTCAGCGACCAGGCAACCTGTGCACCAAAGCTCCCCAGCCCACCCAATCGTGCCCAGACCGGCAACGGCTCCGGATGTCTGTATCCATTCAGGGCTACAGGTCACGTCGAGGTTGCAGGCGCCTGCCCCCTTCGGGGCAATCCCGGCTGAGGGTTTGGCCAGCTTCGCCTGCGGCACATAGCCGTGGATGATCTCCCTCACCTGGAACCGGACCTTGGCCGTGTCCGCGCCCGGCGGCACCAGGCATTCCACCGTCACCCGGGGACCGAAGACCGACTCCGACCAGAACTCATCCCGGCCGCCAGCGAACGCGGCGTCGTACGGCCCGCAGACCTCGGCTGGGCGGTCGGCGTTGAAAACGAGCAACGTGGCGCCTGCGGGCAGGACCAGCGCCTCGAAGTGAATCCGGATGGCCACCGCCTCCGCCGACTGCAACGTAAAGACCCGCAGCCGATTGCCGTTCCTGAGTTCCAGCCAGGCGGTGGATCCGTTGGCAGTCTTGGCCGACTCAACCGGCGTCGGGAGCGGCCGTTTGATGCCGATGCGCTGAGGCTTCTTGGCTGAGCCCTGGGCGGCGGCGTCCTCGGCCAGCACGGTCGTGAGGTCGGGGGCCTCCAGGCGGACGACTTCGGTCGGGGTGAGGTTCTCGATCAAGGAGGCGGGCTGCGGTTTGGGCGGCGCCGCCTTGGTGAACGGCTTGACTTCCTCCTTGGCCCGCCAGACTGGCGTGGGCTGGGAGGTCGTCTGGCCAAAGCCGGGCGTGGTCAGCAGCAGCGCCGCCAGCGCGAGGAGAGTTGCGCGGGTCACCCACGTCGAGGAATAGGAATGAAGCTTCATAGGGAGGGGTTCTGTGTTCAACGAACGGCGCACAAACGGCGGCAAGTGAAGGGGAATAAGGGCGGGAAGTCAAGAGCGCCAAAGTCTTGCGCAGTCGTGGGATTCAATGACTTTGGAATTGCGCCCGTCGCGACGTGGGTTACACTGCCGCCAAAGCCGCACCACCCTGACCTATGCAGCTAGGCACCGACTACTACCCGGAGCACTGGGTTTATCCCTATGCCGGAACGCCGGAGGCACCCGAGTCCCGCTGGGAACGCGACGCCGAACTCATGGTCGCCGCCGGCCTCAGCGTTGTCCGCATGGGCGAGTTCGCCTGGGGTCTCTACGAGCCGGACGAAGGCCAATACGACTTCGGCTGGATGAAGCGGGCCATGGATGTCATGGGGAAAGCCGGCATCCAGGTGATCCTCGGCACGCCCACGGCCGCCCCGCCGATCTGGCTCGCCAAAAAGCATCCGGGAATCCTGCCGTTGGACGAGCGCGGTCTGCCCAAGCGCGAAGGGACCCGCAAGGCCTACTGCATGAACAGCGACATTTATTGGGAGTACTGTCGCAAGATCATCACCGAACTGGCCCAGGCCCTCGGCCCACACCCGCAGTTGGTCGGCTGGCAGATCGACAACGGCCTCGGCGGCCATTTCACCGTGTCTTCGTTCAACGAGGAAACCCGGCGCGACTGGCACGCCTGGCTCAAGGCCAAGTACGAAACGATCGAGCGGTTAAACGAGCTGATGGGCCTCCGGTTCTGGGCCCAGATCGTCAACGACTGGAGCCAGGTGCCGATGCCGATGGCCGCTCCCACCATTCATAACCAGGCGCTGGTGCTGGACTGGATGCGGTTCTCGAGCGACACGGTCGTCGCGTTCGCCCGGATGCAGGCCGACCTGCTCCACGAGTTGACGCCCGGGCTCCCGGTCACCAACAACCTCCGCGCCTTGAGCCGCAACTTCGACCACTTCGACGTGGCGGACGTGCTCGATTTCGTGGGCATGGATAGCGAAGCGACGATCAACACACGCTCGGCCGAGATCGCCTGCGCCCTCGACATGATGCGGTCGCTCAAGAAAACCGGCATCCAGACGCCCGGCGGCGACGATTGCGGCTTTTGGGTCCTCGAGCAGAAGGCGGGGAACGTGGACTGGCAGGACGTCAACTCGCTGGTGCGGCCGGGCGTGGTCCGGCTGTTCACGTATCAATGCGTGTCCCGGGGCGCCACGGGCGTGCTCTACTTTTTCTGGCGCCAGCCCCGCATCGGGGTCGAGAAGTTCTACGGCGGCGTGCTGACCCACGACGGCCGCGGCGACAATCGCGTGTACCGGGAGATCAGCCAGGTGGGCGATGAGATGAAACTGCTGGCTCCGGTTCTCAAGGGCACCTCCGTCACCGCCGAAACCTGCATCCTGTTCAGCCACGAGAACGAATGGGCCCTCCAGCAGCGCCCCCACGTGAACAAGTTCTTCAACCAGCGGGATCACCTCCAACTCTTTTACACGGCGCTGCACGACCGCAACATCCCGGTGGATTTCTGCCGCCCCACGGAGGATCTGTCGAAATACAAGCTCGCGATCGCGCCGTCCCTGCACCTCCTGGCGGGCGGGGAGGCGGACCGGCTCAAGCTTTACGTCCAGAACGGGGGCACGTTGGTCGGCACGTTCAACACCGGTCTGGTGGACGAACACCACATCGCGCCGGATTCCGGCTATCCGCACGACCTCACCGACCTGTTCGGGATGGAAGTGATCGAGTTTGACCCCCTGCCGCCGGGCGAGGAAAACCATCTGACCTTCAAAGGCGCCTTCCCCACCAGCCACCTGCATCCGGCCAAGCTCTGGTGCGACATCATCGAGCCGAAGGAATGCCAGATCCTGGCCGCCTATGCGAAGGATTTCTACGCCGGCCGGCCGGCCATGACGATGAACACGTTCGGGTTGGGGAAGGCGGTTTACATCGGCACCCAAAGCCACCAGCATTTCTATTACGATCTGGTGGTCTGGTTGCGGCAAATCTGCAATCTCTTCCCGCTCCTGAAGGTGCCGGACACCGTCGAGGTGAGCATGCGCCAGAAAGGTGACACCAAGGTTTACTTCCTGCTCAACCACCAGTCCACACCCGTCCGCATCCAGTTCTACAAGCCCATGCACGATTTCCTCACCGATGGCATGCTGCAGGGCAACTACGACCTCCCGCCGCACGGCGTGCTGGTGCTGGACGAGCAGCCGGCCAAGGCTTGATTCGACGACCCGGATTGCCACGTCCTCCCGCCGTCACGGTGCCCCAGCCACTCGCGGTTGGTCGGCATTCAGCCATGCGCCCACCCAGCCCAAAGAGTCGAACGTCCCCCGCGACCACCGGCCCGACGCAGCGCCGCCGGGTGTTGGCTCAGTGGCGGGGAACCGACCTGTCGCCGCTGGAGAAGGCGCTGACCAATAACTCAAAAACGTTGGCGGAGATCATGCCCGGGGTGTTGAGCCGCCTGGGGCTCGAGCGGAAACGGGCGGAAGCAGAGGTCGCCCGCGTCTGGAACCATCTGATTGACCCGACGCTGACGGCCCACGCCCAGCCCACGGGCCTCCACAAAGGCACGCTGTTCGTGACCGTGGACAGCAGCGTGTGGCTGGATGAGATCGTCCGCTACCGGCGCCGGGAGATTCTTGAACGCCTGCAGCACAGCTTCGGCAAAGACCTGATCAGCCGCATCTCGTTCCGCGCGGGATAGGACCGGCTCCGGGAGGAGCTCGTTCGTTCCACCACCGCCAACCCACTGGCCGCGACGGCCGCTTCCCCTTCTCCCAGACTCACTTGGCCCCAGCTCCGGGGAGGACGACCGGTTCGGCTGCATTGGGTGGCGCGGCTGGCTGGGCTTCTGGTTCCGGAGGGTCACCGCTGGCCGCCGCCATTTCCGCGAGCGACCGGAAGAGCATCTTGAGGGACATGAGATCGGAGTTGCTGTTGGGAATGAGGAAGGCTCGGCGGGTGTTGTCGAAGATTTCCGGCGAGCTGGAAAGCGGCAACGTGAGCGTGCCGCGGGCATCGGGCTTGAGCAAATGGAACAGGCACTCGCCGATCTCGCGGCACCACGGATAGGCGCGGGCGCGGAGGAACCGCGCGTCGCCCGTGTAACTAGTGTTGCAGAATGTGCGGCTCGGGAACGCTGAGGCAGGACTGGGCCCAGAACACTCTCCACCAGTCAGCGTGGGCGCGAAGCGTTCTCGCCCAACCGACGCTGAGAGCTTTCTCGACACGCGCCTGGGCCACGGCTTGAGGACTCTTGCCTTCGCGGCGCGTGGCCACGGTGACGGCCAGCAGCGTTTCATTGCCGACACGTTTCCAGCCCGCGCACACGGCGTAGGCGATGCCCTCGGCGGTGGCGAGGTTAAGTTCGAACGACTGGCGCTGTTGCGCCGGAGCGAGGATGATCTCGCACCCGGCCGGCCGGGAGCTTGGTGGGTGGGCCATCATAGTCGTAGTTCGAGTCGAAGACCTCATTGAACTCGGCCATGCGATTCTCGGCGACCATTCGTTGCATCGCGGACCAGTGGAAACGGTCCTTCACCGCGACATGCGGTTTCGCCGGGCATTCGTCCCAGAGGTCGCTGCGGTCGAGGGAGAGGCGGAGCAGGTTGGTTTCGCCCCAGAGCAGCACGCCCAGGGCGCCGTTGCCCAGCGGAATGCGTTCGGCCGAAGGAATCGGGTGGGGCGGTGCCGAGGGGAGCGGTTCAACGCTACCAGGAGCCGACCCAGCAGTTCTCATTTTGGCTTGATGGATAGAGAATGGCCCACCTCAGGAAGTAGTTTTGGTCGCTGCGAGCCGGCGGCGACTCGGAGGTTGGCGCGGTGTGAGCGACTCGGGCGCGCCGCCCGGAG
>Ga0315274_10004311_pt1 | contig 20951 bp, 13 predicted proteins | sample YL17G02_20_MG_FD_203700 | JGI IMG/M metagenome (GOLD analysis project Ga0315274, IMG submission 203700) | Sediment microbial communities from Yellowstone Lake, YNP, Wyoming, USA - YL17G02_20 | ecosystem: Environmental > Aquatic > Freshwater > Lake > Sediment | place: USA: Wyoming | collected...
CCTCGATGAAGCGGATGATGGAGTCGGCGGAGCGCGAGGAGGGGCCGTGGTTCGCGGTGCATCGGGGCTACGAAGTCCAGATCATGGACGAGAACGACGAGTTACACCGGACCGGGGCGATCTATTCTCTCGCGGCTTCCTCCGCAATTTCCGGGAAACCGCCCGGCGAATGGAAGACGATGATCATCACGCTGGTGGACAATCGCATTCTCGTGGACCTGGAAGGCCAACGCGTCACGGGCTTCGATCCCGCAAACCCCAACGTGCCCCGTGAGCGGAAATGGTTCGAGCCGAAGCGTGAGCCGAAGCGTCGCGAGGTAGGCTACCTCGGCCTGCAAAACCACGACCCGGACGATGTCGTGTGGTTCAAAGAGATCAGTGTGCGACCGCTGCCCGATTCGCGCGCGAAGTGAAAGCCAGCCTGAAGATGATGAGTTAGCGAGCCGTCAATCCACTATGCGAAAGATCCCGACCTCGTTGTGTGGGCTGGCGCTGTTCTGTGCCGCGGGCACGCCCGTGGCCATGGCTCAACCCGTGAAGGCCTTCCCGACGGCCGAGGGATTTGGCGCCAATGCTCGCGGTGGCCGCGGCGGAAGAGTGATCGAGGTGACCAGCCTCAACGATTCAGGGCCCGGAAGTTTGCGGGGTTGCCTGGAGGCTCCCGGGCCGCGCATCTGCGTGTTCCGGGTCAGCGGCACGATTACTTTGAAAAGCGCAATCCTGGTGAGCACGCCCTACCTCACGGTAGCCGGACAGACCTCTCCGGGCGGAGTGCAAGTCAAAGGGACGGGGCAGCCCGACGGCGACTGGGGCGTCTGGTTTGTCAACGGCGCCCACGACATCGTCGTTCGCCACCTGCGGGTGCGGATGGGCGGCAACATGAAGCATGACGCCGGTAACAACATCCTGTTCTACGGGACGGCCGAACCCGGCGTGCATGACGTGATCGTGGACCACTGTTCGGTCTCGTGGGGCTCCGACACGCAACTGGACTGGTACGGCTCCTTTCTGGACCGAGCCACGTTTCAGTGGAACCTCATCGCCGAAGCCGACATGGGCAATCACATCGGCGGGAACCGCGCCCCAAAGAATATCACGCTCCACCACAACCTTTACGCGAATCTGGGTTCACGGACCCCTTTGATGCAGCACGCGAGCGTGTTCGATTTCCGGAACAACGTGATCTACAACTGGAGCGGAAACAACGCCTCGGTCTTTGGTCAATTCGCCCTCAATAGCTCCGCGTTGGGCAACGTGGTCGGCAACCTCTGGCTGGCGGGCCCGGAAAGCGGATACCCCTACCTCAACGTCGGGAACGGTGGCCCGGTGCGCGTGGAGGGCTCGGACGCGGACGCGGGGGGAACCAGACTGTACTTGTCCGGCAACTGGGGCCCACGCTGCCCGACGGGCTGCACCAACGACTGGATCGGGCATGGCGTCAACACCTGGGACTACTACGAACTCAATCGCGACGGAAGCACGCATCTGGTGAAACAGGCGCAGTACGACGCCGCAAAGCCTTTCTCCGTGCCTCCGGTCGCCTTGGATCCCGTCTCCAACCTTCGGGACCGAGTGTTGGCGAGTGTCGGAGCCTACAAGCCTTCACGCGACGCTATCGATCTGCGCATCGTCAAAAGCGTGCGCGACAAGACCGGGACCTACCGGGTCAACGGTGGCGGCCCATGGCCAGATCTCGCCAGTGGGGCACCGGCGCCTGCCGCTGATGCCGATCACGACGGAATGCCCGATGCGTGGGAAATCGCGCACGGCCTCGATCCTGACAACGCCAGTGACGGGGCAGTCTTCGCGGCCAATGGGTACACCAACGTCGAGAACTACTTGAATGAACTCGCCGGCGACCCCGTTCCGGGATTTGGCAAGAAATCGGAAGCCGCCGCACCTCACCAGTGAAGATGCCGTTATGCCAGCCAGCAAAGCCAGCCAATGTACCGCGCGCATCGTGGTCTTGGTCGCCATGTTCCTGGTCGGCACGCGCCCGGCCGCGGCTGCACGGCCTGAGAATGTCGCCGACGGGTTCTATGATCCAGAGGTAATACAGACCATCCACCTGGAAATTGCGCCGCAGGACCTCGATCGGCTGCATCGCGCTCTGCCACGGCGGATTTTCGTTCCGGGGACCTTCCGATGGAATGACGTGACGCTGTACCCCGTGGGGATTGGCTACCGAGGGAACAGCTCCTCTGCCCCGGACTCGCCGCACAAGCGGTCCTTCTCGATCGCGTTTTCGGAGTTCGAGAAGGGCCGGCGGTTTCTCGGGCTGCGGCATGTGGCCCTGGACAATGGCATCCAGTTCGGAAGTCTCTTCAGTGAGCGCCTGATCACCGATGTGCTCCTGGGCTTGGGCGTGAAGGCCTCGCGGTGCAACTACGTTCGCGTCTATCTGAACGGCAAGCCTGGCGGGGTGTATGTCAACGTGGAGCGCATCGACCGATCCTTCCTCGAACGCCACTTCGATTCGGCCAACGGCGCGCTTTTCAAGGTTGACGAGGGCGGCCCTGGCGCCGACCTGCGGTATCAGGGGAGTGATCCGGCGCTGTATCGAAGAGCGTTCGAGTTGCACGCCGCCAACGAGCGGGAGGCGTTCGGAGCCTTGGTGGAGTTCATTCGTGTGATCGATACACCCATGGGCACCGGTGGGGACCTGCGCCAGAACCTGGATGTCGAGGCTTTCGTCAAGACCACGGCGGTGATGCTCTTTGCCGGCGCGTTCGATCAATACACTGGCTGCGGGCCGCACAATTACTACCTGTATCGAAATCCGTCCGACCGCCGCTGGACGTACATTCCGTGGGACCTGGACGTCGGGTTCGCGGACCACGCTTTCGGTCGCGTTCCGGTACTCGAGGGCTGGCACGCGGCGTGGCCGGCCCCAGTGCCAGGTCGCCCACTCATGGAGCGGTTGATTTCCGACCCAGTGCTCCTCCAGGGTTACCGGGAACATGCGCGCCTTATCCTGGAAACCTGGTTCCGGCCGGAGGTGCTCATCCCCAGGTTGCGGGGGCTTTATGGGCAGATTCGATCTGCGTTAGCCAAGGACCCGTACCCTCCGCGTCGGGTCACCGTGCCGGCCGACTCGGACTATGAGGACATTGTTAGATCGATGGAGCGGTTCATCCGAGATCGGTACGCCCTGGCCCGAGCGCAATTGGATGCTCCTGGAAACCGGCCGGCACCCAAGCCGATGCCCGCCGGACCGGAGCCGGAGGGCCCCCAACCCGGGCCGTCATCGGCGGACGCGCCCAGCGACCTGCGGGCCGTGAAGGTCAACACGAGCGGGGTGGAACTGCAGTGGGTGGATCACGCCGACGGCGAGCTGGCTGTTGTGGTCCAGCGATGCACCGGTGCCGAATGCACGGATTTCCTGAACACCATCGGACAGACCGGTCAGAATCTCACGACAGCGATCGACCGCCAAGTTCGACCAGGGATGACCTATCGCTATCGGGTTTACGCCGTACTGCCGACGCCGCAAGGACCCCGGGGCACGGGTGTGTCCAGCGCGGTAACCGTCACCATCCCCGACGACCACGTTCAGGGACCATGACCCATCACCTGAATTGGGCAGTACGCCTGCGGCTTCCGACCTTGTCGGCGAGAATGTTCCGCGAGGTGTGTCGCGATACGGCGAATCCCTGGTTCGTCATGCTGATGCTGGCCACGATGCTGATTGACCATGCCTGATTAGTCCTGGAGTAAGTGGAAAACATGAGCACGAACACCGGTTGGTGGGCCACGTTGTGCATGGCCGCGATGTGGACGGCTGCACCGTCCCTTGCGGCCGGCGAACCGTGGCGCGTCGTCGAGCAACCCGAACTGAAACAGGCACTCGAGAGAGCGTCGGTTCTGCAGACCGAGTCGCTGGGCGAGCCGGCGCGCGGAGTGAATGTCTGGGAACGCTGGTTGGTCCCCAACCCTGACGGCAAGTCGTGGGACGTGCTCCAGGTGTATTTCAAGGAGTATTATGGGCCGACGTGGCTCTACGCCGTTGACCTGGGCACCGGTGAGGTGAAGAAGCAGCGGTTGCCCGACGGCCATCAGTTCTATCTCTCAGGACGAGCGCTCGGCTTCGATGGTAAGTACTATATCGCCACGCCGTCGCGGCGCACCTGGAGCATGGACCTGTTCGTGTACGACCCGGCGACAAACACGGTGGAGGACCGGGGGGAGATCGTGCCCGGCCTTGGTGGCGAGGTTCGCCCGCTGGCGGTCGGTCCGGACGGGCGGATTTACGGCACAGGAACCCGGGGCAACCAGGTCGGGCTCTACATCTACGATCCGAAGCCGGGCAAGGTGGTCAAGGATTACGGCGCGGTGGGACCGAGCCATCCCAACGGCGCGTGGAGTCGTTACGTCATGGGTGTGGACGACACGCACGCCTATATCGCGAGCGGCATGGTCCCGGCCTGGTATCTGGTGGCAGTGAGCCTGAAGACCGGTGAGCAGAAAGTGCTGCTGGAATCGCCGACGGAAAGGGTGATGGATATCATTGAGCAGTTCCCGGGAGCGTACGCCCGCATCCCCCAAGGCAGCGGCACGCCCGACAAGGAGTTCTGGCTCTACCACGGGGAGGCGCTTCCGAAAGTGAACGATCCACCGCCGTGGCCCAGGCAGGCTTCCCCGTGGGACAAGGCTGCGCCGAAGCCGGAGGTTTATTTCGACCAAATCGACCCGGATGAAAATGGCAACGCGGTGCTTTGGTACCGGTCGCAAGAAGACGCGAAGGCGGAAAAACTGAAAGCATCAGACGCGGCGGATCGAACGGCCAAGCCGGAACAGCGGGGCTGGAGATCGATTGGCCTGAAGAATGTCGATACCTATCCCCATCGCCTCAATCCTTTGTCGGTTCTCCCCGACGGCCGGCTGTACGGGACGGGTGATGACTACGTCGGCACATTCATTTTCGATCCCAAGACCGACCAGACCACCTATTGCGGCCCACGCACGGGGTTGGCGCCCTACACCACCATCGTTGGCGGCGACAAGCTCTATCTGAGCGGCTATTCCGGCGGTCATCTCTTTGTCTTCGATCCCTCCAGGGATTGGACGCTGGGCAAGGGTGGACCCCCGGGCGATGCCGCACCGGACCAGGCGGATCTGAGGAGTAACCCTCGGTACCTGGGCGACTTTGACAAAACCACTCGCGTCGGGCTCATGCACAGTTCCGCGCTCGGCGCTGATGGCAAGCTCTACTTTGGCGGGTTCGGATTGCGTCATTACACTGGCGGCAGCTTCGGCTGGTATGATCCGGAGGCACGAAAGATGGACGGTTTCTGGAAGGAGCTCAGCGGGCACGCCGTGCAATGGATCGCGGCGGCGCTCAACGGGCGGCTCATCGTTATTTCCACCATCTGGGCGGCGGATGAGTTGAACAACAATCAAGCGCCCGAGCAGGCCAAACTGTTCGTTTACGACGTAAGCACACAGAAGATCGTGCGTGAGTTCGCGCCGATTGCGAAAGGACACACCACGGGACTGATTGCCGAAGTTGCGCCCGGGCGTTTGCTCGGATTGGCCTCGGACCGGGAACACGCTGACCGGAGCATCCTCTATGGGGTGGACGTAACCACGGGCGAAATCCTGTTTACGAAAGAACTGCCCTCACCGGTCTCGACCGATGCTTATTGGCCTCACTGGGTTGACCCTTCGTACGAGTACCACGCGTTTGTGCCTGGCCCCGACGGCTTCGTGTGGACGTGCCTGAAGGACGTGCTGGTGCGGATTGATCCGAAGGACGCGAGCGTGCACGCCGTCGGCAAGGTCAACCCGGTCGGCTGGCCGACTTTCGTGGGGCGCGACGTGTACCTGTCGGGCAGCGAGCAGTTGCGGCGCATTCGGAACATCGCCCCGGCTCCGTGAGCCACAGCCGATATAGGGAGGCTCGCTTCTTGGCGATGCGCGTCTTCGTATCACATAGGCAACGACCGTCGCACCACCGAGCCGAAGGAATTGCTCAAGGATGCGAAGGTTGTCAAAGGTGGTTGAATTGGGCTGGACCCCAGCAATGTGCTTCACTATCCGTCCAATGCGGGTTAACCACCTCAGCCTTGCTGCCTTTTTCCAGACCTGTCACACTTCTCTTCTGTGGACGAAAAACCGAATGAGCGGACGTCGAAAGCGGCACCTGAACGCTGCCTGTTCAAGTTGACCAGCGACGCGCTGATTGTCGCGAACACTGGCCGGCCTTTCAGCCGCCAAGGCGTCATCTCGATCTGCTACGCCCATCTTTCTGAAAAGGGAAAGGTTCCGCCGACCGACAACTACGATGTCGCCCCTGCTGGCTTGGTTGAAGCCATCGCCCGAAGGACGTTGCAAGTTTATCGTGGGGACATCAACCGCATCGGATCGGATTCCGTGTCAGAAGACGAGTTGCAGCGCGATTACGGCGGACGCTCTACTTGGGAGCTTCTCCAGAACGCCGACGACGCCTGTGCCCCGGAAGGCTCAACCTCCTCCGAGCTAATCGGGGCCAAAGGCATCGGGTTCAAATCGGTCTTGGAGATCACGGACGAACCAGAAATACACTCCGGCCCTTTTCATTTCCTGTTCTCGCCCGAGAAAACACGTAACCTGTTGCGGGAATTTGCTGCCAACCCGCCTTTGCTGACTTTCCAGATTCCCCATTGCGCGCCTGCATCCGAGGAGATTGCCTGTTTGCTTGCCGAATACAAAACCGCAATCCGCCTCCCGTTCCGCGACGCGACAGCGTACGAAAGGACACGGCAACGATTGGAACAGTGGACATCCTCCAGCGGTGCCACGGTTCTTTTGTTGTGCCAACACATTTCTGAGCTGAAGCTGGACCTCGGACAGACTCCCGTTTGTTGGCGAATCTGCATGCGCCCGGCGCTACCGTTAACCGATGGTGACATTCAGGTGGAATGTGAGCACGGCGGTGGTACTTCCAGCTTTGCGTTTCGCCGGTGGGCCGAGTCCTGGCATCCACAGGGGGCGGTGAAGAAACTGAGCGTCGCCGCAGTGCTGCGGCTTAACGCGGAGCGCGAGCCTCAGCCCTTTGAGGAGCCGGTGCCGCTCCATGTCTTCTTTCCAACCGATGAGTCCCCGCTTCTTCGGGCACTTCTTCACGCATCGTTCGACCCCGACACCAGCCGGAAGCATGTGCGCGTCTCACCACACGATTCTGAAATACTGGATCGTGAAGCGAGCTTGATCGAGCGGCTCATCCAAGCAGTTCCAGCCGAAGTCGCTCTTCGTGCCCTCATGCCGTCCGGCGAAGCCCCTCCTGATAGCATTGCTTGCTCAATCCAGAAACGAATCATTGAGAAGCTGCAAGCCGTAGAGTTCATTCCCTGCATCGGTGGCCGAAAGCAGCGAGTTGGGATGGCCAAGCTGTACGAGTCGTACTTCGGCACGGTTCTCGATTCGGATGCGCCTGAACTAGCCGGGGAGAAGCTTGCCGAGCCGAGTTTGGTCGGACAGAAGGATTGCTACGATGTCCTCGGGAGACTGGGGGCACCAGGTCTGGCAGCACAAGACTATCCGAGGTTCCTTCGATTTTGCCGGAACAAGAGCCTTCCCGAATGCATAGAGGCCCTTGCGGCACTCATCCGGGTTGTTGATCAGTTCGCCCCGTCATGGTATCCGCAAGGTGAAAGGGCGGCCTTCCGTGAAGCGTGCCGGGCTGTGCCTTGCTGGTGGACGCAGCAAGGGCGCGCCCGTGATCTGGCCGAATCTCCTCCACTCCTCCGTCCGCCCCTCAAAGACGAACTGCCACCCTGGATTCCTGTGGACGTCCTTATCGAGGAATTCGCCGAGAGTCTAAAGAACGTCGAACAAGCTCGGAAACCGCGCCCGGCCAGCAACGACCCTTGGTCGGAAGTTTGGGCAGACCGCTTGCTCCCAGTGTCCAACGAGACACTGCTTGAAACGGTACTGGCGTCAGCATTGCGCGACAAAACCTCGAACGAATGGTGGGAAGAACGCGGCTGGGACGCTCTGCGCCTGTTCGCAAAGTGGTTTTCTGGAGAGAAGCGTTTTGAGAACCTCGAGCCAATCCCGATCGACGAACCATTGACCGAGCGCCGGGCGCGGTTGGCTGCTGTGCTTCGTCTGCCCACTCGCAAAGGCTGGATTCCCGCGTGTTACTGCTACGCTGGTAGCGCCTGGGATGGTCCTGCCTCATTCGACGATTTCTTTGCCACGATTCCGGATCGCAGCATTCTGCTGCCGTCCGAAAAATGGCCTTCGCTTTTCGACGGCGACCGCGATAAATGGAAAAGAATGCTTCGGTGGGCTGGCGTTTCTTGGGAGCCGAAACTGCTGCACTATCACTCCACCGACGGCGCATCGTTCTGCGGAAGCCCGGATAATCCCTTCGTTCCAATCTCGTGGCCCTACTGGGAAAAGTACTGCGCACATCTCAGACCCGAGAGTTTCGATCGTCGTTCCTCTTTTTGCCCTGAACCGAAGCTCACGGAGCAGTGGGCTTTGGAATTCTTCCCGGAATCCTTCGGTACTGCGAACGAGCACACGCTGTCGCTAATGCGTCCGTTGACGCATCTCGTGAACAGCCGGGCGCATCACATGCGGTACAGCTACAGTGGACGGGACAACGACCGGAAGAACGGTTCAGTTGAGTCGTTGGCGTACTTCCAGATCCATCGCCACGAGTGGCTGCGAGCCAAGCCGAGCGTGCTTTTTCCCGATCCCACGTCAGCCCCAGACGCGACCTACATGCCAGGCAAGAGCCTGTACAGATTGCTGCCGGAAATCGATGTGGTGATCCAAGACAACCAAGAGGGTCGTAACCTCGCGACGCGACTCGTGACAGACTTGGGCATTCGAGACGCACCGCCAGGCAGCGCCGATCAGATTTGGCGAGATTGGTTGGAAAGGTTGCCAAAAAGATTGAGTGATCCGGATGCAGCTAGAAGCCATGAAGACGCAATCCGGGCGCTGTACAAACGCGTTCTTGCCTTCCAAGAGTGTCCGCCTTGGCTGCGGCACCAACCTCTCGCAAGAATCGCTTGCGAGAGATGGAACCCGGAAGCGCAGCGGTGCGAAATCCAGTTCCTCCGACCGCGAGAGGTTTACTATCTCGACGAACCACACCTCGATGCTACCCGTGCGGAACTGGTGCGCCACTTTCCAATCTTCCTATTGCGGCTAGATGAGGGGCAGCGTGCGGTGGAGTGGTTTCACCTGCACGGCAAACTCTCTGCTGTGGTGAAGATCACCCCGCATTGGGACGCGGACTGCGACCGACCGCGCATTGCCGACACGTACGAAATTCGGAAGCCCGCACTTCGCGCAATGTTACGGGGGGAACTCGCAGCGGCGGAGCGTGTTCGCGAAGTGCGTCACCTCCATATCAACATCTCACGCGATCAAAACCAGATCGCAACAGTTCGCGTGGCTGCATGGAATGAAGACGGCGAGATCCTGGTTGACGCAGAGGATGGGCCACGTGGTTTGGCCATCGCCCTCGCACGAATAGCCTCGCAACCTAAACTCGCCGACTCTGTAGAAAACATCCTTCGGGCCAAGGATGACGAAGAAGTGAAACAACGGCTGCGTGATTTCGGGATTCCTGAAGAGGCGATCAGGGAGGCCGTTCCCGCTTCAGTGCCATCAGGGCGGGCCGCTCTGCCTGGTCAGACACACCCTCCGCAATCAAAACCGGAGGACCAACCGACCGCTACCGAGAGCCAGCAGGGGCAGTCGAGATCGCAAACGGGGGACACCCTCGTTACGCGGACGCGATCGCCGGGGCGCGGCTCCGGGGAAGTTTCGCTCGCCGATTCAACGGAGAGGGGACAGAAAGCGGAGGCTTGGCTCAGAAACAGAATCCGAGAAACCTTTGGCTCGGAATGCATGGTCAGCGACGGCCCAGTGCGGGACGAGCAGAATCGCGAAACCGATATTCTCGTAGCTTTCGGCGATCGAGAATTCCACATCGAAGTCAAACACCTCGAAGGTCGCACGGTGTTTTGGTCCGACCTTGAGGTTTCGAAGGCGCAGGACCATCCGGGCAATTACTACATGGCCCTCGTCAGCCCGGAGGACTCCACCGAGGAATATTCGGTGCGCTGGCTTTGGAACCCGCTTTCCCAACTTCTTGCTCAGGCACGCAGCGGTGTCTGGCTCTGGGGCGTATCAAGGTATCCGACTTCGCTCGACACCCAGGAATGGGCAATTCCGGGTTCAACACCGACCAGGCCGGCGGAGCGATTTTCTTTCCGGATCGACGTGACGGACCAGTTCATCGGAGCGCTGCCGAGAGGGCTGGAAGAACTCAAGCGGCGGCTGAGCTCATCGGCATGATGCGCGATCATAGAAGGCCAGTGCGGGGAGCCAATGAGTTCCATTTAGGGCTGCTGGTGTGCGCTGCTTTGGCTGCCGCGCTGCCACGACCAACGTGGCTTCGCCGCGACGGGGTTGCCGTAATGGAAACGCCCTCGGCGCCACCCGCCAACGCTTTCACCGACCTGAAAGGAGCACAAAAATGAAAGGGTTGTTGTGGCTATCGTGCGCCGCGTTTGCCCTTGTCAACGCGGCGACCATTTACGCCCGCGAGCACGAAGGATCGCGCGCGAATTCGATCCTGCTGAACGGCCGGTGGGAATTCTCCGCTGGGGTGGGGGACGAAGGTGCCGAAATGGCGGCCGGACAGCAGAAGCTCTCCTGGCAGCGGGTGAGTTTACCGGGGCCGTTTATGGCGTGGAGCCAGGAAGCAGCGAACCAGACGAAGTTCGTCTGGGCGCGCAGAAACTTCAATGTCACTCCAGCTCAAGCCAAAGGCCTGGCAGTGTTGCGCTGGAATCGGATCGCCTGCGGGGCGGCAGCGTTCATCAACGGTCAGAAGGTGGGCGAGAACGAACCGACCGGGCCGTTTCAAGTTATCGTCCCAGCCGGTGTCCTCAAGCCCGGCGAGAATCAGATCGTGCTGAAGATACGCGGAGCAGCCGCGGTGCGGAAGAGCCGGAGTGGCAATGCCTTGATCCCCGCGGGTTTCGGCGTGGGAATGCCCGAAGTGACGGATGACGTTTGGCTCGACTTTGCCGACACGGCTTACATGAAATGGGTGTTGGCGCTCCCCGATCTGGCAAAAAGCCTCGTGAAGATCCGCGTCACGCCAGCCGGCGGCCAGCGGATGGACGATTTGAAAGTCGTCGCTCAGGTTAAGTCCTGGCCGGACGGGAAGGTCATGGGGGAAAGCCAAGCGTCGGCCAGGCTCGTGCCTGATCCGGATCCCCTCGGAGGCGAGCACTTCTTCGTCGAAGTGCCGATGCGGGGATTTCAGCCCTGGACCTTTGAGAACTGCGCTCTCTACACGGCCCAGGTGAAGCTCACGAGAGCGGGGCGAATTCTCGACGAGGTGACGTTCCGTTTCGGCATGCGCGAGATCGGCATGAAAGACCGCCACTATAAACTCAATGGCAGGAACCTGTGGTTGCGGGGCTCGAACCTGGTCTTCGAGTGGGACTGGGGCGACACGATCACTGGCCATGAGGTGGACTACCTAGTCACCGAAGCGCGCGAGATGAGCATGAACTCCTTCCGCACGCACACTCAGCCGCCGCCGCGATTGTGGTGCGATGTCTGCGACGAGCACGGAACCATGATCCTGGCCGAGTTCCCGGTCCTCTACAATTACGTGGATTACAAATTCACTCCCGAGGAGTACGACATCTGGCATCGAAACGTCCTCACTGACGCGGCGGGCTGGATGGCCCGGCTGTGGAACCATCCCTCGGTCATCATGTGGGTCCTGTCCAACGAATCGCGGGGCGACAATGCGTGGGAAGAGGGACCGTACCAGGACTTCGTCAACGCACTCGATCCAACGCGGCCGACGATCCGCACGGGGAGCACCGGGACCAAGGAGAACTTTGACGTCCACCCGTGCGGCAATGTCACGGAAACGGATGAGGGTCATCTTCAGCCGCAAATCCGGAGTTGGTTCGAGGAAGCGGGCCAGCGCACCACCACTGCCACGGAATACATGAATGACTTTGGGCACCCGCGCACGCAGTGGACGGGCGTGGATGACCGGGGAGCGAACGATCTGGCCGTCGCGCAGATAGGGGCCGAGCACACTGAGGCGATGCGCCGAGCACGACTCGATGGCATCTGGCCGTATATGTACGCGGGCTGGACACGGACGCGGCTCGCAGCGCGTGTCAAAGAGACCGGCAAGGGAAGTGCCGTCTGGAAGGCCAATTATGCCGCGCCGCAGTCGGCCGCCTGGCATAGTTCGCTGTCCCCTGTCCTTGCGAGCCTCGACCTCTTCGACCCGGACTATCGGACAGGCCAGGAGGTCACCACCGACCTCCATCTCATCAACGATTCCTGGCATGATGCCAACATCCACGTCGATCTGCTGCTGACCCGCGAATGCCCGGAGTTCATCCCGGAAGCAAAGTGCTTCGACAGTCCGGTAAGCAAGTGGAGCTACGACTTTGCCCCGAAAGCGGATTCCATCGAGAAGGTTCCCGTCACCTGGAAGCTGCCGGATGCGGAAGGCTGCTACTGGCTTACGGCCCGAATGACCGGCGGGGCGGGGCGCCCGGTGCTCAGCCAGCGATTCGTGCGCGCCGTCGAGCCGCCCGTCGCGTCCGACGCGGCCAAACATCGCACGTTCGTTGTCCTTGGCAGCAGCGATGCCGCGCGAACCTTCTTCAAGTCGAGGGGCCTGCGTACTTCGGATCGGCTCGACCAGTTGTTGTCAGACACCCATGTGGTTGTCATCTGGAATGCCACACACCTGACCGAAGACGAGAAGCGCAGCACCAAGGCGCTTTGTGACTTTGCAGGCCGCGGCGGACGGGTGGTCGTCTTGTCAACGCCGTCCTGGAGTTGGCCGGAACTGTGCGACGTGACCATCGGCCACGAGCCACGGTTTTCGCGCGTGTTTCCGTACCGCGACCTCAGGAACTCGCCTCTCGAGGGTATCGATCACCGGTGGCTGATCCGATGGAACGGCCTGCCCGGCACCGTGGGGGTCGGCCGAATTGAAGGTGCGGCCGTGGTTCACGCAAAGAGAATCCTCTGGGCGCGGGATGTGAACACTACCATCGCGGCCGAACTCCCCGTCGCCACGGGCGACGGCCGCATTCTGTTCGCGCAACTGGACCTCCAAGGCCGCTTGGACCGGTCCAAGCCCAACTTCGATCCCGCAGCGGAGCGAGTCTTGATCAAGCTGCTTGATTCAGGGAGTTTCTAAGGCGAATGCCGCGCGAAACACCAGAAGCAGAACCGCGCCCCCTGGGGAGACGACCCCAGGGTAACGGATCTTGGTCTCGATTGATGCGGGACCTCCACCTGTACTTCGGGCTGTTTATCAGCCCGTTTGTGCTCGTGTTCGCCGTCAGTGTCTTCTTCCTGGTCCACAACTGGCTGCCGAAAGCGGTTCCCAATCCTGCTGGCGCGCGGTCCGTATCGGATCTGCCTTTGCCGGCGAACCTCGATCAGCTTTCGGGACGAGAGCGCATCGACACCCTCAAACCGGCGCTCGACTGGGCGCAGGTTCACGGTGAAGTGGGATGGATTCAACATCTCGCGAAGGAGAATCGCCTGGTCGTGCCGGTCACGGTGCCCGGACGCATCACCACCGTCACCATCGACGTGGCCAAGCGCGAGGCTCGGATCGAGGAGCAGAGCACCGGGTTGGCAAGTGCTTTGGTGGCGCTCCACAAATCACCCGGACCGCATTTGGTCGGCCTGCGCATGAACTGGATCTACGTGCGGGTCTGGTACTGGTTGGCGGATGCGACCGTATATCTCCTTTTGTTCAGCACGCTGAGCGGCGTTTATCTCTGGTACCTTTTGCGCTCAGCACGCAGAATCGGGATCGTGCTGCTTGCCGCCGGAGCGGTCTCCCTCTTCAGTCTTGTCCATGCACTTGTCCACTAAACAGGATGCCGCTGACAAGCCGGTCTCTCGCCGCCAATGGGTCCAGGTCCTCAAGCGCTGGAATTGCAGGCTGCACTACTACCTCGGGTTGTACTTGCTGCTCTTCGTCTGGCTCTTCGCCTTCACGGGGTTGCTGCTGAACCATTCGCAATGGAGGTTCGCCGAGTTCTGGGACAGTCGGCGGCAGACCTCCGACGAGCGCGACATCCTGGCGCCCCCTCCCGGTGGCGACCTGGCTCAGGCCCGCGACCTGATGCGGCAACTCGGAATTCGAGGCGAGATCGAGTGGACGACCACACGAAACGACGCCGCTCTGTTTCAGTTCCGCGCGAGCCGCCCCGGCCACATCGTTGAAATCAAGGCGGATCTCGCTCGAAACAAGGCCACGCTCAAGCGCATCGACCTGAACGCTTGGGGGGTGGTGCGTATTCTGCACACGTTCACGGGCGTGCGCATGGATGATGCACGAAACAGGCGCGATTGGGTGCTCACATCCGTGTGGGCCTGGACGATGGACGCCGTGGCGGCCGGATTGATACTCATGGTCCTCAGCAGTTACTATATGTGGTACGAGCTCCCGCAGAAGCGCAGGTTGGGGGTCATCGTTTTGGCGTTGGGATTTCTGAGCAGCGGTCTGTTTTGTGTCGGCCTGCGCTGCTTCTACTGAAGCAATGAAAACTAAGACGCGGTTCTGGTTGCACACCGTGGCGTTGGCGGCTGGCGCCACCTCTTTCGATGGCCTTGCCGCCGCGAATCTCTCCTCAGGTGAAGCAGCCGATACCCGCCCAGCGGCAAACGTAGCCAGGTTCTCATTCGGCACACCGACCTCCGCCACGCGCGGTGGCTTCACCAAGGTCACCGTTGGCGATGCATTCACCCCAGAGAAGGGCTTCGGCTTTGAGTCCACTCACGGGTTGCTGGCCTTCGATCGCGGAGGCGCTGAAATCGCGCGGCCGAAAGACGAATACACCGCCAGGGTCTATGGAGCATATCGCACGACGTCGGACCTTACTTGCGCTCTGATCGAAGGCACGACCAACCATGCCTTCATCGTCGCCATGCCCGATGGCGAGTACACCGTGTGGCTCATCGCGAGCGATGCGGAGTGGGACCCGCCGCTGTTCGAGGTGTGGGCCAATGGACAGAGGCAACTCGACGTGCGCATCCCCAGGGCGCGATTCGTCTTGATGGAATCGTTCCAGGCACGCGCCACCGACGGGCGTTTACGCCTCGAGTTCAAGGGACCACACGGCTGGCTGTTGAACGGCCTCGTGATCGGCAAAGCGGGGCCGGAATTGCACGACACCGTCGCGAAACTCGAACGCGATATCTTTTTTCTGACCGAGCCCGAGCTGCCCAATTGGAAAGAGGTGAGGCCCGAGCCCACGAATCCGCCTCTGGAATGGAGCGCGGCTGAGCAGCAGAAGGGCTATGTGGTTTTCCCTGTCGATTACACCGAGCCGATCGTGCCGACGTTCGTGCCCGCGCGGGCGACCATTGGAAAACCGCTGACCGCCTTGGCCACCCCCGGCGAATTCGAGCCCGCCACTTTCTGCGTTTCTGCACGCCGGGACTTGGGCGAGGTCACGCTTGAACTGTCGGACTTCGCTGCTGACGGAACCAAGCGGACGATCGCACGGCAGAACGTGGAGGTGGGGATCGTCCGCTGCTAGCCCCAACGCGCCAGCGATCGGGGTGGCAAAGGCGAGTACCAGCTCGTGCCCGAGATGATTGAAGCGCCTGCGGGCCGCGTCCGTCACGTGGGCGCCGGCCAGGTCAAACAGTGGTGGCTCACCGGGCGTGTGCCGGAGGATGCGCCCGCCGGGCGCTACCGGATGTCCCTGATGGTGCGGCCGGAAACGGCGCCACCGACGGTCCTGGAGTGGCGCCTGTTGGTCTGGCCCTTTCACCTGGCCCGCCCAGCCGGCAAGCATTGGGGCACGTGGCTGGAGAGCTTTCCTCCGGTTGGCGGGCTGAGAGGTCCGGAGCGGCGCGGACGCAATACCCCGGCCGAGGAGGCTCGTCTGGTTCGCGCCGATCTGGCGAACTACCAGAACCACGGGTTCGACCTGGCGATATTCAACTACTACTTCGGCGTGACGGAGAACCCCGACGGCGGTTTCACCTACGACATATCGAGGCTTGCGCGGGACCTGGAGTACTGGAAGACGCTTGGCTCGAGCACACCCGTGGCGATCGGCTGCGAGTACACGTTCCGCAACCTGGAGTATGGTTTCGCGGAACCCGGAGCAAGGCACGTCCCCGGCACGTTCAGCCCCAAGTCGCGCCAGGCAATCGTCGGCTTGGTGCGGCTCATCCATGACGAAGCTGAGCGCCGTGGCTGGCCCAAGCTTTACTTCTATCCCATCGATGAGCCGGGCAACAACAAGACGGAGAACCGCATGCGCTTTGCGGAGAACGTGCTCGACTTCGTTCACGAAGTGCCAGGCTGCCAGACGGCCACCACGGTCGGAGCCAGCGACGTGCAGCGGTTGGGCGACCGAGTGGACGTGCGGATCTACGCTTATGGTAGCTACAACCGCAACAAGGTGCTCCAAGAGACGCGGCAGGGCCATCCGTTCTGGTTCTACGAGAATGGGATGTTCTACGGGCACAGCACGCTCGCCTCCCGCAGCCTGGCCGGCTTCGAGTTCCTGCGCTCAGGTGCGGAAGTCGCCACCGCCTGGGGGTTCGACGCCACCCAGGCCAACCCGTACAACGACTTCGACGGCGGTCACAAGGATTGGAACGTGATCTTCCCGGGCGTCGATGCGCCGACGCCGACGATCTACTGGGAACTCTGCCGCGAAGGTGTGGATGACTGCCGTTACGTGGCTACCCTGGAGCAACTGATCCGCCAGGCTGCTGAGCGTGGCAAAACCCAAGCCGCACGCCGGGCCGAGTGCGTGCTGGAACCGCTGCTGGATCCCGACGCACCGCCGATCGATCATCCGTTGGCGTTCGGCCGGTATCGCTGGCGCATCGCCCGCGAGATCTTGACTCTCTTGGGTGACCACGAGCAGGCGCTCTCGTTTCCTGCGGCGGTGAAAAACACGGCGGGACCGGAAAAGGCTGGTCCGAATGTGGTTGCCGACCCGTCCTTTGAGAGCCTGTTTGAGAATTGTCCATTCGGTAGGGCGAGGCGTCGCTGCCGAGCCGATTCTGGGGCTTGTCCACCGGAGACGGCTCATCGGGACGATTCGCCCTACCTTTTTCAAACAGGCTCTGAGGCTGGCCCTCAAGCCGACGGTTTCCCCATTCCCGCGTACCAGATCGCTGATGCGTATTCCATTCCGGAGAAGAAGCCCGTAGGCGCGTTGAGCGTGACTGACGAAGTCGCTCACTCCGGCCGCTATTCCTTGAAGTGGGATTTCAGCAAGGCGGCAGGCAAAGGCTCGGTCTATGCCGGCAAGCGGTATCTCATCGTCAACGTGCAGGTGCCCCAAGAGGCGGCCAGGCAAGTGCGCGGCAAGCGCGTCGGGGTCGGCTATTGGTTTCGGCTGGGTGGCGGGGCGGCCGTGCCGGGCATGACCCTGCGGGAGTTTGGTAGTCGAGAGTACCTGGACGGAATCAGCTACCGGGGCGGCGTGGACGACCCGGCCGTCTGGAACCACTTTGAAGCCGAAGGTCGCCTGCCCGATAACTTCGAGAACCTGGACATTCACATCAGTTGCCCGGTGCCCGATGAGCCGGGATTGGCTGAGAAGTCCGTGTTCTTTCTCGACGACGTCTCCCTCCAGGCGATCGAAGAACCGCCGCTCGTCGTCGCAACGCCCTTGGATGAATACTACCGGGGCGAAACGATCCGGTGGACCGTCGCGACCGCCGCATCCGCAGGCCAGGTGCGGGTCCAACTCCTGTCCCTGGGTCGGCTCATCGCCGGCCAGACCGGTCCGGTCGCGACCGGTCCGTTGCACGGCACCTTCGAAACCGGCAGGCTCCGGGCCGGCATCTACACTGTGCGAGCGACCCTCGGTCCGCCGGGTCAGGCTTCAACGACGGCCGAGCGGCAGATCATCCTCGCTCCCTATCCGTTTGACTGGCTGGCACGTTGACCAGGCTCATGTCCTACACGCGACTGAATCGAACCGGGTTTCTGATGTTCGCGGCGATCCTCCTTGGCGCGGCGACTCCGCTGCCGGCTGCTCTTCCCGGCAGCCTGTTGCGGGTCAGCAAGGAGAACCCGGGGTACGCCCACCTCACCGTGGCTCAGTCCGCGATGATGACCGGTGGCTACCAGGGCTTGGTACAGGGTGTCAGTGACGAGCAGCCCTGGGGCGATCTCCTCGGCTATCTGGTCGCGCAAAGCCAGTGGTATGATCTCGGCACTGCATGCCCCCACGACGATCACGACGTGTTTCTTCTTGGGAACATCCTTGCCCGTGTCGCGGGAGAACCGCTGGCGGCCATGTTCAAGCGGAGGATCGCCGACCCGATCGGAATGACCCGCTGGGACTGGGGCGTTGCGGGCATTCTCGACGATAGCCTCCCGCTCAATAACGTCGCCGGCACGCCCTCCCGATCCCCCGGTATCCAGACGAGCGCGCAGGACTTCGCCCGACTCGGCCACCTGTTCTTGAACGACGGCTTGTGGAACGGCAAGCGGTTGCTCACCGCCTCGTTCATCCAGCAGGCGACCTCGACGCAGGCCCTCGCATCGCTGCCTCATGCCAGTGGCGCCGACCCGGCGGCCGAACCGCCAAGCCTGCAGCGCTCGGAGGCGGAAGCGGAGTTCCGCGCCACCTCGGGTGCGTCCCGCATGTTCTCACCCGTGTCGGAGCTCCCTCGGCGAGCAGGCTTCCCCGATCCGCTTATCATGTCCGACGGACGGCGCGTCACCACAGGGCAGCAATGGTTCAACGAGCGTCGGCCCGAGCTCCTCGCCCTGTTCCAGCACTTTATGTACGGTTTCCTGCCTCCAGCGCCCAAAGAACTGACCGGCAAGATCGAGCGCGAGGATCGTGGCGCGTTCGGCGGCAAGGCGACGCTCAAGGAAGTGACCTCACATTCGGACCGCCCGAATTGCCCCCGATTCACCTGATGCTGATTATTCCCAACCGCCGACGGGGTCCCGCCCCGGTCGTTCTAGGCATGAACTACTTCGGCAACAACGGGAGCGACGTGGGGTTCTCCCCACCCGTGTGGGGATGGTCCGAAAGGCGAAGCGTGAAGAACCAGAAATACTACGTTCTCCCCACCCGTGTGGGGATGGTCCGCGTCGGGTTGCCGATCTTGTCTGGCAGGCCATGTTCTCCCCACCCGTGTGGGGATGGTCCGCATATAAACCGGTGGCTCCGTGGAGCACTAGCGTTCTCCCCACCGTGTGGGGATGGACTTCTCGATTTTCGACAACCGGACGCTCACGCTGCTGGAGGCCGTTCCAGAACTCCGTGGCGATCCCGATCTGAATGCGACGAACGAGGGGGTCACCCTGGTCTGGCTGAAGTGAGTTCAACAGGAATCTGGATTCTGTGAGTATGTTTGACCGCCACATCGGAATCGACTATTCGGGGTCGATTGCCCCCTCCTTCCTAAACAAAGCCCTCAACGGTAAACTTCGAAACCATCATCAAATCAAAGCCAGATAGAATGACACCCGAACTCCAAAACCTGCTTGTCCAAGCACAACAAAACGCCGCCGGTGCTCAACGGCACGCCCAGTTCGTAGGTTACTCCACCTACGTCGCGATTATTGTCTGCGTGATATTCGCTGTGCTCATTTTCTGGAAGCTCTGCCAGATTCAGAAGCAGCTCATTACCAACTCCCACACTCAGCAGTGGAAACCCTCGGCACAAGCGGGTCTGGTCAACCCAGAACCTACGATGCCGCCAACGGCACAGTCGCGGATTCAGGACGATTCCCGTTACATGCCGAAAAGATGATGAACCCCGGCGCTGGATATTGGGAGTGGTCATCCCCTTCCTCTGGTGTGGGGATGTGGTGACGGTTCCACCAGATCGGCTCGTTGGCCGAAGCCGTCTGACCAGAGTCGAGTTCCGGCATGACTTTTGGCAGGACACACCTTCGAAACCAGTGTAATTGTCAGGACACCGTGAAACGCTGGTTGAAGAGGCTCGGAATCGTGACCGCCGGAATGGTCGGCCTTTGCCTCGCCTTCCTGGTGGTCGAACACGTCCGGGGCCGATGGATGCTCCAGCGACGCATCTCGGGGCTGGAATCTCACGGCGAGATTCTGTCCGTTTCCGCCCTGGAACCGAAGCCCCCGCCTGCCGACGAGAACAGTGCTTTCGCCCTCATGTCGCTGAGCAACCGGTTTGAAGCCGCCCTGACGAACTCCAGCGCCTACCCACCCTCGATGCGGTTCACGGCACCCGGTCGTGCGCTGGTGACCTCCAGGCTCAAGCAATGGACCTTCGGTGGCAAGAGCACGTTCGATTGGAACGACATCAAGGAGGAGGTCGAACGTGGGCGGGAAGTCTTGATCGCCCTCCGGTCCGCGGCAGCACTGCCCGCTTACGACAGCGGTTTCAACTACCAGAAAGGTTTCGTGGATTTCCAACTCGGTCCGGTGGTGATGGTGAAACGTGCTATCCAGGTTCTGAACTGCGCCGCGATGTACGATCTGAAGCAGGGGCAGTTGGATGCTGCCCACAGCAACCTGTGTGCTCTCGTGAAACTGGCGGTGAACCAGAAACCCGAACCCCTGGTGATCTCCCAGTTGGTGCGCCAGGCATGCGTGGCCATCGCCTTCAACTCCACTTGGCAGGCGCTCCAGACGCCTGGTTGGACGGACAACCAGCTTGCCGCTCTCCAGGCGGCCTGGGGCAGTTGCGACCTGCCGGGCGACATGGGAAAGGCATTCGAGATGGAGCGGGCGATGGGGTTGGATTTCTATCGGCAGGTGAGAGCCTCCCGAGAGAAGCTGAACTCGGTGCTTGGCCAGCGGGAAGGTGCCGAATGGGGAGAACTGATGGATTCATTTCCGACCGAGGGATTCTGGCTGCACTACGTCCACGTACCCGTCTGGCGCATCGCCTGGATTGATCAGGATGTGTTGCGGGACTTGGAACGGTGGCAGATCATGATCGAGCGAGAG
>Ga0315274_10004314_pt1 | contig 20941 bp, 18 predicted proteins | sample YL17G02_20_MG_FD_203700 | JGI IMG/M metagenome (GOLD analysis project Ga0315274, IMG submission 203700) | Sediment microbial communities from Yellowstone Lake, YNP, Wyoming, USA - YL17G02_20 | ecosystem: Environmental > Aquatic > Freshwater > Lake > Sediment | place: USA: Wyoming | collected...
AGGCCTTGGGCGTGTCGCGTCCCACGGTTCAGCTTTGGCGGCAGCGGTTTCTCGCCCTGCGCATTGCGGGTCTGGAGAAGGATGCGCCTCGGCCAGGTCGCAAGCCGCGCTTGTCGCCGGAGAAGATCAAGGCGGTGGTGGAGGCGACGTTGCACAGCACGCCTGCGAATGCCACCCACTGGAGCACACGCAGCATGGCCAGGGCACAGGGACTGTCCGAGGCCAGCGTTCGCCGAATCTGGAGGCAACACAACCTCAAACCGCACCTGATCGAGACCTTCAAACTCAGCCGCGACCAGCGCTTTGTCGAGAAGCTGCAGGACGTCGTCGGGCTCTACCTGAATCCCCCGGACAGGGCGTTGGTGTTGTGCGTGGACGAGAAGAGCCAGATTCAGGCGCTGGACCGAACGCAACCGCTGTTGCCCTTGAGGCCAGGCATTCCGGCCCGACAAACGCACGACTACAAGCGCCACGGGACGACGACGCTGTTCGCCGCCCTGAGCATGCTGGATGGGCGGGTGATCGGGGATTGCATGCCGCGCCATCGGCATCAGGAATTCATTCGTTTCCTCAAGCGCATCGACGCTGAGACGCCGCAGGAATTGGACCTCCACCTGATCGTGGACAACTACGGGACTCACAAACACCCTCGGGTTGCGGCGTGGATTCAACGCCACCCTCGCTTCCATCTGCATTTCACCCCGACCTCCTGTTCATGGTTGAACTTGGTCGAGCGCTGGTTCCGCGAGATCACCGACAAGCGCATCCGCCGCGGGACGTTTTGCAACGTGCGGGCCTTGATCGCAGCCATCCAACAGTACCTGGACAATCACAACCAAAACCCTCAGGTGTTTGTCTGGAGCGCACCCGTTGAACGGATCTTGGCCAAGATCGCCAAATGTAAAGAAGCGTCAGACGCACTACACTAGCCATCAGGGAGAAGGCCCTCGGCCCAGATCATTCCGATGTGGCCCAAACCCTCAACAACCTCGCGGTGCTATACGACTCCCAAGGCCAGTATGCCGAGGCCGAGCCACTCTACAAGCGCGCATTAGGTATCAGGGAGAACACCCTCGGTCCAGATCACCCCGATGTGGCACAAAGCCTCAATAACCTGGCACTCCTGTACAACTCCCAGGGCCGGTATGCCCTGGCCGAGCCGCTCTACAAGCGATCCTTGGGGATTCTGGAAAGCGCTCTCGGCCCGGATCACCCCGATGTAGCCAGGTGCCTCAACAACATCGCAATGCTGTACAACGCCCAAGGACAGTATGCGCGAGCCGAGCCCCTCTACAAGCGTTCACTGGCTATTTGGGAGAAGACCCTCGGTCCAGACCACCCCGATGTGGCCAGCGCCCTCAACAACCTCGCGAAGTTGTACATGAGCCAAGCCCAGTACGCGCAAGCTGAGCCGCTCTGCAAGCGCGCTCTCGCGGTCAGGGAGACGGCCCTCGGTCCAGATCACCCCGATGTGGCCCAAAGCCTCAACAACCTCGCATGGCTCTGCAAGAGTCAAGGCCGATACACGCAAGCCGAGTCGCTCTACAAGCGCTCCCTGGTGATCTGGGAGAGGACCCGGGGGCCGGATCACCCCGATGTGGCCAGGTGCCTCAACAACATTACCATGCTGTACAGCAGCCAAGGACAGTATGGGCAGGCTGAGCCGCTCTACAGGCGCTCGTTGGCGATTTGGGAGGACACGTTTGGCACGGATCATCCCGATGTGGCTGCCGGTCTCAACAACCTAGCGATGCTGTACGCCTCCCAGGGTCAGTATGCCGAGGCCGAGCCGCTCTACAAGCGGTCGCTGGCAATCTGGGAAGAAGCTCTCGGCCCGGATCACCCCGATGTGGCCGAGAGCCTTGCGAACCTGGCACAGCTCTATGCAAAGACGGGCCGTCAGAAGAGGGCAAGAGAGCTCAGGGAACGAGCAGCCGCAATCCGAGCAACAAGACGATGAGACGCGATGGCCAGCAATGAGGTGCAGCCTGCAGTGCCGTGCCACCCGTCGCGGTCGCTACCGTCCCATCACCCCTCAAGAGGTCCAGGCCCCGGCGAGCCCCCCGAGGCCTCAGCCCAGCTTCGCCGGATCTTCGAGAAGTGCCCTGACAAGGTTTATGAATCGAGCCGCAAGAACCCCGTCCCCGACGCGATGATCCATGGAAAGAGTGGCGTTCATCATGTCTCTTACCTGGATGCTTCCATTCTCTGCCGGGATGACCGTTGGCTTCACCGAGGACACGGATAGGATTGCGGCCTCGGGCGGATTGATGATCGCGATGAAGTTGTCCACACCGTGCATCCCCATATTGGAGATCGTGAATCGGGCCGGAGCCACAGAAACCTGCCGGCCTTCGCGGGCCGCGGCCACAACTTGCCGCGTGCGCTTCGCCAACTCCGCCAGCGACAGGCCATCCGCCCCTTCCACGACCGGCACAACCAGCCCGGCATCGGTGGCAGCTGCAATGCCTACGTTGAGGTCGTCCCATAGGATCAGGTTGCCTTCGTCTCTCACCATGCTGTTGAGCTGCGGGAACTCCCTCAACGCCAGCACGCAGGCGCGTGTGATCAAGTCGGTCAGCGAGATGCCGTCTGTGTCGGCGTTCGGCAGGCGGCTGTTGAAGTCCGACCGGTAGCTCTTGGCGGCGGTCATGTCGACCGCAACCGTGACGTAGAAGTGCGGGATGCTCTGCTTGCTGAGCAGCATCCTCCGCGCCGTTACCTTGGCGACCTTGCTCATGGGAGCAAGCCGACCGTGATCCACAGCCGCTTCTTCCGGCGGCCTTCCGCTCGAGAGCCGCTCGGCGGCGGCAAGGACGTCCTCCGCAGTGATGCTCCCCTGCGGGCCGGTGCCTGTGATCCCATCCAGCGCGACACCCCTCTCCTGCGCCAATTGCCTGGCTTTGGGGGACATGCGGATCTTCCCATCCCCAGTCCCAGCCCGGGCTGCAGCCGGCCGCGCCTGTCCTTCCTCTGGGGAGGCCTTCTCAACGGCACTCACCGCCATCTTGGACGGCACCAGCGCATCGGGGATTGCTTCGCCGGGATTGCCAACCACGGCGATCACCGAGAACACCTTGGCCTCCTCGCCTTCAGCGAAGAACGTCCTGAGCATGACACCGTCCTGCGGTGCCGTCACTTCAAGGACCGTCTTCTCCGTTTCGACCTCGCAGACAACGTCCCCTTTCCTGACCGGCTCCCCGGCTTTCCGATGCCACCGAACGATCGTCCCCTTCTCGATGTCCTGACCGCCCTGCGGCATGATCACTTGCGCCACCATTCCCCATCCTCCTGCATCGCCGTACACACGCCCTGACCCAGTAGCGCATGCCCGTCCTCAAGACAAGACCCCCATCGTCACCCAAGAGCCCGTACAGCCTCAACGATGTCATCGACGGAAGGCACGCACAGCTTCTCCAAGTTGAGACTGAAGGGTATCGGGGTGTTCTTGCCCGCGACGCGAACCGGCGGTCGATCCAGATCGAAGAACGCATCCTCAACCACCATGGCGGCAACGTCGCCTCCGACACCGCCCCGCTTGCACGCCTCGTGAACGATGACCAGCTTTCCGGTCTTCTTGACTGAGGCGAGGATGCATTCCTTGTCCATGGGAACCAGACAGCGCAGGTCGATGACCTCCGCCTGCACACCCTCGGAGGCAAGCCGTTCGGCGGCCTCGAGGCACTTCAGCGTCATATGCGAATAGGTCACCAGCGTGACATCCGTGCCTTCCCGCTTGACGTCCGCCTTTCCCAGCGGGATCAGGTACTCCTGTTCGGGGACTTCGCCCTCCGTCATGTAGAGGAGCTTGTGCTCGATGAAGATCACCGGATCATCATCCCGAATGCTCGACTTGAGAAGCCCCTTGGCATCGTAGGGCGTTGACGGCATCACGAGTTTGAGACCCGGGATGTGGTAGAAGAGCGCCTCCAGGCTTTGCGAGTGCTGCGCCGCAAGACTGTTGCCGGTCCCGCCTTGCGTCCGCAGGACCATGGGCACGGAGCCTTGCCCTCCCGACATGAAGCGGTACTTGGCCGCCTGGTTGAACACCTGGTCCAAGGCGAGGCAGGTGAAGTCAACAAACAGTACTTCCACGATCGGGCGGTTCCCAACGATCGCCGCTCCGGCCGCCATGCCCACGAACGATGCCTCTGAGATCGGCGTGTCGATCACCCGCTCCGGGCCGAACTGCTTGAAGAGCTGGTCCGTGACCTTGTAGGAGCCGCCCCGCTCGCCAATCCCCTCCCCGATACAAAAGACAAGTGGATCCCTCTCCATTTCCTCCTTGATGGCAAGCCGGAGGGCATCGCGGTACTTAAGCATGGCCATGGAACGACTCCCGGTGCTTGACTGCTTCCTGACTCTGCCCTGCCCCATTCGGTCCTGAGCGCTCAGCTCTCGAGTCTCTCCGCCGATTCGCTACAGAGACGCGATCTCCTGGAGGAAGTCAACCTCCGAGGGCTGGGGGCTTTGGATGGCGAATTCCACCGCCTTCGCCATTCCCGCCTCCACGCGTGTTCTAATCGTCTCGATCTCCGCCTCCGCTACCCCTGCGGCGGTGAGGTGGTCCCGCAGCACGTTGATCGGATCATGCGCCTTCCACCGAGTGAGGTCCTCTTGGGGCATGTAGGCACCGGGGTCATTGATGTGGTGCCCCCCGTGCCGATAGGTCTTGCACTCGATCAATGTGGGGCCCTCCCCCGCCCGGGCACGCCTCAGCGGCTCCTCCATCGCACGATGGATTTGCAGCGCGTCGTTCCCATCCAGCGAGAGACCCGGTATCCCGTAGCTCTCCGAGCGCTTGGAGAGATCCTGCACGAGCGTGGACTGCTCAACTGGAGTTGAGACGGCGTAGTGGTTGTTCTCGATGACGTACAGGACGGGAAGCTTGAAGATCGCGGCCATGTTGAGGCACTCATGGAAGACCCCATTGTTGCATGCACCATCGCTGAAGAAGCACACCACTACCTGATGACTCCCTTTCTGCCGGATGCCCATCGCCGCCCCCGTCGCGAGGGGAATGCCTCCACCTACAATCCCATTGGCGCCCAGATTGAACTGGGCGAGGTTCGACACATGCATCGAGCCTCCTCGCCCCTTGCAGTACCCCGTCGCCTTGCCGAACAGCTCGGCCATCACCAGTCGCGTGTCATGCCCCTTGGCGATTGCGTGCCCGTGCCCCCGGTGGGTGCTGACAATGTAGTCGTCGAGCCCAAGCGCCGAGATCACTCCTACGGCGATGGCCTCCTCGCCGATGTAGGGATGGAAGTAGCCGCGGATGTTGCCTAGCCGGTACTGTTCGATCGCCGCCTCTTCAAACCGGCGAATCGTGAGGGCGACTTCGTACATGGTCCTCAGGAGGTCTGCATTCGCTTCATTCATTCGGACACCCTCGACCTACTGGAGTCGATCCCGCCCGGGACCTCGGCCCCAGGGTTGTGCGATCAATATCTGCCATGTGCATCGAGGCACCGCGGCCCTCGCTCTGGCCGGCGGACTTGCCGGAGAGCTCCGCCAGTATCCGCTTCGGCTCATGCCCTTTGGCAATGGCATGGCCATACCCGCGGTGAGCGCCGATGATGTACCGGGTCGCGTCATCTTCCTCCGTCCTCGCGCCAACGCCATTCGGGCTATCTGCTTGCACTTCTCCCCGGCCACCGATCTGGAGAAGCCACGACATTCTGGCTCTCACCGCGAGCCGGCGGACGCTCACGGGCTCCCGGAGCCGACCACCTCTGTCGCTCACAACTGTGGAAGGCGGCGCAATGTCACCGCCGAGCGATTCTCCTCGACGGCACACTCGCGCGAATCGAGACGTGCCGACCCTCAGGCAGCGACCGACAACCGGTCGGTGCCGATCCCGTTGTCGCTGCAGGATGCCTGCTTCCGGGCGGCCTCACCCCTTGGTCCCGGTGAGCTTGACCCCCTCCACGAAGTACCTCTGACCGACAAAGAACACGAGTACCAGTGGCAGGGTGGTCAGTGTGGCGGCTGCCATCAGCAGGCCCCAGTAGGTGTCCCTCTGCGCCCGGAATGCGTACAGTCCCAATGTGAGCGGAAACTGGCTTGTGTTCGAGAGATAGACAAGAGGTCCAAAGAAGTCGTTCCAGGTCCAGAGAAACATGAACACAGCCATCACCAGCAGCGCTGGGCGCACCAGCGGAAGCATGATCTGCCAGAAGATCCTGAACTCGTTCGCGCCATCTACACGCGCGGCGTCGGCCAGTTCCATCGGCAAGGTGAGATAGAACTGGCGCATCATGAAGATGAAGAAGGCATCGCCAAAGAACTTCGGCACAATCAAGGGCACGTAGGTTCCCAATTGGCCCAGCGCCTTGAACAAGATGAAGGTAGGGATGAAAGTGACAATCGTCGGGATCATCAGCGTGCCAACGGTGATCGAGAACAGCAGGTCGCGACCCGGAAAGCGCAGTCGCGCAAAGCCATAGGCGACCGCCGCACAGGAGACCACCGTTCCGAACGTCACGGTACCGGCGAAGAAGATGCTATTCCACAGGAGGCGAAAGAACGGGAAGCGCGGGTAGTTGATGACTTCCTGGAAATTGCTCCAGCGCGGCGGGCTTGGCCACCACTGGATCGGCTGCGAAAAGACCATGTCATTGGGTTTCAGCGCGGAGATCACCATCCAGACGAACGGCAGCATGAAGGCCAGCGCCACGCCGATCAGAAGTGCGTGGCGCCACGCCGAAGACGCCTGGGCCTGGAGCTTCCGCCGCACGGCAGGCCGGCCAAGGATTGACTTGGCTGGGCCGGCAACGTCGGCAGTTGCCGCATCGTCTGGGGCCGAGCTTCGTTCTGACCGTGGGTTCATGTGCCTGATCCGTCGTCTTCGCGAAACACCCACAAGCGCGCGCTGCGGAAGATCACGATTGTCACCAACATCACGGCCGCAAAGAGCACCACCGACAACGCGGAGGCGTATCCCATCTTGAAGTACCGAAAGGCATTGCGGTAGATGTGCACCATGTACATCAGCATGGACTCGAGAGGCGCTCCGGTTGTGCCGCCGATTACCAGCGGCTGAGAGAAGACCTGGAAGGCACCGATGATGTTCATCACCAGGTTGAAGAGGATCACTGGGCTAAGGAGCGGCAAGATGATGTTCCACAGTTTCTGCCAGGCCCCGGCACCGTCGATGGATGCAGACTCCAACAGGCTCTTGGGGATATCCTGCAGACCGGCCAGGAAGATCAAAGTGGTCGCGCCGATTCCCCACAGGCTCATGATGATGAGGCCGGGCTTGGACCATGCCGGATCGGAGAACCACGCCGGTGCCGGCAGGCCCACCTGCCGGATCAGCGTATTCACGAGCCCGGCCTGTGGTTCAAACATGACAATGAACACGATCGTACCCGCGATGGGCGGGACGACCGAGGGCAAGTAGAACAGCGTCCGGTATATGCTCATGCCCGCCGCGCGCATGTTCAGCACGAGCGCCAGGGCGAGCGACAGCACCAGCCCCAACGGGACAGAGAAGACCGCGTAGAAGAGGCTGTTCCTCACCGCGGGCCAGAAGGAAGGATCGCCCGTGAACATCGTCGCGTAGTTCTGCAGCCCGACCCAGTTGGGGGCCTGGACAATGCTGTAGTCCGTGAAGGACAGGGTCACCGACGCCACGACAGGGTAGGCCGTGAAGACCAGCAGGCTGATCACCCACGGCAGAACGAAGAGCATCCCCGCGCGCGCCTCGCGTCGCTGCATCGCGCTCAGATGCGCCCACGGCGAGCGGATACCAGACATGCGTGGCACCTCCGGCCCTGCCCGAGGCAAGTGGGGAGCGGCCCGCAGGCCCCTCCCCACTGTCCGTCGAAATCGCTCAGGCGCTCGCAAGTGCTGTGTCAAGTTCCGTCTGGCACAGCTTTTGAGCTTCGGTCAGGGCCTCCTCGGGCGTGGCTTGCTTGCCGAGTATCTGCTGGATCGCACGACCGATCTGGTCATTCCCGAAGTCCTGCACGGGGGAGGTCCACATCGCCGTGGCGACATCAAGCTGACCGCGGAAGAACGCCTGAATATCTTCGGCGAACGCCTGCCCGCGCTCCTCGACGACCTTCGTCGGCACCAGATCCGACGGCACGGACTTGTTGGCCGGAAGGTCGGGCACGAGGGCGAACCACACCAGAATGCCCTCGCCGGAGATGTAGTCCATGTAGTTGAAGGCCTCCTGCACGTGCGCGGCGCCCTTGGGGATGACCAGCCAGTTGGGCCAGTAGCCAGAGGACGTCTTGCTCCCACTGGGTCCTACCGGGAATTGGGCGGCGTCCCAGCGCTTAAACGTGGGGGCCGAGCCATACATGTCACCGCAGAACCAGTTGCCGTTCGTGAGCATGGCCATTCGTCCCCCCTGGAAAGCCGGTGGCCTGCCCTGCGCATCTGGGACCCCACTCCAGTTCCCGGACGTTGTGATCTTGACGAAGTCACCCTTGTACTCCTCTTCCAGCCAATCGAGGGCGTACTGCATCATCTCGATATTCTGCTCGGAGTTGAGGGTGTACTTGAGGTTGACGGCGTCGAAGAGCTGCGAGCCGTTCGTCGCCGACCAGATGGCCAGCTCGACCGCCGCATAGCTTGGATTGGCAGGGTCGCCCCAGGGGAAGAACCCGGCCGTCTCCAGCGTGTCGCCATTCCAGTGGGTGAACTCCTTGGACAGCTGGCGCAGTCCATCCCAGGTCTTGGGGAAGTCCGCGCGGCCCGATGGTATCCCCTTGGATTCGAACAGCTCCTGGTTGTAGAAGAAGCCGTACGCGCCAGCGGTCACGGGCAGACCGTATGTCGCGCCCCGGAACTGACAGCTGGCAAGCACGCCGGTCGGCCAGTTCTCGAGCTTGGAGTACTTGGAGCCAGCCATCATCGCATCCAGCGGCTCCAGGGCGCCACGAACGGCGAAGGCAACCGGAGAGGTCCAGATGATGGTGGCATCGGGTGGGGTGCCGGCGGCGATATTGGCCAGCAGGACCTCATTGAACGACTGCTCGCCTGCGTAGCATTGCGCGGCACCGATGGAAACGTTGGGATTGATCGCATGATAGTTCGCGGCGATTGTGTCGAAGCTGGAGCACCACACGGCGGACCCGCCGGGTGTCCAGTAAGCGAGGGTGATGGGTTCAACCGCAGTGGCCGGAACCGCGGTGGCTCCGGACACCGCGGTGGAAGCCAGCGTCGTCGGGGCAGGCGTCACAGCCTTCCCGCAGGCTGCAAGGAAAGCAGCCCCGCCCCCCACGCCAGCCAACTTCAGGAAAGCACGCCGCTCCAGCATCTTGCTCGCGTATGACTTGCGTTCTGGCGACATCTCCATCCTCCTATTCGAAGCTAACGGGGAATTGATCCCACTGATCATCCGACGGCCCGGCGATCGATATGGTGGTCGTGATCGCTATTGTCCCCTCCTTCCCCTATGCGGCCGAACGGGAGCGCTCCAGCCTTCTGGCCCTGCGGGTTGACGGCTGTCGAGGCGACGAGGCTCCCCTTCCAGCCAGAAATGGTGCGGCCAGCCAAGCGCGCTGCAGGCATACAACTGGGAAGCCCCAGCCAGGGCGCGTAGTTCATAGTCCGTCCGTTGGATCGTGCACAAGATGGGCGGCATCTGAAGGCACCGCGTCTTTGGGTTCGTCGGGGAAGGCCGGCGGCGTGAAGGTGCTCTGGATCAGCTTCGCCTGACCGTCTCGACCCGACTCCTGCGCCTTGAGCATGATCTCCAACACATGGTAGCCGTGGGCTGGAGTTATGATCGGACGCGCACCGGTCTGAATGCACTTCACCAGGTGCCGCAGCCCGTCCACCCACGGCCACGCCGGTTCGGGCTCTCCATAGACCTGCCAGGCCCCCACACTGTTCAGCCAGAGCTCGTAGCCCTCCGGATCCCAGTCGTCCCCCATCATCTGGATGGTGCCGCGCGTCCCGTAGAGCTCGATGGCCGGGCAGCGGTACTTCTGAATCGTGTAGCCGGTTGTGACCACCGCGAAGACCGACTCGCCGAAATCAAGGAGCACATGCGCATTGTCCTCGGCCTGCACTTTCATGAGCTTGTCCTCGACGACGCGCTCAGGGATTGCCACGCCTGTCATGGCCATCACGCGCTTGACAGGGCCCAGAAGGCCGGTCAGGCTGGTGACGTTGTAGACGCCCATGTCGAATAGGGCGCCGCCGCCCGGGAGGTAGAACCATTGGCCCCACCACGGTCCGGCCCAACCATACAGGGCGCGCGCCAGCTTGACATCGCCGATTTCGCCGCGGTGCACACGCCTCCAAATCGCCTGGTAAGTCTTGCTCAGGATGATGTGCGGGGCGGGCATGAGGATGCCCGGTGCGGTCTCAGCGATCTCGATCAGCTCGGCCGCCTCGTCCAAGGTGGCTGCCAGCGGCTTCTCCACCAGCACATGCTTGCCCGCCTGGAGGGCCGCCTTGGTGATGGGGCCGTGCTCAAGCATTGAAGTGAGTATCAGTACCAGATCGACATCGTCGCGCTCGATGACCTCTTGATAGCGCGTGGTAAAGAGCTCAACGCCGAACTTCTCTCGCATGAATTGCTTCTTCGATTCATCGACGTCGCAGGCCAGTACGACGTCAGCCATGCCACGGAAGTGCAACTGCTCGGCCAGCTTCATATACTTGACCACGACGCTTCCACACCCGATCACGCCAATTCGCACAGGCTTCGCCATCGCGCTATCTCCGATTGTCTGACCACGAGCGGCGAGGCGCCAGTGCTGGGCCTTGCACTTGTTGCTCACGGTCTGTTGTGTCCAACTGCTCGCGTCGCGCGCGGTCAGCTGACCACGCCGCCTTTCGATGGGACCGTTCCTTTGGCGCAGTCTGTAGGTCAATGCAACAGCCTTGGGGATCGCCTTCACGCGGCGCGCAGCCGCATCGGACGCGCCTATCGACAGGGAGCTCACCTGCGTAGGCTGTGAAGTGCGACAACCGCGACCCCGGTCCCTCGGCCGTCATGGCTCCAATTGCCCTTCTGCGAGCCGTTCCCTAGACCCTTTGCCCGGCCTCCCAGGCGCCACGATCCCCACCGTCGCCAGTTCGGCAGCGATCACCTCCAGCCCGGCGCGCCTCAGCGACATGAGCTGCTCCGGAGCGGCGCGCGCATCCGTGATGAAGAGACTCAGCTGCTCAAGGGGGCACACCCGAACGAGGCCCCGTTTGCCCAGCTTCGTGTGATCGGCCAGCACCACCGCCCGTTCGGTCGAGGCGATGAGCGCGCGCCCAACCGCGGCCTCTGGCTCATCGGACATCGATAGCCCATACTCTGGGCTCATCCCGCTGGCTCCCAGGAACGCCATCTGGCAGTGGATGTTCTCCAAGCTGCTGATCGCCTGGCTCCCGACCAGTTCGTACGAGTTGCGGTTGAGCGTGCCCCCGGTGACAATGACGTGTTTGGTGGATTGCCCCTGCAGTTCCAGCGCAACGTTGATGGCACTGGTGACGATCGTAAGCTCGTCCACTGGCCGCAGCATGCGGGCCAGGGCCGTGCATGTCGAGCCCCCAACAAGTGCGAGCGTCATGCCAGGAGTAACAAGCTGCATGGCGGCCAGCGCGATGGCCCGTTTCTCGTCAAGCTGCTTGGCTGCCCTGCTGGCATACGGGAAGTCGTAGTCGATGGGCACGCGCAGATGCGCTGCCCCGTGAGTCCGAACCAACAGGCCATCCGTCTCCATGACGCTCAGCTCTCGGCGGATGGTCGAAGGCGACACGTGCAAGCTGCTGCTGAGCTCCTCCACCTCCATTTCGTGATGGATAGCCAGCTGGTGAATGATCCTCAGTCGCCGATCACTGGTCATGCCGGCTCCGAAGGCCAAGTCCGACGCCATTCATCGATGAAGACCTCTACGTTTCGCCATGTCTGTGGGGCGTCGATGGTCAGATTGTCGACAGGAGAGAGGATGAAACCATCCGGAGCGAGCGATTGGACTGCCTCTCGGACGGCCGTCCGGACCTCCTCCTCAGTGCCCCTTTCCACGGTCACTGCCCCGGACACGCCTCCCCACATGCAAATGGTCGATCCGATCGTCTTCTTGATCTGCGTCAGGTTCGTGCGCCGGCCCTGGACAGGATCGATTCCGATGAGCACATCCAACCCCGAGGCCAGGTGGTCGGCCAGCATAGGCTCTAGCCCGCTGGAACAGATGTAGCCGAATCTCGCACCACGCTGATGGGCCAGATCGACCTCGGCTTTCAGGCGAGGCAGGATTGACTTGTGGTAGAAGCCAGGGGTGACGAAGTCGCAACCCTCATACCAGGCCCGCCGGATGAAGATGTCCACCGGTGCCGACAACACCACCTCCATCCGCCGCAGGTTCCACACATGAATCATTTCCAGCAGGTCGTCGACGAATTGGGGCCGGTCCATCATGTGGAACATCAGCGGCTCCATGCCGCAGACCCAGTTGGCCAGATCCATGCCCACGCCCCAGCCGCCGGCCAGCAGTGCTCCATGGCTCTCGACAAAGGCCCGCGCGATGTGAACCTCCTCGCGGTAGGCCGCGATGTCCGCTTCAGTGGGGGGTCTGAGCATGAACTGGAGCGCCTCAAGCTCGTGCGGCTCCGTGATCAGCGGCTTGAGAGCACGGGGTATCTGGTAGTCGTCGACGAACGGAATGCGGTTTTCGAAGCGCCAGTCTTCGGTGAGCCGCACGCTGGTCGTGAGTCTCCCGGCCGGAGTGTCATACACCTTGTGTAGAAGCGGATAGTCGCCGGAGACTTCCTCGCGCCACTCGGTGGTCTTGACCTGCGGATCAAAGTGGACTGGGAGCCCGCGCAGATCGGGATGCTCTCGCCGCAGGGCGCGCGGGGTGGTGGGGATGAACAGCATCGAGTCAAGGCCCATGCCCAGCTCGGCCTTGGCGAGCTCATACAGGTTGTCGCCAAGCTTCTCTCGCAGTGCGGTGAAACTCATAAAGCAGCAGGGGAAGTGGTCGACCGCCTGCCGGTTGATCGTTCTGAGCATTCGCTCGCGGGAGGTCAGTTGGGCCACGGTGTGCGCTCTTCGCCCGGTGGTGGACTAGACCGAAGGTTCTCTCTTGGCAGCCGCGCGCGCGGCCCGGGCGGCCGAGGCCGCGTCGGGTTCATACATATCCGCGCCGACCTGATCGGCATACTGCCGCGTCACGGGCGCCCCGCCCACCATCACGCGGACGCGGTCTCGCAGCCCGGCAGCCTGCAACGCCACAACAGTTGTGCTCATGTTGGTCATTGTCGTTGTGAGCAACGCACTCATGGCCACCAACATTGGCTCATGTTCCCGGACGGCCTGCACGAACCTGGCCGGCGCAACGTCCGTCCCCAGGTCGATCACTTCGAACCCCGCTCCCTGGAGCATCAAGGCAACCAGGTTCTTGCCGATATCGTGCAAGTCGCCCTGGACGGTGCCGATGACCACCTTGCCCAGCGGTTCGAGATCGGCCTGCACCAGAAAGGGCTTCAGTGCTCCTAGAGCGGACTGCATGGCGCGCCCGGCCACAAGCATCTCGGGAACGTAGAGGTCGCCGGCCTCAAACCGCCGGCCGGTCTCATCCATGGCCGCGATCATGGCCTGATTGAGAATGACAGCCGGATCCGTCCCATCCGCCAGGGCTTGCTGGACGCATTCGGTGGCCGCGGACGCATCGCCCTCAAGGATGTGGTCGAAGATCCTCCTCAACATCCCCGGCTCCTTCGAATGTGGCGGGCGTTCATCGGGCAGAGCAAGAGGCAACACATCCGAGCGCTCCAGGAAGGAAGTCGCCCATTCCGGGGCTCGACGGCAGAGGGATATGCGCCACCAATGCTTCACCTAACTTACCTCGGCTCTGCTTGTTTGTCAACGAAATGCGCAATTGCACGATCAATATTGGTCACTTGCGCTCCAGGAGTCCTTGCCCTCAATTGGCTAGCAGGCGCTACGCGACAATCGGCGAGCGAACTGTCAGAATGACCCTGGAGGGATGCCTGCAGAAGTCCGACATCGCCGCTTTCATGCATCCTTCTGCTCATTTTCTTGACCATTGCGCAATCCGATGCTAGAGTGTGGAAAAGTCTTGGTAAGTCTTCAGGCGCGGCTCGCAGCCGGCGATGGATACTCCACACAGAGGAAGATCAAAGGTGCCCGTTTCCGGGAGCCTGGTATGAGAGCACGTGTCCTTGTCGCCGGTGATGTCAACATCGATATCGTCCTCTCCGGACTCGCGAACCTGCCGCGCTCGGAGCAGGACATCGTAGCAGACCGGCTTGACATCCTGATCGGCGGCCAGGCAGCCACAACGGCTCGGGCTCTCGCCCGGCTCGGGCTGCAAGTCAGCATAGCCGGCCGCGTGGGCCAGGATGACTACGGCAGCAGGGCTCTACGCGAGTTGCGCGCCGACGGCGTGGATGTCTCAGGGATCACCGTCGATCCAGCTCTCCAGACCGGTATGACGGTGGTTCTCTCCGCGGGCACTGAGCGGGCCTTTGCGACGTACATGGGGTCAATCTCAGCGCTGCGGCGAAGCGATATCGGCCATGAGAGACTGGCCAATGCCGATCATCTTCATGTCAGCTCCTTCTACCTCCAGTCGTTCCTACGCCCAGAGACGCCACAGCTGTTCGATGAGGCGCACCAGCTGGGCCTAACGGTCTCGGTCGATCCGGGTTGGGACTCCTCCGGCGAGTGGCGAAATGACCTCCTCGCCATTCTCGGGCGCATCGATGTGTTCCTGCCAAACGAACTTGAGGCGATGACTATCACGTCGACTCGTACGGTCGAGGAGGCGTTGGACATCCTCGCCGAGAGTTCGCAGACAGTGGTCATCAAACGCGGCGAACTAGGGGCCATTGCCCGCAGCGGCGCGAAAGTCGCCGCCTGCCCATCGCTCCCGGTCCGCGTGGTCGATGTAACCAGCGCAGGGGATGTCTTCAACGCCGGCTTTCTGTATGCTTACCTGGCAGGCTGGGACATACAGCGGGCGCTGGAGCTGGCCAATGCCTGCGGCGCACTTGCGACAACTCGCGTCGGAAGTCTCGGAGTTGTCTCGGGAGTTGATGAGGTCCAGGCCTTTCTCAGGGCCCATGGGCGTGAAGTCACACTTCCAATCATTCCTAAGGGAGTCCAGTCATGATGGCGACTAGAGGGGCACAGACGCTTGTCGAGATCAATCGCCAACCGGAGGCGTGGGCGCACACGATCCGCAACGTTGAGGCGCAGAAGGGGCAACTCCTGGCCCTGGCCAGGGGGGTGGAAGAAGTCATCTTCACTGGCTGCGGCTCCGCATACAACGTCAGCATGGTGTTGGCCCCAACTTTCCAGCACTTCACCGGGGTTCGGGCCCGCTCCGCGCCAGCCGCAGAGCTCATTCACTTCCCTGAGACAGTCTTCCCCCAGACGAAGCGGTGCCTCGTGGTGACGATTACTCGCTCGGGCGAGACCACAGAAGCGATTGGCGCATGCAGGGCAGCCCGGGAGCGCGGCTGCCGCACACTTGGAATCACGTGCCACACGGACAGCACCCTGGCACGGCTCGCAGACAGCGCTCTTATCCTCACGGATGCCAACGAGCAAAGCGTCGTCACGACGCAGTCGTTGACCAGCATGGTGCTGTGCGGGCAGGTGTTGAGCGCGTTGATCGCCGACGATCACCAGTCCCTTGAGGCCATGAGGCAGCTACCCGATCGGGGTCGACAGCGGATAGCCGCCGCTCGCCAGCTGGGGCAGCAGATCGCCGACAATGAGGCCATCGAGAAGTTCGCCTTTGTGGGCAATGGTCCTTACTTGGGCTTGGCACGAGAATGCCAGCTGAAGCTCAAGGAAATGGTGTTGCAGCCTTCCGACGCTTATCCACTGTTTGACTTCCGCCATGGACCCAAGTCGAATGTCGACGGGCACATGCTTGTGACGGTCCTGGTATCCGACCGCGCACAACGGGAGGAGGGTACCTTCCTGAGAGATATGAGGCAACTGAACGGCAAGCTGCTGGTCCTATGCGACCGCGCCGAGGGCACCATGACCCAGGATCCAGATTACGTATTCGAGACCGACTCTGGGATGCCGGATTTCGCCCGAGAGGTGCTCTACATGCCGGTCATTCACTACCTGGCTTACTACCGGTCCCTGGCCCTCGGCTACGATCCGGATAACCCAGTTAACCTGACTCATTGGGTCGACCTGGCCAGCGGTTGAGTGCCGCCTCGAATCCTGGTAGAGCCAGCCAGTGAGAGGGAGCAACCTCTCAGTCCGCGGTGCATCAAAGACAATGAATCTCGTCAAGGCGGTAGCCGGGAACCCCCTCCCCCGGCTTACCCTCCCCCGGGGCAGCTGACCGGATGCTCGCTGGCGGATGACTCTGACTGGGCCGGCAACCGGTGACCCCCAGATACGGGCAGCACCGGACGATCATGACAGCGAAGGAAGGGTCCGACTGCATGGCCACACCACGAATCACACTGCTCTCCGCAGAGGAGCTTCAAGCCATCCATGACACGTCACTGAAGATCCTGAGAGACGTGGGGGTACTCGTGCGGAGTGCCCAGGTGCTCGAATGCCTGGCGTTAGCCGGGGCAAGGGTGGACCGCACCTCGGGCATCGCTCGCTTCGATGAAGGGACCGTGCTCAAGGCAATTGAGACCACAACCAAACAGTATGCAATCTACGGTCGCGACGGCAGGCGCGTAGCCCGTTATGGGTACGGTGACCAGAATCTGATCTCAAGCCCCGGTCAATATGCCTGGTTTGACTACCGCACGGGAGAGCGGCGTACACCCCTACTCCAGGATGCAACGGCAGCGGCCACAGTCGCGGATGCACTCCCGAATGTCACCATCGTAGGGGCGATGAGTGTTCCGGGCGATGTGCCACCGGAAGTGCGGGATGTGGTTGTGACGGCCGAATTGGTCAAGACCACCACCAAACCAGCCTGGTGCTGGCCTGTAAGCTGTCGGAGCTCGCAATACGTCCTGGAAATCTACAAGGCCCTGGCCGGAGGCAAGAACGCTCTCAGAGAGAAGCCCATGGTGGAGGCTTTCCTGGAACCGATCAGTCCACTGCAACTGGCGCCTCCGAGCCTGGACACCGTGTTCGAATACATCGATCACGGGCAGCCGGTGTGCGTGGGTCCGATGGCAGGTGTGTGTGGCACGGGCCCGGCCACGCTGGCCGGTACACTGGCTCAGGAGAACGCGGAAATCCTGGCGGGCATTGTCACCGTGCAGGCAATCGGACCAGGGACTCCGATGATGTACGGTGGCATCCCGCACATCTTGGACCCAAGGAAGGCGGCCTTCGTGTTCAGCTCCCCTGAACAGGCCCTCATGGCCGTCGCAATGACTGAGATCGGAAAGCACTACGGTCTGCCGGTATACATCAACGTCAATCTGACTGATGCCAAGACCATGGATGCCCAGGCCGGGATGGAGAAGCTGGGCACGTTGATCCCAGGCATGCTGGCCGGTGCGGACCTCTTCGGCCACGCCGGCATCGTGGGGCAGGACCATGGTGGGAGCCTTCTGTGGCTCGTCATCGACAATGAGGCTGTGGATTTCGCCAAGCGGGTACTGCGTGGCTTCACCATCGATGCCGACACCTTGGCCGACTCAGTCATCGCCGATGTGGGCCCGGCGGGAAACTACCTCATGCACGAGCATACGCTGCGTCACCACCGGAAGGAGTTGTGGTTTCCGAGCACCATCTGGACGCGAGAGACCTTCGATGCTTGGCAGGCCAGGGGGCGAGACACGGTCACTGACCGGGCCCAGCGGCAAGTGGAGACCATACTCACGGAGCACCGGCCAGAGCCCATGGACCCCGATCTAACCAAGGAGATCGATCGAATCGTTGCCGCGGCGCGGCGCGAATTGACAGCAGTCTGAGGAGTGGATCCGGACTGCCACAACAAGAACAACTGGGACGGGACGCTCTTGTCAATGAACAAGGTGGAATGGGTCCTACTTGACTTCGGCAATGTCATTTGTGGTTATGATTTCGATCCATATATACGATTCCTGGTTGAGACCGGTATGTGCTCACAACAAGAGGTCACAGAGAAAGTGCTTGGCGTGAATGGGCTTCTTGTTTCGTACGAAACCGGCGCAATCGACACGAACGAGTTTATCGGGCTCACACAAAAGACATTGGCTCCGAAAGCTGGCCTTGAACAAGTAGAGACAGAGTTCTTGCAGATATTCGAGGAATGGCCGTCGGCAATTGCTGTCCTTCCGCTCTTGGCGAGTCGCTTTCGACTTGCACTGATATCAGACACGAATGAACTGCATTTTGACAAGATGATAGCTCCGATTGTCACCCCTCACGTCGAGACCGTTGTCCTTTCGTATCGGATTGGACGGAAGAAGCCTGACACAGAAGTCTTCCATGCATTTCTGAACAGAACTCGTGCTCGACCAGAGTCGTGTCTCTTCTTTGATGACTTCGAACTGAATGTTGATGCCGCGCGTAGGATTGGTATTGCGGCGTATGCGGTATCAGGACCGCTCGGATTGAGGAATGCATGCCTTCGTTTGGGACTCATCGAGTTGATATCCTGAGCTGCTGGTGAACTGGAAAACGAGTGCCTGGGGGCTGCTGCGCCACGGTAGCAGAGTGATGGCCCGCGTCCGCCACGTAGCACAGAGTGGCAGGCCCCTCACTCGAAACTTGACGATAAGCAAGCGGGAGTCTGGATCGCCGTCGCCGGAGCCTGCAAAGAAGCCCCAAGTGCCCGCGCGCTTCGGGGTCCCCTAGTCAGCCACGCATCCGGGAACAAGAAGAGTTCCCGTTGGTGTCCAGCATGAGGCATCTCTGAGTCGTGTACCCCGGCCGGGGTCATCTTGACAGAGACCACGCAGCGGATCATCTTGGGCCTCCCCCACCAAGGGGTTTGCGGATCATCCAGCCAATCCTTGCACGCCGGACTGCAGTCCAGCAGACTTCCACCTTCCCTCCCATTGCCTGCGCTGACAACTTCTGGTAATCTGCGCTTATCGGAATCGATTCGAGTCATCAAGCGCATCCCTGAGAGGGGCACTGAGAAGGTGCGGCGGACCTCACGGCTATGAGTTGTCTGCCGTCGCGATGGTTATCAGGACAGCCAATCCGTAAGGTCTACGGTAGGGGTTTCGATCGAGTTAGTTCACATCCGTAAGGTCGAGGGCCGTTCGCCCTCGGAGATCCCTTGAGCAAAGCGAAAGGGGCGGCGGGCGCCGGCCCGAACGGGGTTCGAGCCCCCCGCGCCCGCCAGATCGATACCCCAGCACCCACATAGAGGCGTCCGCCAAGCACTGGACTGCCGCCCCCTCATGCTCCCCTCAAGTGCACTCACAACTTGTGCATACGCCGAGTGACCCGTTCGGGGTTGCTCCCTGCCGGCCACGATCATTGGTGGGGGTAGCTGCTACGGCATGATCGTGCGCGCGGAGAGCTCTGCCGAAGGCGCCTCCTTTGGCCGAGCGCCGCAAAGCATGGAGTGGGCGCGATGGAAAACAAGGATAAAGTGGCCGTGGTGGAAAACAGGGATAAAGTGGCCGTTTCGGCCACTTTATGCTTGTAGCACCAGGCGCGGCCATGGCGGTTTCCGACAACGGCCGCGGCTGGGCCCGGCCGTCTTGACATCGGCCATATGGCATATTACAATAGGCCGGATGGCCTTTCCGCTTGAGAGGATGCCATGCAGCAGAAGCTCGACTTCTACGACGCCAAGACCAAGAGGAAGTTCGCGTCTTCCGATTGGCGGCTAGAAACCCGGGACACCGAAACCGGCAAGGTGGCCTACTACGCCGTGGCCAGAGCACCGAAGTCGGGAAAGGAGACCCGACGCAGGGTCTCCGCGAGTGCTGCCGAATCGCGCCAGGTCCGCGACCCCGAACCGTCGACCGGCTATGACTATGCTGCTCTGGTCGGCGTGAAGGCGCCCACACTGGTCGCCCTGATTAACAGGGTCGAGTCAGGATTCCCGTACGAGGCATTCGAGAAACTGGCCAAGCTGCTCGAGACCTCTGCCGGAGACCTGGCCCAACGCCTGCGCATTCCCGCCAGGACCCTGCAGCGGCGAAAGCAGAGTGGCACGCTCTCGGTTGAGGAATCCGAGCGGCTGCTCCGGCTCTCGAGGGTCGTTCAGGCGTCGTTTGACTTGTTCGAGGGCGACCGCAAAGCTGCGATCGGTTGGCTCGCGCGAAAGAACCGAGCCCTCGCCGGGGAGGCGCCCCTCGAGATGTCCACCACCGAGCCTGGCGGCGAGGAGGTCCTCAACCTGATCGGCCGCCTTGAGTACGGGGTCTACACATGACCATCACCGCCTGGCGTTTCGCCAAGGCCAAGCATGCCGGCGAAGCGTTCTCGGGAGAAGGGGCAAGGAGATTCGGCGGAAGGTGGAACAACCCGGGCACACCGATTGTCTACGCAGCCAGCGGGATCTCCCTGGCGCTGCTTGAGCTTCTTGCCCATCTTGAGGATGCCAGCATCTTGCCTCTCTACGTCCTCTTCCGCGCGGACATTAAGGACAACCTCATCGAGACCTTGGACGAGATCAACCTACCGAAGGAGTGGCGCGCTTCTCCCGCTCCGGCGATGGTCAAGGCCCTTGGCGATCTCTGGTTCAAGCAGTCCCGATCGGCGGTGCTCTCCGTGCCAAGCGCCATCACGCCCTCGGAGAGGAACTACCTCGTCAACCCTGCACACCCCGACTTCCACAAGATCAACGTCTCGGGTCCCGTCGACTACGAATTCGACCCCAGGATTATCGACCTCGCCAGGGGCTAGCCTCACGCAGCCACCCCGCCCAAGTCCGGCTGACCATTGATCCGGCCTCCGACCCCACCGGAGTTCGAGGCCGGCCTTGTTTGGTACGCGACTGCAGGACCCCACCTCTGAGCTTGTGAAGAAATGAGTAGGTAGAGCAGCCAGGGGCGCTTAGAACGCATTGTGGGGACTCCTCAAGGCGCGGGATTTGGCGTAGGATAGCGAGCGACACACGCTTGTGCG
>Ga0315274_10004315_pt1 | contig 20940 bp, 28 predicted proteins | sample YL17G02_20_MG_FD_203700 | JGI IMG/M metagenome (GOLD analysis project Ga0315274, IMG submission 203700) | Sediment microbial communities from Yellowstone Lake, YNP, Wyoming, USA - YL17G02_20 | ecosystem: Environmental > Aquatic > Freshwater > Lake > Sediment | place: USA: Wyoming | collected...
CCTGCAGCTCGCCAGCGATCCAAACCGATGCCCCAGGGGGATTCGACGTGATCGTCGTCGTGCTGGCCAGCAGAGCGGTCACACAGACTGCAATGTTGAACATGGGGGCTTCTCCTTCTCCGGCCCGTTGATGTGAGGCATTGAGTATGCCTGGAACAAAGGACGCAGTCAAGGGCAAGGCTATTCAGCAGGCCAAGGGCGTGTTTCGCCGGTGGGCGGCCCGCGAGGTCCGCCAGGCTAAGCGAACAAGGTGGCCCGGGCGGATCCACGGCGCGTTCGCTACGCTCGGCGTCCTCGACGCCCTGGACGTCAAGCAGCGCGATGGCGTCGTCCATCATATCGACGTGCGGCAGTGCTTCACTGCATCGCCTGACGGCAAGATGCTGATGTTCCGCATCCGAGCTGTGGACGCGAAGGTCTGGGAGAAGCCGCTCGTGCACGTGTTCACCGTGTTCGCCGACATCGCATTCGGCGACCGCTGGGACTACATGGGCGAGTGCATGCAGCTCGACTACGCGAGCGACAAGTGGACGCGCGGCCGCGTGCACCTGTATCGACATCGCACGGAGCGGCCACGGCAGCCGCGCGGCGTCTGGATCCATTCCAGCCGTCGGGCGGGCCTGATCGAGGGCTTTGCGGTGAAGGCGGCCGGGATCACCGGCTGAGGTTTGCACGGTTTGGCATGTTTGGAGATCACTCGGTGCAGAAAGTGATCGGACATGGCAGAGGTATTGGAACTGAACCGCCGCAGGCGGCGCACCCGTGCTGCGGCCCGGCCGCGTCGTCGGACGGTGCGGCACGTGGTCCATCATCGGCGCCGCCGCAATCCGGTGCTGGTGAAGCGCCGCCGTCGGCGTCGCCGCAACCCGTCGCTCCGCAAGGCCTATCGGCGGACGCGAGCGGCGATCGGCCGCGTGGACTGGAAGAAGCTGGCGATGACGGGCGCGATCGCGGGCGCCTGCGACGTGGCGGGAACGATGATCGTCGACAAGTTCCTGCCGGCGGACTTCGGCCTCAAGGTCACTGGCCAGCAGGACATCACCCGCAAGGTCGCGCAGGCCGCGGCTCTGGGTGTGGGCGGGCTGCTCGTGCGCCGCTTCGTGAGCCCCAAGTACGGCAATTACGTCCTGATTGCCGCGGGGATCCGCCTGGGGACGAACCTGATGATCGAGTACGGCAAGCCGCTCGTGCAGAAACTCGTCGACATGATCCCCAGCCTCGGGGCGAAGGCGTTGCCGGCCCCGGCCGCGTTCACGACCGAGAACCCCGCCGTGATCGCGGGCATCGGCCGCTTCGAGCGGTCGATTGCCACGTCGCCCTACGCCGTCAGCGCGTACTAGAGCTGAGGCCGCTGTCCACCAGGTGGAGAAGGAGCCACGCGATGACGACGATGTACGCATCACCCGGTGCGCACTCCCCCGGTGCAGAAGGTGATCGTACGAATGGTTGTGAAGCAGCCCCTCTACCACAAGCAGACCTTGGCGACGGCGGAGGTGTCCAAGACCTTCTTTACCGTCGCCTCGACGGACAAGCTGGTCACGAACATGACCGCGGCCGGGCAGCTCCCGGATCCGCAGTCGTTCGTCATCGGCAGCTTGCAGGTCTTCTGGGAGCTGATGAACCTGTATGCCACCACCCTGAGCGACATCTCTGTTCTGTTCATGAGCAAGAAGCTCGGGGCGGGGATCGCCACGTTGACGGTCAACGGCGAGACGATCCTGGAGCTCCCCATCTGGATGTGCTCGGGCGGGGGCGGCACGTTTGGCCTGCTGAACTCCCCCGCGGCGACCGCCACGACCACCGAGGAAATGGCGCTCAACGGCATGCCCGGCGCGGCGAACGTGTTCGCCGTCGACCCGCCGATCACTCTGGCGCCCAGGCAGAGCTTCGATGTGACTCTGAAGTGGCCCACGGCTCCGTTCACGACCCTGACGGGCGCGATCGCTCCCGACATCTGGGTCGTGCTGGGCGGCCGCGTGACGAAGTAGACACACCCACCAGGCACAGGGGACCCTCGCCGTGTCTCCTCGAGTGTCCCCTGTGCCGACTCGACCATCGTTCACCCGGTGCCCACCGCTCACCCGGTGCAGAAACAGTGAACGATGCGACGTCCCTATGTGATCCCGTTCCCCCGGATCGCCACGCTGGCTTCCGGAGCGAGCACCCCAGTGTCGATCGTCGTGCCGACGGGCCTGAACTTCATTGCTCAGGCGCTCGTCGGCGCGGGCCTGAACGCGACGCCGGCGGAGAGCCGCAACTTCACCGTCGCCTTCTCGACGGGCAGCGGCGAGGCCTGGCAGAACAACCCGGTCCCCGCCGACCTGATCCTGGGCAACGGCCGCCAGCCGTTCCCCCTCATGAGCGAATTCCGCCTGACCGGCGGCACGCAGCTCAAGATGGACGTCGTGGCTGGAGAGGCGCTCACGCTGATCTCCGTGGCCATCGTGGGCTACACGGAGTAACAAAGGAGGCCGCCTGATGTGGTGGACGAAATGGTGGCCGAGCTATTCCTGGGGCCGGCTCATGGAGCGGCGCAAGGGTGCGGACGGCCTGACGGCCCAGGAGCGCTCGGAGCGCCAATCCCTCGACCCCGGCCTGACGTGGCGGCAGCAGCTGGAGCGCGCCCTGCACGCCCGCACCCCCGCCGATCTCGTCACGCTCGGCCCCCTGGTCAATCCGATACCGGGAGCGATTCAGATCCACTTCGAATCGCTCCCGACGCTGCTGGCCTTCGATGATGCGTGGCACAGCCTGGGCCGGCCCGAAGACTCGGCCGTCATGCACTTCGACGTTCCCGCGGGCATGATGGCGCTCATCAACCACTGGTCCCTGCGCGTGTCCTACGACGGCCACGACTGGGCCATCAACGAGCCGCTGATGTACTGTCGGCTCGCCCTGGGCGGCAACGACGTGGCGGTGGCCGCGCCCGGCGTCGTCGCCGCGTTCACCCCGCGCGAGCCGTTCAACAACGTCTATCCGCCCGATTCGCACCGCGGCGGCTCGCCCAACCTGCAGCTCGTCCTGTACAGTGGCCAGCGGATCGTGCCGCTGCTCTACAGCCTGTCGGCGGGCAGCCCGGTCACGGCTCCGCGCACCGCGAAGGTGCAGCTCGAGGTGTCCGGCTGGGCCTGGATCGACGAGGTGTCCGATCGCGGCGCCTGACGGCGATCCGCGTGGAACGCCGTGATATGTAGTCTGGCACTTTTCCGGGGATGCTACAGGTCGGCCTGCATCCAGATCGTGCGTCTGCGTTGATCTGTGAAGGCTGCAACCTGTAGCCTGCTATGTTGAGGGAAACTGCGATGCGATTCCTGAGAGAATGGGGCTACTGGCTGTCGCTGATCCTCTGGTTCGTGCTCGGCGTGGCCATCGCCATGATGACGACGCGCGCCTGGGCCGTCGACGGCTACCGGGCCGAGAACACGTTTTACGTCGACCAGATCGCCGGGAGCGACTCGAACGAGGGCCACACGCCGGAACTGGCCAAGGCAACCTGGGATGCGCTGTTCAGCACAGTGGCGGGCAGGCTGGGCGAGGTCATTGTCGCAGGCCCGGGACCGGTCGTCGTCTACGTGATCGGCGACCTGTGGACCTGGAGCGGGCCTGAGAACTACCCCGGCAACGGGACCGTCATGCGCAGCGCTGTGAAGCTCGTCGGCACCGGCGGATCCCGCCTGTACACGATCACGCCGGAAATCTGGACCACGGGCCGCACCTACTCGTACGGCGACATCGTCCGCCATGCAAACAAGAAGTACCAGTGCAACGTGTGGCACGTCGCGAGCGGCGCAGCTCCGGGGACCTCCTTCACCAAGACGAACGACCATTGCGGCGACGACTGGGTGGCCAGCACCAGCTACATCACCGGCGACATCGTGAAGTACGGCACCCCCTACTGGGTGCTTCGGAACCCCAACAGCGATGCCACGTGGACAGCGGCGCATTGGGCCGGGGACAACGGCCTGGCGTGCACACTAAGCCTCGGCACGTCCGCCAACATCGGCTGCCACGGGATCGAGGTGACGGGATTCAACATCGTCCACGAGACCGGCAACGGAGTCGACATGTGCAGCGTGCGTAATGCCTGGGTGCACCACAACACGTTCGCCGGGGGGGCCGCGGGATCCGGTTTCGTCGCAGCCGGAGCGGCCATCGCATTCTCCGCGGCCGTGGAGAGCCTGGCCGAAGACAACGTCATCCTCTCCGATTCTCAGGCGACGGGCGTTGGCTTCTACCTCACGGCCACGCGCTGTGTGAGCCGCCGCAACGTCGTCTGCAACACGAGCCTCTTCACCTACTTCTACAGCGCCCTGGACTGCGCGTCCTACGAAAACCACTACTTCCACTACCTGGGCACACCTACGGATGTGGTCAAGTTCGCCAGCGGGGCCACGCGCTGTTCCAGCGTGAACGACAGCTTTGACGCAGGACCATTCCCGTGTCCCTCCCAGACGACGGGCTACCTCAACTCCGTGCGCTGGGGCGCCCCCATGTTTCGGCTCGACGCCATCGATTCGTCGACGGTCACCGGGGCGCATCCCATCTCCGCCACGATCGGCGACATGGTGGCCGGGGCCGAATACGACAACGCGGCCCAGACGCTCTATGTGAACGGCTCGCTGCGGGTCAACGGAGCGAACGCGACGGCGACGGCCTGGACCGCGGTGCTCTACGCGTACAACGGCGGGACCGCGGTGAAAGACCTGGGCGCGGGCACCGTGGACGGCACCACCAAGGTCGCATCCTGGGCCGGCACGGCCGTCAGCCTGGCGAACAGGCGGCTCTACTACGTGATCGTCTCGTGCAGCTACGGCGGCCAAACGTACACGCGCACCCTGCAGCTCTCACGGTCCAGAGCTGTGATCATCGCAGAGTAAGGAGAAGCCGGGTGCTGAACATCCTGGTGCATCGCCCCAAGGGCGGCCTGGGCGACGTGGTGATGACGCTGAGCGTCGTGCGGGCGCTCAGGCGGTACGAGCCCGCCTGCTCGATCACCTACGTCGGCCCGGAATCCTGCGGGGAGCTGCTCGCTCTCTGCCCCGACATCGACAAGCTGCGCCTGGTGCCCGCGCGTGTTGACGTGCCCATGAACATGGCCCTTCGCGCCGGATCCGGCACGCCCTACCAGCAGGCGTTCTGCGGGCCGCTGCAGTACTACGACCACATCATCGATCTCTGGTGCCCCTGTCACGCCTACGAACTGAAGATGCGCGAGGGCGCCCCCTGGCAGCCCCGCGTCGAGATCTTCCTGCGGCACGCGGGCCTCTTCTACGACCGCCATCCCGAGCCCTGCCCACGGCCCCTGCTGGTCGTGCCCTCGGTCCTGCGGGTCGAGGCCTACGCGCGTTTCGAGAAATACCCCGTCGTCGCGCTCGCTCCCCGCTCGCTCCACCAGTGCCGCAACTGGCCCCTCGAGAACTGGAAGAACCTGTACGAGCAGCTGTGGAGCTCTGTCCACAATCTCGTTGTGCTGGGCGGCGACCGGGACCGTGACCTGACTATGCTCGATCCTCTGTGCTACCTCGGCCGTCCCCTGGATCTGGTCGCTGCGCTCGTCGAGCGGGCCGATCTCCTGATCAGCGCGGACAGCGGCCTGCTGCACCTGGCCTGGGCGCTCGGCACCCCGACGATCGGCCTGTTTGGAGCGACCGACGGCCCGACGACGTGCCGGTGGTATCCCACCGTCATGCAGGCGCCCACGACACAAGACGAGTTTAGGCGCTTCGCCCACATCGGCAGAGCTGTCTGCGACCACCCCTGCTACTACCAGTACAAGTGCGACGCACAGCATTGCGCCGTGCTCGATGCGATCCCCGTCGAGCGCGTCATGGACGATGTGCGTGATTGGATCGAGCTGCGGCGCCCAGAGCCGCTCCCGGAGCGGACCTTCTCTCCGCAGCTCGCGCCGGAGGCCCATCTGCAATGAGCAAGATCTTGCTCGCCTACAGCCACCTCGCCAGCCCAGAAAAGAACCGCTGGCCATTCTCCTACGAGGGCAAGCTCGGCCTCCTGCTGGCCATCCTGCACCGCGCGGCCGAGGCCAATCCCGGCGTTGACCAGGCCGTATTCTCGATCCAGGCAGGCTACAGGGTGACTCCCTTTGAGGACGCCCTGGCCAAGAGGATCGCCGACCTCGCTCCCAGGAGTCAGGTCGTCTGCTACACGAATCCCGGCCACCAGCTCGGAGCCACGCTCTGCCTTCGCCAGTCCATCCTGTACGCCTGGGACAACGGCTATGACTTCCTGGTCCACACGGGCGATGACTGTTGGAACCGCAGGAATGGCTACGCGGAGCGTTGTGCGCAGCTCCTCGATCGGCACCACGGGGACTACCTGGCGGGACAGTGGGGACCCGGAGACAATCCCGGCGACCAGGTCGGCACCCAGGTTTGCGCCTGCCGCTCGGCCACGGTCGGCCCCGCACTGGCGAACTCTCCGCCCATGACCAGTCTCTTCCTGGAGCACTACATCTGGCGGGTACTATGCCAGCACCACTTGCGCTGGGTGCGACTGCCCAACTGTGACGACTGCCTCGGCTGGATCCACATCCCCCATGAGTTTACGGCCTGTGAGGATCCTGACGGCGTGACGATCCCCGTCTTTCCCGCAGAACCCCCGCAGCTGCCCGCCGATGCCAGGCCCTTTGTCATGCCGGCGGGCCTGCCCGAACCCAAGGAGCCAAGACGTGGCCGAGCCGCGCCCTGTGATCTCGAAGGCTGACCCGGCCAACCGACGCTGCTGGGGCCAGATGGCCCTCGTCGAGGATCGCACCGACTGCCAGGCCTGCCTCAGCTTCGCCACCTGCGTCCAGGCCTCGACGGTCGACGTCCTCTGCATGTTGGCGAACAACGTGGCCGGTCTGCCCCAGGGCTTCCCGATCCTGATGGCGATGCCCCGGCCCGACGACCGGCGCATCATCGCCGGAAAGAAGGGAATGCTGCCCCACTGAGAATCGCGTCGCCAGGCCGACTGGCAGACGTGTTTTTGGCGTGTTTGGATGCGTTTTGGACGCATTTTGGACGCGATTTGAGCTAGCCGCTGTACGTGGCAGCGGCGACCGGCCGCGCGTTTGAAGCACCGGGTGAGCGTGCGGCCCGGTTTGAGGAGAACCCGGCATGCGGCGACGCCAGCAGCAACGCAAGCCGATCATCCGCCCCCTGGCCGACATGCCCAGGCCGTGGTTCGCACGCATCCCCCTGGCCATCTGGCACACGGGCCTGCTCGCGCGCTGCTCTTCCGCAGAGGCCTCGCTCCTGCTCCTCATCGCGGCGAGAAGCTTCTCCAAGGACGCGCTCGACTTCAGCTCCACCAACGGCCGAGCGGCCCGACGGCTCGGCCCGTGGATCTCCCTGTCCGATTCTGACGCTCAGCAGCTGCTGGGCCTCTCTGGCCCGACGATCCGGGCCGCGGCCATCCGGCTCTCGCGGCGTCAGCTCGAGGGCCGCGTCATTTTCCAGGGCGAGCGCGGCGACGAGGGCCTGCCCAGCCGCTACCGCTTGCTCAACAGCCTGGCCGATCCCAGCCTCGTCGAGACGGCCGCCGCGCTCGCACGGCAGATCTCCGCCGCCGACGCGAAGTCCAGCCCCGCCAGGCGCCGGCCTGGTCCTGATCGACCTGCACCCGGCAGGTACGAGAACCTGCCCCGCGCGGTCCGCGTCGACCTCGATGCCCCTGCGGGAAAAAGGAGAAGATGAGCATTGAAAAGCGGATGAACGGCGTCGTCGACAACCCGTGCACTTTTGAGCTCAACAGCCGCTGCGGCATCCGAAGGGACTGTGAAAAGCCCGGGCTGTACCGCCGTGAGTTCGGCTGTATGCTCTGCAACCAGCATTATGACGAGTACCTGCGCCTAGCCGCAACGAGGCTTCGCTACGAACGCCGCGTGCTGCGCAAACTCCGCGCGGACGTGGACACACCTGCGGGCAAAAGGAGAAGATGACCATGGCGAGGGCGATCTGTCTGGAGTGCGCGAACGTGCAGTTCTGGGATGCTGTCCGTGGGTCTCACCTGGACGATGTCCGGTGCGAGACGTGCGGCGGCGCGCTGACCGCGTATTCCTATGCCAAGCACCTGGAGGTCGAGCGGGCCGTGAGAGTCCGCATCGAACGAGAGCGGGCCGCAAAGGACGCAGCCCGATGAAGTGCCCGGCACAGGAGACGAGTGAACATGGACCCCCATCTCACGGTCGAGAAGCTCAACGACGACGCAACTTGCAGCCTCTGCGGTAAGCCCAGGACGGGCCTCATCGTGTGCGGCATCCTCCTGCATCTCCCGTGCCCTGACTGCTCGCGCGAGAAGCCCGAGCTGGTCCATGAGCACGAGACCGACGTGGCGCTGGTCCGCGCGGAACACGACCGCTGGCTCATCGACACGCCCCAGGGACAGCACCGCCTGGGGATTCCACCGCAGTACCACGGAGCCTCCCTCGACGACTTCAATCCACACGTCGGGAACATGCTCATGGCATTCCTAGTGGATTCTGTGGGCGGCCTGCTCACGATATCCGGACCCTGCGGGATCGGAAAGACGCGGCTGCTCTACGCGTGTGCGCGCAACCTTCAGGCCAATGGCCTGGCCTGGCGGAAGCTGTCTGTGCCCCAGCTCGTCATTCACCTGCAAGCACTATCTGGCGACTCGATGTCGAATGCCGAACTGGAGATCCAGGAACTGCAGGACTTCCAGGGCCTGCTGATGCTCGACGACCTGGGCGCCGAAAAGACCACCGACTTCGTCGTCCAGAGCCTCTACGTGATCCTGGCCAGCCGCGAGGAATGGCGGCGCTCCACCATCATCACCACCAATCTGGAGCTGGACGGAATCGCCAAGCGCTTCAGCAACCGAATTGCCAGCCGCCTCGCGGGCGGCCGACAGCTCGTGCTCAGCGGCCGCGATCGCCGGCTTGCAAAGGAGAAGATATGAGCAGCGACGAGTGGACGGCCGCCTACCAGCGGATCGTGCTGGCCGTTGAGCCGATCATTCGTGAGGAGGTGAACCACGTCCGGATCCTTCACCCGATGACGGAGACCGAACTTCGGTCATCGGCCACCGAAGCCGTCCTCCGGCTGATGGCCAATCTGCTCGATCCTGTTGCCCGCACCCTGCTGGCCAGGACCAGACACGAAGCGTTTCTCAGACTGATCGCCCAGTCCAACTGAACGGAGAAGAAGCCGTGAAAGATCGAACCGCTCAACAGACCAAGCTCGGAGATCGCCTGGCCGCGACGGCCGAGCGATTCGAAAAGCTCCACCAGCTCCTCAGCGAGATCGAGCCACCGCTCAACCGCCTGATCGAGCTGCTCGCTCCCGTGCGCACACCGGCCAATATCCGTGGACCGCGGGGGGCCACAAAAATCGACGAGGCCCCGCCCACGGCTGGAGCGCCCAGTCTCACGCTGAAGGCTGCCGTTCTACAGGCCTTCCAGCAGCTCCCGCCGGGAGCGCATACTGTTCAGGAGCTAACCAGGTTTGTGCAGGCGTCCGGATACAGAGGGGGCCGCAAAGCTCTCTCCAGCCGCGTAGCCCACGCCTGCCGGGTCGATCTCCCCATCGTCGTCCACGTGGCTCGTGGAATGTACAGTCTGCGCAGTTCGCAAGGAGCTGCATCGTGAAGACCGCGAGCTGCGACGATACCTCGGATCGGATGTACCTGGCCAACCACGGGCTGCGACAGCTCGCTCGTCGCAGCCCGTTGCCTGAACGTCGCTGTCGAATCTGCGGCTGCACAGACCGAATGGCCTGCATCACGCCATCCGGATCCTGCCATTGGGTCGAGAGAGACCTTTGCTCCGCTTGTGCACCGGGGCGATAGCCCTCTGCTCTAGAAGAGGGATTTAGGAATCCGATTTACAGAACGGATTTAGGAACCGTGCAAGGCACGGTGCGCTCTGGGGGGTAGAAGATCATGCCAGGTAGGCCCAAACAATCGACAGGTAGGTAGAAGATCATGAGGGGGGGGTGTCAATTTCTTTCACCTACCTCACAACGTGCACATGCAATGCGTGGAATGCACAACGTGGGGGGCTAAGTGAACCCGAAATAATTCATGTGAAAATCTCTTGACTCCCTCTCCTGAGTGCTGTATCGTTCACCCCGGATAGGTCCTGCCGCCTTAGCCCATAACGATACATTATCGGCCCTTGGGCAAGGGCGCATGCCTATAATGGAGCGGCCAAGGAACGTTGGCCTGGACGCGATGCCGACAGGGAAGTCAGCTCGAACCGGAGACGCCTTGCGGAGGAATCCCCATGGCGACCTACGTGGCGGTCGGGCCGAACTGTGTGAATCTGGTGCGGCACGCGATCGAGCGGGAGCTGGGACACCTGCGCCACCGCGCGAGCTGGTGCCGTCGTCACGTCGACGACCAGGGCGAGCACCAGGCGGTCTTGGACCAGATCCATTGCAAGCTGCTGCTGCGGTCGCTGCTCTGCGGTCGCTGCGAGCGGTAAAGCGGTTGCTGGCGTCTGGCGCGTGCCGGATGCTCGGTACCGGGCAGAGGGATTCTTGTTCCTCTGCCCGGCTTTGTTTGGAGGGCGAGCTGTGACGGTTTGTCGCACCGGCCGCCGAGCGTATGGCGTCGCACACTGTTCGCTGTGTGGCCACGCCGTCCGCGGTCCGTTTCGTCAGCGGATGGAGAAGCTCTGGCATCACCGCAAGCGGCGACACCCAGCGGCTCATCGCGTGAGCGTGCGGAAGTCACAGCGCACCAGGGCAGAATCGAATCCTAGACCGCCACCGCACGGGGCGGAGGTACGCACCGGCGCCGATAGTAAGCTGGCCAGCACGCGGCTGGCCTGGCCCAGGGTAAGCGCGACGGCCGTAAGTGTCCGCCGAGGATTTCCCCACGGGAAGGCTTGCTCGGCCTCGAGTCCTGTGCCCGTATCCCCGCCTTCCCGTGGGGGCAATCCGGTCGTGCGGGAGAAGTCCAGCGCCCAGGAGGTGGTGGTCGAAACGACGGAGACCTTCCGGCAGACGCTTCGCGGTGCGATGCGATTCGGCTTGCCGCGCGGCTGGTTCCTGCAGAATCACGGCGTGAGCGCCCAGGATCGACTGAACGACGTGGAGCGCGTCATGGACAGTTGCCTGTCCTTCACCGCGACCTGCCTGCTGAAGTATGTCGAGGAGCAGTCCGACATCGAGCGGCTCGCGGCGACGATCGACCACCTGGGCAACAACGTGTCCGAGGAGGACCTGTCGTGAAGCACGAGGCGCGAGCAGGGCGCGGCGACTTCTACGTGACGCAGAGCGAGAGGTTCGATCACTGCCTGGTCTGTCGGGAACGGCTGCGGGATCAGACAGAGCGGAGGTACAACCTCTGCCGGGAGTGTCTAAGGCGCATCCGCAAGAGGACGTGTCTTGCACCGAACTGCGCGCGGATCTTCTGGAGTCCTGGACCGGAGGTCCGGCTGTGCGAGCGGCACCGCAACGACGGCGGGTTTGAGAAGCACAAGCTGCGGCTCGTGGTGAGGCAGCACATGGAGCGGTTCTTGGAGCAGCAGGCACCATGAGTGACCTGACGGCAAACTGGCCCTGGCCGCCTGCGACAAAAAAACGTCGCAGGTCAACCAGGACGCACGTTTTACACAGGGCCGCACCGTCAGCCCTCAGGAAGGGCCGCGTCGCTGCTGAGGCCGTCTACGAGGCTGTAGAGCGAAACCCGGCGCACGAGTTCGAATTCACCGTGCCGAAGCCGCCCTGGCACTGCCCGGAGTGCGGTGCGGTGATGATGACGACCGCTTCGGGCGAGTACGTGAGCTGCCCGAAGGGACACGGCAAGCTCTACCAGGTGGTGGACCCCGCGAAGCGGCCGCCCGGCCCCAAGCCGAAGCAGAGACGGTTGTTCAACCAGATGGTGAGGCCTGGCTCCCTGGCCAGCCTGATCCTGGAGCTGCTGGGGGACCGGCTGCCGCACCACCAGGACGAGATCGCCGACACGCTGGATGCGACGGTTCAGGCGGTGTCGGCCGCGATGACGCCCCTGGAGCTGCAGGGCAGCGTCGAGCAGATGCCGGGGAAATGGTTCCGGCTGCCACGCGAGCAGCTGGCCCCCCTGCCCGAGGGCGCGAAGCGGAAAGCTCGTCGAGCAGCGAAAAGGCCGACACACAAGCGCGGTACAAGTCAGGAGCCCCCCCCCACCCCGGCGCCGGTGTCGTGGTTGAAGCGGCCCGCGCAGCAGCGGCGGCTGTGGCGCAATCCGTACGAGGAGATGTCGGCCGCGGAGCTCCGGCGCTTCAAGAGCGACTGGATCCAGTCGTACGTGGAGCAGCTGGCTGCCCGGCCAGAGGATCGGACGGATCCCGCCGTGCTGAGGGAGGCCCGACTTGCATACCGGAAACTACAGCGATCGCGGCGGCGGAACGCCGAGGAGTTCGATCCGGAGTGGTGGTTCCGGGTGCTCGTGGAGAAGTTCATCCAGAGCGGCAAGCGGGGCATGGACGGCTTCGTGCGGGGCATGAAACCCACGGACCTGCAGGAGATCGCAGCCTGGCTCATGGTCGAGGGGCGCCGTCAACCGGCGAATCTGCTTTCAAGCGAACGCAAGGTGCGCGGGTTCATCGAGGACGTAGTGGTAGAAGTCGGGAGCGGCGTGCTCGAGCAGATGCGCGGGCCGAGCGAAGAGCTGATCAACGCCGTGCTCTGGGTGCTGCGCGACGGCAAGCTGCACCCGCTCGCGGAGATCGAGGAGTGGACCGCGGCACCTGGTGCGACGGTGGGAACCGCGCTGAGTGCGCTGAGCACGAACGGCCTGGTGGCACCGGTTGCCCCGGGCCGGTGGGAGCTGACGAACAAGGGCGTGCTGCTCGTGAAGGAGCGGCCGCCGGTGCGGCCGAATCCGTCGCAGCACGACTACCACCAAGTCGCGTACGCGTCGAACTGGATTTGGCCGGACGGGACTATGCAAGACTGCGAGACGCATTCGATCGGGGCGCACGAGCGCTATCGCGGCCTTGTCGGCCGGGACCTGCCGGTGACCAGGGCGTTGAAGGACGGCGCGATACGGGTGTCTCGGGTATCTGGGTACTACGAGCCCGGCAAGGACACGATCGTTGCGACTGTCGTGCAGCCGACGGCCGCGGCGCTGCGCGCCTTCCGAGAGATCGTCGAGACCGCGCCCGCCGGCACGCGCTTCTCCTGGTGGCAGTGGTACCCGGAGATGCAGGGCAGCAACATTGATGCGGCTGTCCAGAGCAAGACGTTGGAGAGGGTCTCGTGCGGCGAGCCAAGCGAAATGCTGGAGTTCCTGGACCGAATGCCGAATCCTGCGACGACGTGGACGCGGACGGCGGGCGAGGGCGTGCAGCTCGGTGAGGTGACGCTGGACGAGCTGGTCCTGGACAAGCGCTGCCAGCCCCGCGAGGGGATCGACGAGAAGAAAGTCGAGCGGATCGTCAAGACATTCTCGCTCAAGCGCCTAAGTCCCCTGCTGGTCGCGCAGGACCCCGCCGGGTCGCTGCTGCTGTGCGGCGGCTGGCACCGGGTCGAGGCTCTCAAGCGGCTGGGCTACAAGCAGGCGCCCGCGCAGATCGTCAAGGTGGCGAACATCCAGGAAGCCATCGACCTGGCCGACCAGGAGAACCAGGCCCGCGATGATCTCGCGGCCCTGGAGCAGGCCAAGTCGTGGCAGCGCTACCTGGACCGCGGCATGCAGCTCGACGCGGTCGCAGAGCTGGTCGGCAAGCGGCCGATGGTCATCCGCGGCCGGGTGGGGCTGCTGCGGCTGAGCGAGGCGATGAAGCAGGCGCTCCGGGACGGCGCGATTGACGTAGGCCTGGCCGAAGCCCTGGCCGACGCCGTCGAGAAGTACAAGCTCGACGAGCGGCTGCAGTGGCAGATCCTGCAGCACTTCATCCTGCCCTACGATCTGACGAAGGGCGAGCTCACGCGGGCGCTCAAGACGCTCGCTCCCAAGATGGTCAAGCAGGCGAGCGTCTGGGGCACCGAGATCCCGCGCGGGTTCGGGTCCGCGTTCCACGAGGCGATGACGGCGATCAAGAAGCTGAACGCACGGAAGCGCAAGCTGATCGCCGTGGTGAATGACCTGGGCCGTGAGGAGAAGGCTGGGCGAGCCACGCGGTCGCTACGGACGGCGGCCCGCGCCCTGGCGGCCGAGGTCAAGAAGCTCGACAGGATCGTCGAGCACAAGCTCAGCGCGATCGGCATGAAGCCAGCTCCGCGACTGCGGAGCGCGTTGAGCCGCAAGGCCCGCAGGCCTGCGAGAAAGCGTCCGGTCCGCCGCGAGCGTATCTTGCGGAGATTGTACCGCTGGCTGCGTAGCCTGGCGGGTCTCCCAACGCGCCGACGGAACAATCGTGGCGCAGCGGATGCACTTAGCGTACGGGCGACCGGGCCGATGGTGGTCTACCCCGGGCAGTTTGCCTGCTTTCTTCTCCGGCAGAACACGCTGCAGGGTAGACCGCCGTTTGACAACCAGAGAGCCGCGACGGCGTACGCGGACAAGGCCGTGTCGAGCGGCGCGGCCGAGAGAGCTGTGGTCTTGCGGGCGTGAAAGGAGAAGGCGTGACGGACATCGGGTCGAAGGACGGACGAGCAATGTATGTATGCAGCCGCTGCGGCCTGCTCACGGACATGTTCGTCCTTGGCGACACGCCCGAATGGGTGCTTTGCGTCCGCTGTCGAGACAAAGCGGACAGCTTGGGAGCCTGGGGAACGATGCGCGGAGATTGGGCGTTGAGACGTGGCGCGTTTGCGGAAAGGAAAGGAGCTCGGATGGGATTGTCACTGTACAAGTCGCTGCTGTTGATCGTGCTGCGGGCCGCCCTGGCGGGCCTGGCGTTTGCGGATCCCGAGAACTCGGGGAAGGTCCGCCGCTGGCTTGAAGCGGCGATCCGCATCCTGGAGGGCCTGCCGCTGGCCGAGGCGCAGGAGCTGAAGCTGGCCGCGTACGAGGCCGCGACGGAGCTGGGCATAGAAGACCAGCTCCACGAGATCGTCTACCAGGCGGGCCTGAGCAGCTCCGCGGCGCCCAAGCCGCCGACGGCGTAAACATCTGGCGAGTGTCGCGCGGCGAGCGATCTACGGTCGGCTGCACCAGGTGAGTGAGAGTGACCGCAATCCTTGTCCGACCGCGCGCATCGGCGGATCGACACGTGAACCCCCCGGTGCAGGAGCGGAACGATGCTGGAGAACCTGATCATGGTGCTGCTGGGGATCGCCCTGGGCAGCTACGGGTTCACCTGGCGCGTGGCCAACAAGATCAGCGACCGGCTGGCGATGCTGGACCGCAGGGTGACCCGCCTCGAGGAACGATCTGATGGGCGAGCAAGAGACGATGGAGTTGATCAAGCCGCCGGATAGCGGCGAGATCTGCGGGCTGCAGAACGCGGCAGCGGCGATCGGGAAGAGCGCGCGGCTGCTGCAATTGCGGGTCCGCCAGGGTTGCTTCTCGGCGGACACCCAGCCCTACATCGACGAGGAAACCAGGCAGATGGTCTTCGACATCGAGGATCTGCGCGATGTGGCTCGGGCCAGGAACTGGGGCGAGCTGCGGCCCGTGCCTGCGAGCTGCATCCGGCCGTATCCCGAGGATGACGAGCACGACCAGGGCGGCGACCAGGGCGGCGACCAGGGCGATGACCAGGGCGATGACAAGGCCCCTCCCTCGCTCGGGGATATCCCCCCCGGCGACTCGCCACCGGCCAAGCCTGTGGAGGCCAAGCTCGACGAGATGATCGACGCCACGCCGCCCGCGCCGACCCCTGGGGCCGACGTGGCCAGCGCGAGCTACGGGCTGATCAACCTCGTCACGCCGCTGGGCGTGCAGTTCTGCCAGATGGCGCCGAGGGCGACGATCGACGACGCCCTGGAACAGTACGGCCCTGGGAAGTACGTGATCATCCTCTGCGACCGGACGGGCAAGCGCGTGGGGCAGCGGTATCGCCAGGTGCTGCCCGGCCCTCCGACCGTGGCGGCGGGCGGACCCGCGCTGCAGCAACCTCCCGCGGGCCCGCTGCTGCCGCAGGTCGGCGATCGGGCCGACCCATACCAGCAGCTGCTCAACCAACTGCAACTGCTGTCGACGATGATGGCCAGCTTGCGGCCGCAGACCAGCCAGAATGAGACCCTGCAACTGGCGAAGTTGCTGCTCGAGATGCACGAACGGGGGTTCAACCAGGCGGCGCAGTTTGCCGGAGGGGCCGCGCCCGCGGGCGGTGACGAGGAATACGGACCGGGTGGCGGCGGCCGAGGAGCCAGCAACATCTACGACGTGCTCGTCAAGATGGTCGACAACCTGCCGGGCGCCCTCGTCGCGCTCCAGCAAATGAAAGCAGGCGGAGATGGACACCAACCAGCAGCTGCTGCAACTGGGAGTGGAGCTGGACCGGCTCTACAGGGATAACGTGCCCCCCGTCGATGCGGCCAGGATACTGCGCGAGCTGGCCGGGCGCGTGATCGACGAGCACTTTGCGTCGAGCTGGCGGCAGTACGTGAGGGCCCAGCCGGCCTGGGCGCTGGGATATCTGAGCGCGGCGGTGCCGCACGTGCGGCAGCTCGCAGCGAGCAAGAGCGGCAGCGATTGGCTGATGGACGTGATCAAGGCACTGTGAAAGGAGAACTGTTGGAGCGTGCTGCTATGAGGAAACAGGACGAATCGTACGCGCCGAACGCAGTGCAAATCTGGGAGTGCGCGGTGGGGGTCACAGAAGTCAACCTGGTGGAGATCATCCACGAGGACGAGTGGCGCGGGGTGTTCATCGACGCGGACTTGTTCATCGACCTGAAGACGCAACGGGGCGTGCGGTTGCGGTTCCACGATGAGATCCAGACAAGAGGGGTCTTGGGCCATCCGCTCGATAGACCGGATGCTACGCTGCCGGGGTTGGGATCCTATCTGGACCCGCGCACCACTCCGCTCGACGCACCCCGCTTCACCATTTACCGCGAATCGTTCCGGCTGCATTCCGTGGCGCGGTTCACAGACGAGGAGAAACCCAGCGAGTACCTGTTCAGCGGCCAGCTCGATATCCGCCTCTGGCTGCCGGACGGATGGCGAGTGTCGAGCGACGAGAAGCTCTATAGCCGTCCGCTCGATGTGTGCTAGGACACGAAGATGTGGACGACGATTGGACTCGTGGATACGACCACGCGAGAGGGCACCGCGACGATGATGGCCGAGTGCGTGCGGCTCGCCATCGACGGTAGCCGATCCCGCGAAATCCAGGAGCTGGCCTACAGGCTGAGCTCCGATGCACAGCCCGTTCAACGTATCTTCGAGTTTGTTCGCGACCAGATCGGCTACCGGCACGATCCGGCTGGCCGGGAGGACATCGTTCACCCGGTGCTGCTGGCGCGGCGAGCCGTCCAGGGGGCCGCCTGGGCGGACTGCGAGGACATCGCCACGCTGGCAATCTCGCTGGCCAGGGCCGCGGGCGTGCAGTCGCATCTGGTCGCGTATGGTAACAACCGCGAGTGGACTCACTTCGCTGCCGAGCTGTTCGACGGCGGGCGGTGGGTCGCCGTGGATCCCGTGGCGGGCCGCGCGTTGAACACGCGGCCGCCGGCATCGCCCGGTGCAAGGACGATGACTATGAATGTTTCCGCGTTGAGTGTCGAGGGGATCGGCCGCGTGCGCCACGGGCCCCCTGTCGTGCGGCACGGGTTACTAGCCATCCCCGGCTTGCCGGGTCATAGCACGGGGCTCCTTTCTGCGAGCGCCCGTGCTCGAATCCTTGCCGAATTTGAGCAGTCGCGGCCCCCTTCGGAACCGACCGCGCACGGTGTGCCCACCAGGCCGATTGACGTGATCAAGGCCACGTTCGGCGGCAACCTGCCCGCCGTGATCCCGCCGGAGTACTGGCTGCCCAGCGTGCAGGCGCAGATGCGGGCCAATCTCGCCAGGCGGTCGGGCGTCTCGGGCGTGGGCACGTGGTACAACCCGCTCACCTGGTTCAGCGCTCCGGCGAAGGGCAGCAGCGTGGATGCGCCCTACCCGTACGAGCTGCGCTTTCAGGCTCCCGCGGGATCGTGGGTCCTCGAGGAAAGCGGTGCGGTCAGCAAGCTCCCGGCGAACCTCACGTACGCGGAGATGCAGATCGCGCCGACCAACGCGCCGGTCGGCCCCTACGACTGGCTGGACACCGTGACCCAGGCCGTGACGAAGGCCCTCGGGCCGCAGCAGCCCACGGTGATCGTGGACGGACTACCGCAGCCCGCGCCGGTCCCGCAGGGCACGTCGCTGCCCAACCAGTGGCCGGAGCGCAAGACAACGCAACCCGCCTTCACGCAGAAGGTGGCCGCCCAGGCTCAGGCACAGCCGGCCGGCATGTTGAGCGACACCACGACCGTGCTGCTTGTGGCGGGCGTGCTCGCGGCCATCGTTTTCCTTGGCCGATGAGGGAGGTCGACATGTACGCGAGAACCCTGCGATATCGCCCGGGCGTCTCGGGCGTCGGCCTCAGCTTCAAGAGCGTGTTCAAGGGCCTGCTGGGCGGAGCGCTCGGCCCGGCAGCCGGAGCCGCGACGGCGCTGATCCCTGGCATCGGCCCGATCATCGCCCCCGTGGCCACGGCTCTCGGCTCCGCGCTCAGCGGCAGCCTGGCGAGCGACAGCAAGACGAAGAGCGTCGCTGTGCAGCAGCCGACGCTGCTGAGCCAGCTCACCAACGCGCTCCAGGGCACGACGGCCCCGGTGCCGACGGTGCAGCGCATCCAGGTGCAGCTCGACCAGGCCGCGGCACAGCCGGAGCTCAGCAACCAGTCGCTGATCCTGATCGTCGGCGGGATCGCCGCCGTCGCCCTGGTGGCGTGCCGCGGCAAACGCCGCAAGTGAAAGGAGCTGCCATGTACTACGGAATCGGTGCCGCGGTCCTCGTCCCCGCGCAGCGCGGGCTCACGGCCGAGGAACGGACCTTTGGCGGCACCTTGCCCCCCTGCCCGCCGGGGCAGCACGGGGGCAACTGGACCTCGTGGATGACGCGAGCGAAGGTCGCGGCCTGCGACGCGGCCGGTGCGCAACTGACCGCGTTCCGCGGTTGGGTCAACAAGGAGTTGCTGCCCGCGATCGCGGCGGGCACGTTCGACGCGACGGCCGCGGCGACCGCCCTGGCCGAGCACGCGAACACCGCGCTGGCCGCGATGGCCACCGCGCGAGCGGACACGCTGGCCAGGCCCGACTTCCGGCCGTCCACCGAGGCGATTCGCGTCGCGTTCACCGCGGGCACAAACGCCATCTTCGACGGCGTGACGGCCGCCATGAATGCGCTGCTGCAGACGGACATCGAGGCGGCCAAGAAGAACGTGCGGGCGAGCACGGGCACGATGCCCAGCGTCGCGCCGGTCGTGACCACCTACACCCGCGACACCGAGGGCACGGTCTGGGGCGCCCAGGGCGGCACGAGCTGGAAGGCGTCCGACGAGGGCGGCGTCCTCACGCAGTTCGAACCGGCCTCCGCGGCCGGTGGCAGCCTGGTGATGATCCTGGCCCTGCTGGGCGGAGCGTTTGCGCTGATCAAGTGGCGCGGCAAGCGGCGGAGCTCCACGTCGCCGTTCGGCGGCCGCGCGTCGTCATTGTTCTAAGATGGATCCTCACCCGGTCCAAAGGACACGATGATGCAGGCAATCCCCTGGTGGATGCGGCTGCTGTCGCCAACCAACGCCGCCTTCGGCAACGCGCAGGACAAGATCATGGAGGCCCGGCTGGCCATCCACGCCGGCTACGTGAAGGGGGCAGAGACTTCAGCCGCGCTGGCGGAGCTGAAGAAGACCATCGAGGCCATGGACATCTGGGCCGACAAGTCGGCCGTCGAGGAGCAGTACGCGCAGCTCTGCGCCGAGCTGGCCGACGGAGCCAAGAGCCTCGACGCCATGCAGACTGACCTGGACAACTGGGACTGGCTGCTCGACAAGTGCTGCGCGGGCGGCTACGACTACGAGGTGGTCTGGGTAGATGGCACCTTGCCGGACGGCACCCACTTCGCGGGCTACGACATCGTGCCCGATCCGCCGCTGCAGCTCGACGCGAAGACGGCCAGCGAGTTCGACCGGCAACTGGGCGGCGTGCAGGGAGTCGGCGGCTGGCCAGCCCTTGGTCTCGCGATCGTCATCGGGATATTCGCTTGGCCGGTGATCGCCGGGGCGTGTCTCACCCTGATCTACTGTGTCAAGAGAATCTGTGACGCGTACGACGGCACGGCCGTGGTCGCCAATGCGACCAGTGCCCGCATCTCTGGGTTGACACCCAAGGAAGTACAGGAGTACGCCAAGGGCGGGGCCGGCTGGGAGCCGCAGATTGGGCTGGCCACGCTGGCCGTGGTCGGCCTGGCCGGCTACGCGCTCTGGGAGTGGACGAAGGCGCGGAAGGCGACGTCACCCGCGGTCTGACTTGTCCTTCGCACCGCAAGCACAGCGGTAGATGGCCGCGCCGCAGAAAGCGAGGGCAATGCCGACACCGCCACAGATGGCGATGAGGCATGTGCCTAGTACTAAGAGCTTGAGTGCCTGGAGCTCGAACATGGGGGCTTCTCCTTTGATCAGCGGTTCACGCGGGCCGGTGAGGGTGCTGAAGCGTCCAACGGTGCCACCGCCAACGCACGGCCGAAAACAGGAGCATACCGGCAAGAGTCGCGATCACGCCATGGATTACGCCTACCAGCCAGTCAGTTTCCCACCAGAGACGCCAAGGAGAGGCGGATATGAAGTCTTTGGCATGTTCACGCTCCCACTTCGTCGCGCTGGAGGAGTATTGCCCTGCGAGTTCCCCAGGCGGAGTCCGCTCTGGCCGCAGGTAGCCGACCTCGATTTTGCTCGTGGAGAAGTCGAAGTGGATTGTTGCTGGCCAGTTTTGCTTCCCTGTGTTGGGGTCCTTGCCTCGGTAGACGACTCGCTCGAGCTTGAGCTTCGTGGGCGTGATGCAGACCAGGAAGTGGCCCTGCGGGCGCGCCGTGAACTCGAAATAGCCATCCGGAGTGGTCTCCGGCAGCGGAGGCCCC
>Ga0315274_10004316_pt1 | contig 20940 bp, 15 predicted proteins | sample YL17G02_20_MG_FD_203700 | JGI IMG/M metagenome (GOLD analysis project Ga0315274, IMG submission 203700) | Sediment microbial communities from Yellowstone Lake, YNP, Wyoming, USA - YL17G02_20 | ecosystem: Environmental > Aquatic > Freshwater > Lake > Sediment | place: USA: Wyoming | collected...
CCGCTGACCGCGCGTCGTCTCTACGCCGGCAAACCGGACGGGCACCAGGTCGAGCTGTATATCTCATATCGGGCGACCCAGCAGCAGCCGGCGCCCCGCCTGTTCGGGTTCCAGCGGGAACTGGAGCGGGACTTCTTCGAGGAACTGATTGATGTCAGCGAAATAGGGGGCAGCACGGCGCTGGATGCGATGTCCATCCCGGTACCCCAGATCGCCAGGGCCATCGTGAACGGCGACATCGGAACCATCAGAGGGCTGAAGGGAATCGGGGAGAAGAAGGCCGATATGATTATTGCGAAGCTGAAGAGGCGCGTAGCCAAGTATGCTTTGCTGCCGGAAGACGCAGCCGGCGCGCCGGATGAGCAGGCCGACTTCAAAGCGGAAGTTCGAGAAACGTTAGTCAAGCAGCTCCAGTTCAAATCCCAGGAAGCTCAACGACTAATCGAGCAAGCCATGAAGGACAAACCTTCAATCAAGTCTGCAGAAGACCTGTTTGACGAAGTACTCAGGTTACACAAATGAACGACGAAGAGCCAAGCGAAATATCCGAGGATATTAGAGAGGAAGAAGAGCTTGTCACTCTTCGCCCGCGCACTTTGACCGACTATGTGGGCCAGTTGAAAGTAGTCGAAACGCTGGAGATAGCCATCGAAGCCGCCAAAGGTCGCGGCGACAGCCTGGACCACATTCTACTGCACGGGCCGCCCGGAATCGGGAAAACCACACTGGCTCACATCGTCGCGAACGAGATGGGCTCCCAGATCATTGTGACGTCCGGACCCGCGCTCGAAAGGCCGGCGGACCTCATGGGCACGCTGACTCATCTGGAACGCGGCGACGTGTTGTTCATAGACGAGATTCACCGGCTGCCGCGGCCGGTGGAAGAATTCCTTTACCCGGCTATGGAGGACTTTGCGGTTGATTTTATCTTCGACAGGGGCACGCACGCCCGGAGTCACAGGTACCGCCTGGAGAAATTCACGATGGTGGGGGCTACCACGCGGGCCGGGCTGCTATCCTCGCCGCTGCGGGACCGGTTCGGCATATTCCGCGAGCTTACCTTCTACACGCAAGAAGAAATCACGAGGATAGTGAAACGCTCGGCCGCCATTCTGCAAGTCCCGATCGAGGAATCCGGAACGGTCGAGATTGCGAGGAGAGCCAGAGCTACTCCACGCGTAGCAAACCGGCTGCTTAGTCGGATCCGGGATTTTGCCCAGGTCAGGGCTGACGGAGTTATCACGGCTGAAGTAGCGGCGGCCGCACTCGAACTTGAAGGGGTGGACGAAGCCGGGCTGACGGAAACCGACCGGCGGATGCTGACCACCATTGCAGTCAATTACTCCGGCGGCCCGGTGGGAATCGAGGCGCTCGCTGCAACACTCCAAACCGAGGCGGACACGCTAACCGAGGTTGCCGAGCCTTATCTACTCAACATAGGGTTTCTAATCCGAACCCCAGGCGGCAGGAAAATCACCGCCGTGGGCCTCTCGCATTTAGGACTGGAGCTGCAGCCCCAGCTAAAACTGGCAAATGGTGACATGTAGACGCCCTCTCCCATACTCCATGGGGCGCGTTAGTAAAGACCGGGGACTACGCCTTGTCCGCCTTGTGGTAGGTGAGCTCGCGGACCTTCGTTTGGTACTTCAGCAATGCTGAGATGAAGGCGGCATGGCTCCAAGTGAGAGGCATCACCGACAGCGGCTCCCCGGTGTGCGGATGGATCTGCTCCGCCAGAAGCCCGGCTTCGGATGCATGCTTCGCCACCCAGTCGAGCAAGTCCATCGCCGGTTCGAGGTCGCGCGGGCTCTTCGCCGATGCGATGTACCACTCGGCCATCCAGAGCGTGGAGATAAACCAGGGATTGCCCGGAACATTCCTCACATCGCAGCTGGCCTGGAAGTAGTAATCATCTTCGTATCTCGCCAGGCCGCCGATGGGGGTGCGGACCCAAAGCCGGTCGTATACGGCCTTCATGGTAGCAGCTACTCTGGGATCGTCAGCCTGGAGCAAGCCGAACAGGAAGACCGCGGCCATGCTGGCATCAATCGTCAGGTCGGGCTCGTATCCTTCGGGCTTCGGGATCAGGCCGCGGACGAACCTGCCGAGATCGGCATCGAAGAGGTATTCGAGCGTCGCCCTCTTCAGGCCGTCGCGAGTTCTGCGGTAAGAGCTGGCTCTTTCCAGATCGAACCCGTTGGCGACTTTGGCGGCAGCGGAGAGGGCGCCGTAGACTGCGCAGCAGGTGAAGAGATGCACGCCCCTCCGCTGCTCCCACAGGTCGTAGCTCGGCCTGGGCAATTTGGTGGCCGGGTCTAACTCGCGGACCATGTAATCCGCCGCCGGAGCCACCAGATCATCGTAAATCGAGTTGATGAACTCCCCATCCCTCCATTTCTCATAGTGCTCGCCGATCGCCCATAGCACCAGAGCCGTGCTGTCCTGCTGATGCGGGATTTCAGGCTCGCCATCCGCTATCCAGGGGTGCCACGACGCGCCCCGGGTGCCGTCCGGGCAGTACTTCTGGAGGAAGAAAGGCTGTTCCGCGGGCAGGACGCCGGCGCAGAACGAGAAGAACCCCCGGGCGGCCTCAGCATGCCCGGCCAGATCGAGCGCACGGGCCACAAGCGATCCATCGCGCGGCCATACGTAGCTGTAGTGGGCTCGGGCGGTCCTCATTATGTCCGTATCGTTCGCGGCCAATATGCCGCCGCATCTATCTATCTGGGTCTGGATCACCAGCAGGCTTCGCTCGTAGAGGTTAGCTAACGACGCCGGAACCTCCGCCTCGATCGTGGCGCCCTTCGCCAGCCAGGACGTCCAGTAGCTCTCGGCCTCGGCCAGCAGCGTCTCCAGCGACGTACCGCTCACCATGGCGTTCAGGTCCACCACTTCCTCCAGCGAGCGCCCGATGGCGATCCAGTAGTCCACGACGTCCGAGGCGTTGCCTGGAAGATGCAGCCTGAAGCTTATCGTGCTGTCCACAGACCCCTGCTCGATCGGATGCATGCTCAGGGATCCATCCTCGGCATCCCGCCACGTGCCCTCCGCTCCGGCGAATTCCTTGATCCCAGCCGCGTACTCGTAGATTCCCTCCTCAGCCGTTCGCCCGTTGACGAGGATGTAGCAGTCGCGCTTGTAGTGGATCATCGAGCCCGTAAACGGGTGATAGAAAGCGGTGTCTCCGATGTCGGACTCGTAGATGCGGAAGTCGTGGTTGAAGAACAGCCTGACCTCCCTCGCGTCGGGGTAGAGATTCTCCACCGATACCCGGCGGAGAAACAGGTTCAGCTCCGGGTGAACGGTATCGTTGAATCTGAGGTTGATTCCCAGCCGGCCGTTCGACGCGCAGGCATCCGCGATCAATGTGCCCGGCCGGTAATTCATGCGGACCGACCAGGTATTCTCAAGCCAGGAGAACTGGCCGTCCACCCAGACTCCGATTCGGTTTCTGTAGCCGTTGAGGTGATTGTAGAGGCCAACGTGGGGGTAGTAGAGGTCGCGGATGTTCAAGTTCCTGTCGATATTCACCAAAAGCGTACCGTTTCCTACCACCAGGTCCCTGGGCATACGCTTCCTCCTCTCCATTCCAAATTTCGGCATCTTGTAAGCTCAGCCTCAGTGTAAGAAATACCGGCATAATCTTCCGGCTATAGCGGGCGGTACCAAGCAGCGAGTACAAAGCACGGAGAAAAGCCCTGGGCCGGGAAGTGGCGTGCAAGACCACGGACGAAGAACCAGGCATAATCCCGGCTAAAAGGAAATTCCAATGTCTGCGTGGAAAAGGATGCTGCTGTCGCAATCACCGAGGCATCACATGGCTGAATCTACCCGGGCGTTGGAGCATTTTTCGTTTCTTTTCACCCAGGACGGCGGATACCTCCGCATCCCCATCTGGGGACATATCCCGCTCAGCCGCGCCGCCCGGCGGATAATCGAGCACCCCGACTTCGTGCGCCTCTCGAAGATACGCCAGCTCGGCTTCGTGTACTACGTCTTCCCCGGCGCGTCGCACACGCGGTTCGAGCACTCGGTGGGCACGTACCATCTCTCCGTCCTGGCGCTCCAGCGGCTGGCGCTTAATCCCATCAACTGGTACGACCCCTGCACGCCGAAGATCAGCCGGGAGGACGCGCGCCTCTTCCTCGCGGCGGCGCTGCTGCACGACATCGGGCATTATCCCTTCGCGCACCTGGTGGACCGCCTGGCCCAGGGGAGTACAAAGTACAAAAATGGCGGAGCCTTTGAGAGCCATGAGGATCGGGCGAGGTCATATATACTCGCGGACAGGTCGCCCGGCAGCATCTACTCCATCCTGAGAGAGGAATGGGGGATAGACGAGCCTGAGCGCGTGGCGGAGATCGTCACCCGGCCCCAGGACTCCGGCCTGCCGGGCAAGATGCTCAGCGGCATTCTCGACCCCGACAAAATGGACTATCTCATGCGCGATGCGCGGGCGTGCGGCGTCCCTTACGGCAACATAGACACCGACCGCCTGATCGAGTCGCTGGTGCTCGATGTGGAAGGCCCGCGGCGCAGGCTGGGTATCACGGAGAAAGGGATCGCGCCGCTTGAAAGCCTGGTATTCGCAAAGTACATGATGTTCCGCCACATCTACTGGCATCATGCGGTCAGAATCGCCGTTGCCATGTTCACACGGTTCGTCCAGGACGGCCTGGATGCAGGGGCGGTGGACCCGTCGAGCTTCTACCGGCTGCCGGACGACGCTCTGGTCGAGGAATTGGCCGGCACAGCCGACCGGATTCCGTCCGGCGAGCTGATTATCAGGCTGAAGAACCGCGCTCTGTACAAGCGGGGCATCACTCTTTACCCGGAGCACGCAGCCGGCGAGGCGGAGCTTGCCATCTCGGGGGCGGAGCTCGAACGCGTCAGGGACCTCTACCGGCATCCCGGCCGCAGGCGCGAAAAAGAAGTGGCGATCTGCGAGCTCTTAAGCCGCGAGGAGGGCATTCGGCTGTCGGGGTTCGAGGTGTTGCTGGACATACCGCGCGTCGTCACGGTTTTCGACGTGGACGACTTCCGCGAGCTGCACGTGCTGACAACCTCCCAAATAGGAGGTGAAAGCAGGTTCGTGCCGTTCGACTCGTACGGGTTTACCCAGCTCACGGCGGATTTCGCGCAGGAGTTCGAGAGATTCAGCCGCCGGGTGCAGGTAATCTGCCGCCCCGACCTGCGGGATGCCGTCGCCGCCCACTGGCGCGAAATCAAAGCCATCGTCACGAGCTGAGCTTCCGGAAATGTGATAGACTGTAGATCCGCCGCCCTTGAATTTGCGATTTGTAATTGTAATTTGCAATCTGCAATCCCGAGGATGTTGTCGCCGCCATGGTATCCTGCGGAATAGTCGGACTGCCCAACGTGGGCAAGACAACCTTGTTCAACGCGATCACGCGAGCCAGCGCGGAGGTATCGAACTACCCGTTCACGACCGTCGGGAAGAACGAGGCGATCGTGCCCGTCCCCGACCCTCGGCTGGAGGAGTTGAAGGGGATCGCCGAGCAGGAGGAAGCGCGCCCGGCCACGTTCCGCCTGGTGGACATAGCAGGCCTCGTCCGCGGAGCGAGCCGCGGCGAGGGCCTGGGCAACGAGTTCCTGAGCTACATCCGGAATGTAGACGCCATCCTTGAGGTTCTGCGGTGCTTCGAAGCGCCGCACATCTCCCACGTTGAAGGCGAGCCGGACCCCATCCGCGACATCGAAATCCTGGACACCGAGCTTCGGCTGGCCGATATGGTTGTGCTCGACCGCCGGCTCGATAAGCTCGGAAAAGTCCCCAGCCAGCGCGAGCAGAAGGAGGAGCGCGAGGCCCTGCTCGCCGTCTTCGAGGCGCTGAACACCGGCGAGGACCTGCGCAAGGGGGCGGTGCCGCTGGAGCACATGGAAAAGGCCGCGCCGCTCGATCTACTTTCGGCGAAGCCCCGGATGCTCGTCGCGAACATCGGCGAAGACGGCGAAAACGAGTGTCTCCAGCGCCTTCGCTCGTGGGCCGAGGCGCGCGACGAACTGCTCTACACCATTCCTGCAAAGCTGGCCGCCGACCTGGCCGAGCTACCGCCGGAGGAGGCGGAGGAGTTCGCCGCCGCGCTCGAGATGCCCGCAGACGCGCTTGCCGGAGTCCTGACCGCCGCGTACCGGCTGCTCGACCTGATTACCTTCTACACCATCGTGGGCAAGTGCGTGACCGCCTGGCCTATACGTAAGGGCATGGATGCATACCGCGCCGCCGGGATGATTCACAAGGATATCCAGAAGGGCTTCGTGAAGGCGGAGGTCGTCTCATTCGAGGACCTCAAGCACGCCGGCTCGTGGGCGAATGCCCGCCATGAAGGGAAGCTCCGCCTCGAAGGCCGCGAATACATCATCCACGACGGCGACATCATCCTCTTCAAGTTCACGGCGTGAGGTGCAAGTAGCAATTCTGTGCTGTCAGCAGGCTTCGCCCCTGATTCCCCCGGCGGCAGGGGAACTATTTGCAAGCAAGCTGCGTAGTTCACTACTAGGCCAGCGAAAGGTTTATAGTCGCCTGCGCCCACATCATCACTAGGGGGATCAAGCAATGAACGACTTCCAGAAATCGCTTACCCGCTTCATGTACGTCGCTCTCGTAGTAGTCGCCGCGATTGGCGCCTGGGCGTTGATCCAGGCTCGCGCATCCGGGGCCGACAAGGCGGCCGCGGCGAAGCTTCAATTCCGCGACCCGTATCGCTGCGGCGTCACCGCGACAGGCACTTGCGTCGTGCGCACCAGGCCGGACCTGGTGGAAGTGACAATCGGCGTGAGACAGAGCGCCCGTACCGCCCGAGGAGCGAACAACTACGTGAAATCCCGAATCCCGAAGATAATCCGGGTTCTCACGAAGGGCGGTGTGGAACTCAAGGACATCCAGACGGAGTACTATAATCTGGAGCCGCGATGGGTAGTACGCAACGGGAAGCAGTTTTTGAACTGGAGTGCGGTGGAGTCTCTGCGAGTTCGAATCCGCAAGGTTGACAGCGCAGCAGCACTCATTGATGAAGCTGTCAAAGTCGGGGCCAACCAGGTCGGCCGATTGGAATACACGGTAAAGAACGTGAACGACCTGCGGGCCAAGGGTCGTGCGAAGGCGGCGAAAGTAGCTCGCGCGAAGGCCGGGCAGCTTGCCGCGTCGCTGGGAGGCAACCTGGGAGGCCTGATCTCCTGCAGCGAGAATTATCCTGGGGACTACGGCTACTGGGACGGTTACGGGCGTTCCATTAGCAGAGCGCCCCAAGCCAACATCCAGATGAATGAGGCCGGAACCGCCGATTCGGAGCGCGAGGAACTGACAATCCAGCCGGGCGAGCTGGTCATGAACGTCGTCGTGACAGCGACATACCAATTGGAGTAGTGGAGTGCTGGAGTATTGGAGTACTGGGTCCCAACACTCCATTACTCCAGTATCCCCATGTCCCGCAGGTCCTGGTCAATCGCCTCCGCTGCGCGCATGCCGTCCGCGACTGCCTGGGCCACGGTTCCGCCGCCGTTGACTATGTCGCCGCCTGCGTAAACGCCCTTGCGGGACGTGCGGCCATGCTCGTCTATCTTGACGAGCCGCTCCTCCGTCAGCTCGATGCCCGGAAGCAGATCCTCTATCTCATGGGGCAGCCTCTGTCCCAGAGCCTCCAGCACGAGGTCAACCTCCAGCAAAGACTCCCTGACATGGGTGAGCACCGGCCGGCGCCTCCCCGATTCGTCCGGCTCGCCGAGCGTGGTTCGCGCAATCCATATGCCGCGCAGATGCCCCTGGGAATCCATCTCATATCCGAGCGGCTGGGTAAGTAGGAGGAACTGCACCCCCAGATTCAGCGCTTCGTTCCGCTCAGTGGGCCAGGCAGGCATCTCGGCGAAGGAACGCCTGTAGATCAGATATACGTCCCGCGCGCCGCAGAAAATCGCCTGAGAAGCCGCATCCACCGCCGTGTTCCCGCCGCCCAGGACGGCCACCCGCTCCGGAACCTCCGCGCCGCCGGATTTGCATCGCTTCAGGAAGCCGATGGCGTCCTCCACGCCGGACGGCTGCGGATCCGTCAGCGGGTGCGATGCGCCCAGCCCCATCGCCAGGAAAACGGCATCGTAATCCCGCGCCAGCTCGTCGAGAGTCTGGCTTGCGGACAGGCCCTGACCTTCGTTGAAGTTCAACCGCTCGCCCCACAAATTTGCGAAAATGGCCCTGATCTCGGCCTCAAGCTCGCCGGCCCGCAGGCGCTTTTCGGGGATTGCCGAAGTCGCCAGCCCGCCCGGGTTCGCGTCCAGATCAAACAGATCCACCCTGTGGCCGAGTCTCAGTAGGCCGGCGGCGCAGGCGAGGCCGGCCGGCCCCGCGCCGACCACCGCGATGCGCCTGCCTGTGTCGGGCGCGTCCACGGGCAGAGACGCCCAGCCCTCCTCCCTGGCGATTTTCGACACGTAAACCTGCAGCTCGCTGATGGGGACCGGGTTCTGAGAGAATACGTTCTCGATGCAGCGGCCCTGGCAAAGGATCTCCACGGGGCAGATGCAGCCGCACAGTTCTGGGAGCGCATTCCGCTCGCGGAGTATCTCGTAGGAGCGCCTGATATCCCCATGCGCGAGCGCCCTTATGAACCCGGGGATATCAACTCCCGCCGGGCACCCTTCCTTGCACTCCGGGTCGAAGCAATCGCGGCAGCGCGACGCCTGGGCTCGTATGTATTCGAGGCTGTTCCGCCGGCCTTCGCGGTAGATCGGGCCGTAAACATCCCTGTCGAACGGCACGCAGCCCGCCGTTCCGCCGTCCCGCATGATCTGCGTACATGAGGAGCACGCAATGCAGGTGTGCCGCTGATCGAGCCTTCCGGTTTCGATAATCTCCTTCGCGAATCCGGGAAAAGCGAAAGCCTGCCGTCCCAGGCCGACCAATTGCACGCTCCCGCGCCGAATTTCCGCCGCCGCCACATGAGGCCACAGGTTCCTCAGCCAGCTATACCCGCTGCCGACGACCGCCGGGTCCGGCAATCCGTCACGCACCCGCCGGGTCAGGCTTATCAGCCGCTCCACCCCGACGAGTGGATGCTCCTCCGGGCGCTCCGCGCCCTCCGTGGGCCTGTCATACGGGCGGTTGACGTGCGGCTTGTAGTACGGGTTGCCCATGCTGATATTGATAAGGGGCACGCCCATCTCGTGAAGCTCCCCGATAAGGCGCCTCGGCTCGTCGAGATTCGGCTCCATGGGGTTATTCCGGTCCATCCCCCAGCCGTATGGGTAAGGATGCGCATCGTGAATCCCCAGACGGCAGGCGATGATCTTATCGCGGCCAAGCCCGGCGTATATCTTGCCGATGACGTTCTTGAGGAAGCGCGTGCGGTTCTCATAGCTCCCGCCGTAATCGCCGCTTCTGGTATGGGCGGCGAGCAGCTCATTGATCAGGTAGCGGTGGCACGCCTTGATATCCACCGCGTCGAAGCCCGCTTCAAAAGCGAGCCGCGCCGCCTCGACGTAAGCATCCTCCAGCGCCGCCAACTCGTCGTCGGAGATAACCGGCTCGTTCGGCGCTATTCCGCGCGTCGGGTCGAGATACGGGTCGTGGTAAATGACAACGGGGGCAGGTGACTTCCAGTAGCGGCTGTAGCGTCCGGAATGCGCCAGTTGGAGCACGGCGAAGGGGCGATGGCCCTTCCCCATCGCTTCGGCGGCGGCAGACCGGGCTTCCTCGAGCAGCCTCGCGAGGGGATCCTTTGTCCACCTGTTGATCCAGAGCTGGCGTGGATTGGCCCGACCTTCGAGGATGACCGCGCAGGCCTCGAACCACAGCAGGCCGGCTCCGCCCGCGCCGAATCTGCGATACCGGCGGAAGGTCAGCTCTCCGGGGGCTCCTTCGGCCGTCCCATCGCAGCCTTCCATCGGCTGAATCGCCATGGAATTGGGCACAGGGCGCCCCGCGATCTCAAGCGGCCTTGCCAGGCGGGATATGTCCTCCTCGACGGCCAGGTCGAGGCCGAGTTCATCAATCGCCGCGCGGAGATCATCGAGGTCTGCGAGTCGAAAGGGAGCGTGAGTAGAATGATCGGCCATATAACACATCCTCCGGAGAGAGTTTACCGCATCCGGCGCGGGATAGTCCAGCATTTGGGGGTAAACAACCGAGGTTATCTATTATGGATTGAGGACGAAAAATCCTACATGGCACGGGAGACTGTAGACTGTAGACAGTAGACCGGATCCGCCGCGGCGGATTCTTTCCGGCATCGAATAGGGAGGCCACAGAGGGCCTCCCTATTCTACATTTGAATCCCGTTGCCGGCGCCACTGATGGGCTTCCCGAATCCCTACCCATCCGTTTGAGGCAGTCCCCAGAAGGGGGACTTGGGGTCACCGCCAGGAGAGCACTCTGTACGCCTCTTCCGCGGTGGTGATTCCGTCCAGGACCTTCCGCTTTGCATCCTCAACCATCGTGGTAAAGCCGTTCGAGACCGCCTGCCTGAGCAGGGCGTCCGGGTCCGTCTGGCCGCTGCTGATCATCTTGCTGAGTTCTCTATCTATAGCCAGTATCTCGTGCAACTGAGCCCTGCCCTGGTATCCGACATTCCGGCATTTGTCACAGCCGGTCCCTCGGTAGAACTTGGTTTTCTTCACCTGGTCCTTGAGGCCCAGGAACTCCAGTGCCTCGTCCGAGGGGGTATACTCTTCCTTGCAGTCCTGGCAGACCTTTCGCACCAATACGCACGCTATCACCCCGGCCAGGCTCCTGCCGACGATCCATGGATCCTCACCGTATGCCACCATGTTCTGAGGGATAGATACCGCATCCGATATGAGCATGTTGCCCAGGACGAGGTGGCCGGTCATCGCGGCGTGTGCTGCGAGTATCGTGCTCTCGGCATCTCTCAGCTCCCCAACCATTATCACATCAGGGTCCTGGCGCAGGTAAGTGCGAATTGCCACTGCGAACGTGAGCCCCGTTCTCCAGTTGACCTGCGTCTGCTGCACCCCAGGCAGCAGGTATTCCACAGGGTCTTCCACGGTCACTATGCTAATGCTGGGGTTAGTCAGCTCCAAGATCATCGAGTGCAAGAGCGTCGTCTTGCCGGAGCCTGCCGGCCCCGTGGAGATGACCATCCCTGCCGGCTGGTGAAGCAGGTTCTTAACCAATTCCAGTTGCTCAGGGTAGAACCCCAGATTGTCCAGACCCAGGAGTGGGATTCCCTTGTCCAGTATCCTGATCTCAATCTTCTCGCCGGTCACTACCGGCATTATGGAGACCCGAAGATCGTAATCCCTGCCGTCCATACGAACGGGTATGCGGCCGTCCAGCGGAACTCCGGACTCCGTAAACGGGATCTCGGCCATCCGCTTTATCCTGGCCACCACGGCGTCTCGCTCCTCCGGAGACAGGACTTCGTCCGCCACCCAGGACTCCCCCCGCCACTTGTTGATGGGCCGCGGATACAGCACGCCGTCTATCCTGATCCGGACCTCGGCCCCTTCGCGGGTAGGATCAATGTGGATGTCGGTCGCCTTGGCGTCTATCGCGTCTTTGATGATGGTGTTCACCAGTGTTATGACGGAGGTGTCATTCGCGGCCTGGGTCTGGTGCAGCACGCGCTGCGATATCTCCAGCTCACGCCGGCATCCGGCACAGCGAGCCAGGTGCTCATCAATCTGGTTTCTGCGGTCCTCGTCCAACTCGCCCTTCAGATAGGCGATCAACTCGTCACGGACTTCTTCGCACTTCATCGTTCATCCCCCATTTCTCCAGCTATTTTCTCCCGCAATATGCGCACGGCGGCTGACATCCGGGATTTCACGGTTCCCACCGGTATTTCGAGAACCTCGGCGATCTCTGCATACTTCATGCCCTGGAAATGGCTCAGCACGAATACCAACCGGTAGCGCTCGGGCAGGCTTGCAATTGCGAGCTTGATCCGGCGGTCCACGTATCTGCGCATCAGCAGCTTCTCCAGGCTGCCATCGTCCATTTCCGGCTGCCACATCTCGGCAAGGTACAGAGGCTCCGGCCGGCACTTGCGCTTCCGAAGCACCGTCAGCCAGTGATTCCGAGCGATCCGGAATATGTAGGTCGAGAGCTTGGCGGATGCCTCGTACCTCTCCCTCGCCAGCCAAAGCCGAACCAGCACCTCCTGGGCGCAGTCCTGCGCAGTATGAATGTTCCAGCACAGAGAGTAGAAGAAGCTCGTCAGCAGGTCCCGGTACCTGCGGACCAGCTCATCAAATGCCTCCTCGTCTGCCTGCTTCACGCGGAGCACCAACTCCACGTCGGGATCGCGGCCAGCCTCTACGCGCTCCGCCATCGGATGTTGCCTCACTTAATCAGAACGCATTTTCCAGCAAAAGGTTCGCATTTTTCCCTGGAAAACAGCCCGCGCATCCTCCTCCGGCGGCCTGCAACCGCTTGCTTGTCTCTTGCAAACTGCTGAGCTTGTTGTCATACTAACAAGGAAAATGGCTGAGTTTGCTATCGCTAGGAGGTAAACGATGATAACCACCATCAACCGGCTTTCGCTCAGTGTCGGCGTCACCTGCCTATTGGCTGTCGCGGCATCATCGGCTGCTATGGCGGCGCCGACTCCCCCCGGTACGGAAATACAGGCCGCCGCAGAGGCCCAGTACTCCTCCTCCAGCGGCACTCAGATGCCGACAATAACCTCGAACACAGTCGTCGTGACCGTAGACTATCCCAGCGGCATATCAATCGGCACGGCGAAGGCTCTGCCCGACGGGCAGTTTGTCCAGCTAGTGCCCAACGTGGTGACCGGCGGAACCGCCGAGATGGCGGGGGCTTTCTACATCGAAGCTGCGGATCGGAGCGCCGGCATCCGCGTGGCGACCGGTCAGAGCGTACACGAGGGCGATAAGGCAACCGTATCCGGAACCGTTGCCACCGTGAATGGAGAGCGGCGGATCAACGCGCTGGGCGTGGCGATCAGCTCGTCCGGAAATACGCTGCCCGATCCCCTCGGGATGATACAGGCATCGTTCAAAGCCGGCCTCGACAGCACCGGCCTCCTACTGAAGGTGTGGGGACGCGTGACGGCCGCGCCGTCCGGCGCCGGATACTTCTATCTGGATGACGGCTCCGTCCTAAAGGACGGATCTTCCTGCACCGGCATCCGAATCCTGGGCGCCCCGCCGGAGGACCCAGCGCATAAGTACCTGGCGGTCATCGGGATATGCGGGGCCGAGATGCTCGGAGCCTCGCCGATCCGGGTCATTCGGACTCGCCGGGCGGAGGACATAGCCATCGTCGGCAGCTTGCCGTAGTGCCCGACGAGCCAGGGCGAGAGCCTTATCACGCATCCCACAGGTCGCGGCATGCCGACTCGCTCATTGACATACCGCGACCTGCGTGTTATACTAAACTTACTGGTGATGCTGGTCAGCGATGGAAGATAGACTGGCAGAACCTCACAACAATAGAATAAGGGTCGCCGAATTTCTGCAAAGAAAACGGGGGAACCAATTGTTTGTGGGGCGTATCGCGCATGCGCGTAGGGCAACTCTTCCAGCCCAAGCCCGTCAGCTAACTCCGTAGGCGCTGTGTGAAGAGAGCGTTGGCGATGCACAGACGGCTTTTCTGCATAAGCCGCTGCAGCACAGGTGGCAAATCCACGGTCCGCCAAGGCCGTGGATTTTGTTTATAGGCTCCGCCAGTTCGCAAGTCCTCTGTTGACGCTTTTCCGCCCTACGTCGAGTGGTTTCCCACTGTTCGGGCTATCCCAGCAAAGGCAAACGTTGATTGATGCCAGCCGTTGTGCAGACGCGTATCGGTTGAGCGTACCGGCCTGCAACTGAGGCGGCCGAACAGGAGGATAAAGGGACATGAGCGGGATTGCCGTCGTCTCCGGAACCGAGAACCAAGCGCTGGTATATACAATGCTTGATAGACTACGACACCGGGGCCCCGATGGGAATTGGGTCTACACTGGGCGGGATGTGGTCTCTGGATGTGCGGATCTGGCGCTGGGTGGCCATGCAGGCCAACAGCTAAGCTACGAGGGACCCGGCGAAGTATGCGTGGTTGCAGACGCCACAATATACAATACGGAGGCACTCGGCAAGGCACTGCCCGATCCCCATCCCGATACAGGCTCTGATGCGAATATCATTCTGCGCCTATACAAAGAGCACGGCCCACCGTGCCTGAATTTGATAGACGGCATCTTTGCACTCGCGATCAGCGACAAAGGCAGGTTATTCGTGGCACGCGACCCGCTCGGCATCAAGCCGCTTTACTACTCGCGGAAAAACGGCTCTTGGTGCTTTGCCTCCGAGCTGAAGGCCCTGACAGGCGAATTCCAAGCCGTCGGTGAATTTCCGCCGGGGCACTTTTATGATTCTGAGCAAGGCTTCGAGCGGTATTTTCAATTTGAGCAGCCTGCGTGCGTCTATCACCAGCCGGAAAAGCTGGCCGAGGAACTCAAAGCTATTCTGGATGCCGCTGTGCGGAAGAGGCTGCCTCCCGATGGTGAGGTGGGTGTACTCCTTAGCGGCGGCCTCGACAGCAGCACGGTAGGTGTGCTAGCCAGGAGACACACCCCAAACGTCCATTCCTTCACCGCAGGCACCGACGACAGCGAAGACCTGAAGCACGCCCGTTCGCTGGCTCAAAAGCTGGGGACACACCACCACGAGTACATCTATTCACTCCGAGAGATGCTTGAAGTCCTGCCCAGGGTTATCTACCACCTAGAGTCATTCGACTACCTCCTGGTTCGCAGCTCGATTCCGAATTACATCGCATCCAGAATGGCGAGCGACTACGTGAAGGTCGTCCTGTGCGGCGAAGGCACCGATGAACTGTTTGCCGGATATGACCATCTAAAGAAACAGGGGTCAGGCGCGGAGCTGAACAGCATGCTTGCAGAAATGGTATTCTCCTGCCATAATACAGGTCTCCAGCGGGTAGATCGAATGAACATGGCGAACAGCGTTGAAGGCAGGATGCCGTATTTCGATCTCGACCTGCTAAAGTTCGCATTGGCAATACCGGCGTGCTACAAGATCCACCCTGAGACAAGAACCGAGAAATGGATAGTGCGCAAAGCGTTCGAGGATGACCTACCGGACGATATTGCCTGGCGCAGGAAGGAGAAGTTCTCTGTGGGCGCAGGGTCGTACGAACTGATGGCGCAGATCGCCGAGAACGGAATAACCGACACCGAGTTCGAGGCGGAGCGCCGGCTGAGCAATGGCCACGTACTTCGGAACAAAGAAGAGCTCATGTACTACCGATTGTTCAGGGACTTCTTCGGGGACGACCCGGCGGTGTTGAACACTGTAGGCATCACCCCGATCGCATAGGCAGACTGGATTTATACCAAAGGAGATGCTCACTTATGGCCGAAGCAAAGTATCCCAGGTTTTGCGTGTTAGGAGCCGGCCACGGCGGGACTGCCATGGCTGCACATCTATCGCTCATGGGGTTCACCGTCAACCTGTACAATCGAAGCCCGGAACGCCTGCAACCCATCCAGTTGCAGGGCGGCATCGAACTGATCGCCTCGGATGTTGACAATGTCCCGCATGGACTGGCAGCCTTCAATATAGTGACGGATGACATAGCGGCCGCCGTAGCCGACACTGACTTGCTGATGGTCGTCATTCCAGCCAACGGTCATGCTTTCATAGCGGAGAAGGTTGCTCCCCATCTCGTTGACGGGCAGATCATCGTACTACATCCGGGCCGCACCGGCGGCGCGCTCGAGGTGCACAACATACTTCGAAGCCATGGAGTCAAGGCCGACGTGATCGTGGCTGAGGCCCAGACCTTCATATATGCCAGCCGTTCGGTGAACCCTGCCCAGACAAAGATTTTCAGGGTTAAGAACAATATCCCCGTCGCCGCCATACCCGCGCATCGCACCCCGGAAGTGGTAAAGGCCCTCAGACATGCGTTTCCGCAGTTCGTGCCCGGCGACAATGTGATGAAGACCAGCCTGGACAACATCGGGGCGATCTTCCATCCGGCGGTGACGGTATTGAACGCGGCCCGAATCGAGAGTACGCATGGAGAATTCGACTACTACACAGAGGGAATTACTCCGACTATGTCGCTCATACTCGAAGAACTTGACAAGGAGAGGGTGGCGGTTGCCGAGGCTCTGGGCTTCCGGGCGATGAGCGCTAGGGAATGGCTCTATGTGGCCTACGATGCGGCAGGCCCTACACTCTACGAAGCTATGCGGGCGAACAGAGGCTATGATGGCATCAGAGCGCCAAAGACCCTCTACACCCGCTACATCACCGAGGACGTTCCCATGAGCCTGGTGCCGATAGCATCCATCGGGGACATGGTCGGCGTGCCGACGCCTACGATCAAGGCTATTATCTACCTGGGCTCCATACTTCACAAGTGCGACTACTGGGCCGAAGGCCGCACAGTTGAACGGCTTGGTCTGGCGGGGCTGAGCCTCAAGCAGATTCGCAGGCTTATCCTCGAGGGCGAGCTGGAGGAGCCTGAGCGCGCAAGCATTGAAACGAGGTGACACGATGGGACGCAAAGTGATCGCTGGCTCGCTGGGCAACTGCGTCCACGTCGCGGGCGCAGTGAATTTCCTGCGGCTGGCGGAGGATCTGGGCTACGATACAGTCTTCTTGGGACCGGCTGTCCCCGTCGAGAAGCTGGTGGGGGCTATAGAAGATCATAACCCTGAGATAATCGGCATCAGCTTCCGGCTGACACCAGAGGTCGCCGCACGACTGCTGGCGGAGCTGAAAGAACGTCTCACCAAGAAGGGTCTCCTTGGGAAACGCTTCGTCTTCGGCGGAACCCCGCCTGTCTGCAAGGTTGCTGAGGAGTCCGGCATATTCGAGCGCACTTTTGACGGCCTCGAGCCCGCCGAGGAGATCATAGCCTACCTCCGCGGCGGCTCGTATGCCGGGGAGCCCGAGGATTTTGCATCCACCCAGCTCGAGCGAATGAGGAGGAAGCAGCCCTATCCACTTCTGCGCCACCACTTCGGCAGGCCGACGATTGAGGAGACGATTGAGGGTGTGCGCATGATCGCCGAGTCCCGAATGGTGGACGTCATCTCAATCGGCCCGGATCAGAACGCCCAGGAGAGCTTCTTTCGGCCGGAGGAGATGGACCCCACCCTTGACGGAGCAGGCGGAGCGCCGATTCGCTCGGCGGATGACCTCAGGGCAATCTACAAAGCGTCGCGGTGCGGGAACTATCCGCTCCTGCGCATTTACAGCGGCACCCGCGATTTGATAAAGTGGGCCGAGCTCGCAGTGGAAACCATTCATAACGCGTGGGCAGCCATTCCATTGTGTTGGTACAGTGTCCTCGACCAAAGATCCAGCCGCACCCCCGAGGAGGCGATCTCCGAGAACCAGCAGGCAATGGCGTGGTATGCCGAAAGGGGCATCCCCGTCGAGGTGAACGAGTCGCACCATTGGAGCCTGCGCGATTCCCACGACGCCCTGGCGGTCGCAATGGCGTACCTAGCCGCGTACAACGCAAAGGCGATGGGCGTCAACTACTACATCGCCCAATATATGTTCAACACGCCGCCGAGCATCTACGGCGCGATGGATCTGTCGAAGATGCTCGCCAAGATGGAGTTAATCGAGAGTCTCCACGATGAGAAATTTATATCCATGCGGCAGGTCCGTGCGGGTCTCCTCAGCTTATCGCCGGATATGGATGTCGCAAAAGGGCAACTGGCTGCGTCGGCAGCGCTCGCATTGGGACTGCGGCCGCACATAATCCATGTTGTCGGTTTCAGCGAGGGCGATCACGCCGCCACCGCCGATGATGTGATCGAAAGCTGCAAAATAGCCCGTGGCGTCCTGAAAAACTGCCTCTTCGGAATGCCGGACGGGACAACCGATCCTCGCGTCCAGGAGCGGAAGGAGCAGTTGAATGGAGAAGCTCTGCTGATAATCGAGGCCCTGAAGGCCGTGGGGTCGGGAATAGATAGTGATCCGCTGACATCGCCGCAGAATCTAGCAGCGGCGATACTCTCCGGAATACTGGACGCCCCGCACCTTAAGGGCAACCCCTTTGCTGCGGGTGTCCTGGAGACTCGGGTGGTAGACGGTGCGGTCTATGCGGTGGATCCAGCGACAAAGCAGATTCTGCCGGAAGCCGAGCGGCTCAGGGCGCTCCCGCCAGCCTCGTCGGTACCCCCGATTTCTTGACAACAGCCCCCCGCCTGCACTAAAATGTGATTCGTGCTTTAAGCGCAGCCCACGGGACACAGTCCCTCGAGGAGGAACGATTTATGAGCAGCCCCACAGAAGTAACCGCGCAGGACTTCGACAACGAAGTGCTGCAGTCCGATATCCCTGTGCTGGTGGATTTCTGGGCTGAATGGTGCAGCCCATGCAAGATGATCGCTCCATATGTGGACGCGATTGCCGAAGAGTACGCGGGCAAGCTCAAAGTCCTCAAAGTGAACGTGGACAAACAGGCGACCATCGCCGCCAGGTACGGCGTTATGACCATTCCGACATTGATTTTATTTAAGGGCGGAGAAGTCGCTGAGCAGATAGCGGGCGCTCTGCCGAAGCAGAGGATTGCAGAGAGGATATTGCCCCATTTTGATTAGACACCATGCCCCCCGAGGTCGCTCTCATTATAGTCGCTCCCTGAGCATGAGGAGGTACATCAGGCCATGGCCAACGTCGTACTGAAAGATCTAACCAAGACCTTCAAGAGCGTTGTGGCCGTAAACGATATGAACCTGGAGATAAAGGACAAGGAGTTCCTTGTCCTGGTCGGCCCGTCCGGCTGCGGCAAGACGACGGCTCTGAGGATGATCGCCGGCCTGGAGGAGACCACCACCGGCGAGATACACATAGGCGACCGCCTGGTAAACGATGTATCCCCGAAGGACCGCGACATCGCCATGGTATTCCAGAACTACGCGCTGTATCCCCACATGAGCGTGTACGACAACATGGCGTTCGGCCTCAGGCTCAGGAAGTTTCCTAAGGATGAGATCAAGCGCCGCGTGCAAGAAGCCGCCCAGCTCCTCGGAATCTTCGAGTTGCTCGATCGTAAGCCGAAGCAGCTCTCCGGGGGCCAGCGACAGAGGGTGGCTCTCGGCCGGGCCATCGTCCGCGAGCCGAAGGTCTTCCTCATGGACGAGCCGCTCTCGAACCTGGATGCCAAGCTCCGCGTGCAGACCCGCGCGGAGCTCATCAAGCTCCACCGCCGCCTCGGCATCACTACGATCTACGTGACCCACGACCAGGTCGAGGCGATGACCATGGGCGACCGAATCGCCGTTATGTGCGACGGCGTGGTCCAGCAGGTGGATACCCCGATGGGCCTCTACACCAGACCCGCCAATGTGTTCGTCGCGGGCTTCATCGGCACTCCGGCGATGAATTTTATAGATGCGACGCTCGCCAAGCAGGATGGCCGGTATGTGGTGGACGCGGGGAGCTTCAAGGTCGTGATCCCGGAAAGCAAGGACGGCAAGAAGTTTGAGTCCTACGTCGGGAAGCCGGTTGTCTTCGGCGTGCGGCCGGAGGATATGTTCGACAAGGCCCTCAGCCCCCTCTTAAAGCCCACTCGGGAGAATACCATCAAAGTGGCGGTGGACGTTATCGAGCCGATGGGGCCGATCGTCACGATGTATCTCACAAGCGGCGAGCACTCCCTGGTGGCGACAATTGACGCGGAGACGAAGGCCAAGGAAGGCCGGGAGATGGAGATAGTCCTGGACATGGAAAAGACCCATCTCTTCGACGACGAGACGAAGGAAGCGGTCTACTGAATCGTAGATTGCGGATTTCGGATCTTCCAGCAGCCCTGTTTCGGATTTCGAGCTTCGAATTTCGGCTTTGGCGATGAATGGGCCTCTGCCCTACGAATAAGTCGGGGCGAGGTCTTTTTGGTAAGCCATGAAAAGGCTTTTCATCACAGGTGGGAGCGGAATGCTCGGCAGCTATACCGGCGTCCAGGCGGCGGCATCGGGCTGGGAGACCTGGGCGACCTATTCGGGCCACCGCGTCGAGCTCCCCGGCTGCCGCATGGCGCCGCTTGACATCCGCGACCCCGCCAAAGTCAGCGAGGCGATTGCCGACATTCAGCCGGATGTCATAATCCACACCGCCGCGCTTGTAAGGCCGGACCTCTGCGAGCAGCGGAAGGCCGAAGCCTTCGCCGTCAACTGCCTCGGCGCTCACAATGTAGTCGCCGCCGCGGAGAAAGTCGGCGCGCACCTCGTCCACGTTTCCACCGACCTGGTCTTCGATGGCGAGCGGAATCCCTTCAAGCCGGACGACACCCTCCGCCCAGCGAATTACTATGGACTGACCAAGGCGGCGGCAGAGGCGGCGGTCTACGCCTCGACCCTGAGCTGGGCGATCGTGCGGACGACAACGCTCTACGGGCCGCGGAAGTTCCCCTTCCTCGAATCTTTCTCCGACAAGGTGATCGAGTCGCTCCGACAGGGGCAGCCGGTCATCGCGTATACGGACCAGTATCGGCCCGCTGCTCCGGTGTGGAATGTGGCGGACGTCTTGCTGGAGATCGCGGAGCGGCGGCTGACCGGCATCTACCACGCGGTCTGTCCTGAGGTGACGAGCCGCTTCCAGTTCGCGCGGAGGGTCGCCGAGGTATTCGGGTTGGATGAGAGCCTGGTTAAACCCTCGTCCATGGACGAGGCACAGACCCTCGCGCGCCGCCCGAAGGTGCTCGTGCTCGATATACTCTCCACCGCCCGCACACTAAATACCCGCCTCCTCACATTCGAAGAGGGGATCCGGGAATTAGGGACGAGGATGCTGTAGGGGCGGGGTCTCCCCGCCCAGAGGGGTCCCATCTGGATTGGGCAGGGAAACCCTGCCCCTACCTTGTTTCACCTGAGGAAGTCGTGCTAGAATAGGACTCAGTATGGGGAAGGCGACCGACAACAAGGGCCGATGGAGTGGTCTGACCAGGGAATTCGGCGCGTTGACCGGGCTGCT
>Ga0315274_10004318_pt1 | contig 20934 bp, 12 predicted proteins | sample YL17G02_20_MG_FD_203700 | JGI IMG/M metagenome (GOLD analysis project Ga0315274, IMG submission 203700) | Sediment microbial communities from Yellowstone Lake, YNP, Wyoming, USA - YL17G02_20 | ecosystem: Environmental > Aquatic > Freshwater > Lake > Sediment | place: USA: Wyoming | collected...
CTCCATCTCCCGGATGGTGCTGGCCTGTTGCCTGAAGCTATGCCTCAGCTGCACAAACTCAACCAGCTTTGCCCCGCCGGGCCCCATACGGTGCATCCCCCACGCTGTCAGTGTTACGTACAGGCTTTCCAGGAACTGATCGTCGGCCAGAGCCTCGCCCGCCGACGCATGGCCCCGAAACAGGCCGATCGTTTTCAGGTGAAAGTAGAGGCTTGGGCCAGTGAATTGGTCGCATTATACCATGGTTCCCATCTACTCGCATACATGCTCTCCGTCACATCAGAGACCCTTGGGGTTGAGGAAAACCCCAAGGGTCTTTGCACCAACAGAAAACGCACAGGGACTCCTCAACGAGCGACCCCTGTGCGTCTGTGTCGGGAAGCAGGGATTTGAACCCTGGACCTCACGGTCCCGAACCGTGCGCGCTAGCCAGCTGCGCTACTCCCCGAGCCACACCCCGATTATACTCTCTTTCCGGCAGGATGCAAATCCGACGCTGGCGCTAGGCCTCCCGGCTGGCCAGCTCGTCTCGCACGGCCTGCACCAGCGCGGCAGCGCGCAACTCGTTGAGCGTATAACAGGGTGCACCCATTGCATCGGCCAGCTCGCGGGCCAGCCCACGATCAAAGGCGATGTGCTCCATGTTGATCACCACTGAGCGGATATGGTCACGTCGAAAGAACTCGCCGATCTTGAGCGATTCGGTGCGAGGAGACAGGTCCGACATGGCCACATTGCCTGCCCCATCGGTCAGCAAGATCATCAACGGCATCACCTCGGGATTCAGGCGTAGCTCGCGCAAAAGCATCCGGTACGAGAGCCACAGGCCGCTCGAGAGAGGTGTCTTGCCGCCCACGGGGATCTCTGTCAGACGCCTCTGCGCCAGTTCCACGCTGGATGTCGGGTGCAGCACCACGCGCGCGCGATCCCGGTTGAACACCACCAGCCCTACCGCGTCCCGCCGCTGGTACGCGTCGCGCAGCAGGGACATGATCGCGCCCTTGGTGGCCTCAATCCGCTCCGCAGCGGCCATGCTCCAACTGGCATCGACCACAAACAGGATGCAGTTGGCAGCTCGCCGCACCCGCACCTTGCGCTGCAGGTCCGACACATGGATCGAGAAGCGGCGACCCTCGCGCATCCGCTCGTGCTGGTGTGCGGCCGCCGCTCGGAAGGTGGCGTCGAAGGCGATGTCGGTGGCCGGCTCGTCACCCAGGGGACGGCTCTGCACGTACCGCCCTCGCTTACGGCGCGTGCGAGTGAACGAACGTCTTCCGGCCGCCCGCCGGGTCAAGCGGTCCAGGCGCGTGGAGATGCGCCTGGGTTGAAAGACCTCCCCCAGCTTGGCCTGGCTCAGTGCTTGCTGACCGGGCTGCTTGGGCGAGATGTCCGGCTGGGCCAGGGTGGGATCTCGGCGGTCCACCATTGCCTCCTGGCGCTCATCGGTCACCTCGTCCTTTTTTTTTTCGCCCTCCTCCGTAGCAGAGGCGGGCTGCGCTTCCTGCGTTCGCAACCGGTTCTGTACCTCATCCAGCCGGCCCTGGATCTCTTGCATGCTGGTCCCGGACTCTTCCAATGGCTGTTTCTTGAGCCGGTGCGGCAAGGCCAGCTCTGCCGCCTGGAGGATGTCAGTCTCGACGATCTGCTGACGAGCATGAAACGCAGCGTTGGCAATTGCCGCCTTGAGGATGACAATGTCCGCACGATGGCCGTCGACCTGGAACTGGACCGTTAGCTCGGCGATCATGCGCAAGTCACGCGCCGTATACTCGACCTGCGGCAGCCGCATGCGCGCGGCTGCGATCTCGGCCCCCAACTGCCGTTCGTACGACTCCCACTCGTCGCCGAACCCCGATGGATCTTCCTCGAACTGGATAAAGCGCTCCAATACCGCCACCCGCGCTGTCGGCTCTGTCAGCCCCTTGATCTCCACACATAGCGCAAACCGGTCCAGCAACTGGGGGCGCAGTTCACCTTCCTCAGGGTTCATGGTCCCCACCAGGATGAACCGCGCCGGGTGCTGAAACGAGATCCCCTCTCGCTCAACCACGTTCACACCCATGGCTGCCGAGTCCAACAACAGGTCCACTACATGGTCGTCCAGCAGGTTCACCTCATCCACGTAGAGCAGGCCCCGGTTGGCCGTGGCCAGCACCCCTGGCTCAAAGTGCTTGGAGCCCGTCTGGATCGCTTTCTCTATGTCCAACGTGCCCACAACACGGTCCTCGGTGGCACTGACGGGCAGGTCAACAAACCCGGTGCGCCGCACTGCCGTGGGCAGCGGCTCCCCCTCCTCCAGGCGTTCCCTGCAGTTGTCGCACATGAGCTCGGGCACTCGCGGATCACAGTTGAACGGGCAGTCCGCCACGACCTCCTGCTCGGGCAGCAGAGCAGCCAGGGCCCGGGCTGCGGTCGACTTGGCTGTGCCACGCTCTCCCCGGATCAGCACACCGCCGATGCGAGGGTTGACCGCGTTCAAGATCAGCGCCCGCTTCATCCTGTCCTGGCCCACAATGGCGCTGAACGGAAACAGATATCGCATGGATTATGCCTCCTCACACATTGCCAAATCCATTATACTCCCCAGCACGGAAAAGGCAAAGCGCAGCTCGCTGCAGGGCGCGTTTTTCGCCTGTGGCAACCTGAGGCCCTGGGCCCAATATGGTGCTCCGTGCCCCTGCAGCATTTGCTCTGTGAACGCGGCCATGCTAGCATGTGCTGCACACGGCAGGCTGCAAACCAGGGCACGCCTATACGCCGAAAGGGGGACCATGATCCGCAGGTACGGCAGGCACTCACCATGAAGTGGACGACCATTGAGCGGGCACAAGGAATACTGGCCCGCGAGCGAGGAGCGGTGATCAAGGAATGGGGAGGCAGGCTACCGATTGCCCTTGTCTATCCCAACACCTACCGTGTGGGCATGTCGAGCCTGGGGTTCCACGCTGTGTACCGCCTGTTCAACGCCCACTCCAACGTCGTGTGCGAGCGCGCTTTTTGGCAGCCACGCTTTGACGCCGACGACCCGGTGGCCCTGATCGAGACACAGCGCCCCTTGGCCGACTCGGCCGTGATCGCCTTCTCCACCTCGTTTGAGATGGACTACCCGCACCTAGTCCAGGTGCTGCGCCAGGCAGGAGTGCCCCTGAGAGCCGCAGAACGCGACGCCTCTTGGCCACTCGTGATCGCCGGGGGCGCGGCCGTGTCGGCCAACCCACTGCCTCTGGCCGACCTCCTGGATGCAGTGGTGATTGGCGAGGCAGAGACAGTCGTCGATCCGCTTGTCGAGGTGCTTTGGGACCTCCGCTCTGGGTCCCGCGAGGTTGTCTGGCAGGCGCTGGCCCGGATTCCAGGGGTCTATGTGCCCGCCGTGGAATCACAGCCGGTGCACCGCCAGTGGGTGCGCGACCTCGACGCGTACCCCACATGCACCGTCATCCACACGCCCGATACCGAGTTCGGCGGAATCTCGTTGATCGAGGTCGCACGGGGATGTAGTCGGGGATGCCGTTTTTGCCTGGCCGGGTTCACATCGCTCCCCAAGCGCGAACACAGCCTGGAATCGGTCCTAGAACAGGCCAAGGAAGGGCTGAGATGGGAAGACCGTATCGGGCTGGTTGGTGCTGCAGTGTCCGACTATACGCAGATCGATGCGCTGGCTGCCCGGCTGCGGGAGATGGGTGCCCGGCTAACGGTCTCATCGCTGCGGGCTAACCCGCTTTCCGAGCCCCTGCTGCAGGCCCTGGCGGACAGCAACGCCCGGACTCTGACCCTGGCACCCGAGGCAGGATCTCAACGCCTGCGCCAGATCGTCAACAAAGGGATCACCGAGGCGGATCTGTTCCACGCTGCCGAGCGCGCTGCGCACTATGGCTTTCGTCAGGTGAAGCTGTACTTTATGCTCGGACTGCCCACCGAGACCGACCAGGACGTCCTGGCTATTGCCGCGCTTTGTGAGGCCACTGCGGCACGTTTCCCAGGCCAAGTCACGGCAAACATCACGCCGTTTGTACCCAAGGCACACACTCCGTTCCAATGGACGGAGATGACCTCGGAACGGGTGATCCAGGGCCGGCTTCGCCTGCTGACCAAGCGGCTGAAGCGGAGCAGGATCGCCGTGAAGAGCGAGAGCCCACAGTGGGCCGCAATCCAGGGCATTCTGGCCCGCGGCGACCGGCGCCTGACAGAGGTGCTGGTCTCACTGGAGGGAACCTCCTCCAGCTCCTGGCACCGAGCGCTGGCGGCGCACGACATCCAGCCGGGTGACTATCTACAGGCCAGAGCGCCCCAGGCTCCGCTGCCCTGGGAGTTCATCCACACGGGCGTCAGCCAGGCCCATCTGCAGCAGGAATGGTCGCACGCCCTGGCCGGGCAGGACACAGATGTGTGTGCACCGGTCGGCTGCGCACCTTGTGGGGAGTGCGCCAAGACCTGAGGGCGCAGGCGAGCCATGGGATCCACGGCCGACGCGGTGGCCTGAGGACCCCATTGTCGCCTACGCTCCTCCTCGCGCTGGAACTGGCATGGGCTGGTGCACAGGAGACCAGACGCACCCAGGACTAGAGCTGGGCGCGGCGCATCCTCCTGACCCCAAGCAAGACCACAGCCAACAGCAGGCCTGCCACCGGGACCAGATACGAGTTCCCGGTCACCGGCAGGAAATGCTGGGCCTCTTGGGACACGGTGATGGAGGCTTCAGCCTGCACGGCGACGTTCTCGCTATGGTATGCGGCTACGCGGTTGACGATCTTGGCTTCGGGCGAAGCCTGAGGATCCACTTTGGCTACGATGGTCACCGTGGCCGAGGAACCGGGCGCCAGCGAACCCAGGCTAGCCCATACCAGGCCACGGTCATAGGTCACGTCTCCCTGGCTCGCCCAAGCCATCACATACTCCAGGCCCTTGGGCAGCTTGTCGGCGACGATAGCCTGGTTGATCCCTTTTTCCCAGTGGTTGGTCACCGTGATGGCATAGCTGACGTTGGTGCTTGGTTCGGCTGTAGTGGGAGACACGGCCATGCCGAGCCCGACCAGTGTCTTGGGTGACGAACCCTGCGGGAAAAACGCCATGTTGACAACCAACTGATTGCCGACCTGGACCCTGACCGGCAGGTCAACCACCAGGGGACGCAGGTCCCCACGCCCGTCAGGGACAACCGCGTTGAGCACGGCCACCTCATTCCCGACGTCCTGGAACAGGTACTCACCAGAACCGTTGGTTTCGACCGGGATCTCCCAGCCATCTCCTCGCAATGTAACCTTGACACCAGCCGGCATGCTGCCCTTTCCCCAGTCGAGCACGGAACCCAGCAGACGCGGTGGGCGCGACACCGATTCTACGCTGGAGCTTCCAGGCACAGGCGTCAGCTTGGGGCGTGGCGTCAACGTTAGCTGCACATTCGGGCTGGCAGAAACGCGTACAGCCTTGCCCCATAGGACGGTAAACAGGAGCACAGCCAGTACCGCCGCCAGAAACCAAGCAATCGGTACTCTCTTCATGAGTCCCTCCCCTTGTTTCCCCCCCAACAGAGCGGACGCTCCTCCGATAGGATTGTGACGTACAACGGGCGCTGCCATTGTCCTGACCTCGCCAACGCGCCGGCAAGGTCAGGTTGGCTTTACCTCCCAGGCATGGGACGTGTGTCCAGCGGCACCGTCGGACCCTGATACGGTGCCGCAGAGGCCGAGACTATGTACATGAGCGGCCCCAACAGGTTGTTCGTCTCGGTAGCTTCGACGACCGCACCCACCGATGGCAAGCCGTACGAGTCCACCAGGGCCCAGAGCAGATGCTCACCGGGGCCGCTGAACCGACCTGGCCAGTTGCTGTAGCGATCTCCAGGGTTGGTCGGATCATCTGGGTCTTTGGTGCTCAGCACAAGCTGCTGTCCAGGGAGCAGATCCTGGCGCACGTACCAGGCTTTGCCATAGCGACCGACATGGTTCCAGAGCACGTTCACCGCGATCGGCCCGGACGGATCGATGTACAGGTCAACCCAAAAGTCGGACGCGACTGTGCTCTTGCCTGCATTCTCAATCGTCACCCGGATTTCGTACTGCCCGCCAGCTTCAGGAACCACCTGGATATTGGCCACTCGCAGGTCCATGCTAGAGTAGTCCCTTAGCACCACCGGCAAGTACACGACACTGCCGCCGATGTGAACCACAGCCGTCCCGGACACGATCGGACAGAAGGCTTCCGATACTGTCCCTACCACAGAGACATCTCCCAGTTGGGAAGCCGAGGTCAAGGTCGTTGTCACCACGCCGGCGGCATCTGTTGTCCCACCGGTGGGGTTCAGTGTTCCGGACGCACCAGATGTCCCGAACGCAACCCAGCTTCCAGGGAGCGGATTGCCATATGCGTCCATCACTGTGGCCACAATGGTCGATCGGCCTCCGTTAATGCCAATCCCTTGAGGGTTGGCACTCATCGCTACCGTTGCCGGGCAGCCCGGCTCTACTGTGACCGTTGCCGTGTCCTCGACTAGCCCGGTTGCCGCGTCGAACGCGCTGACAGACACCACCCCTGTCCGGGTAGCGGTCAGTGTGAACCCGACCTGACCAGAAGCATCGGTGGTGCCTGCCAGTGGGGTGAGAGTGCCATACCCTGACACAAGGGTCGCCGAGATGACCTGGTTCGGTACGCGGTTGCCACCGCAGTCGGTCACCGTTGCCGTCAGTATCGCGCTACCCCCGGCCTGGATCAGCGCCGGCGATGCCACCAGGTCCAGCGCCGTCGGCGCGCTGGCCTCCACGGCAAAGGCCGCCACCGATACTACGCCGTCCACGGTGAACTGGACCACTGCCGCACCGACCTGGTTTGAGCGAAAGGCGGTCGTCACCACACCATGCGCGTTGCTCGGGATCACCCCTCCTGGCGTCACCACACCAACCCCCAGGCTGAGCACCTCAACATCTGCTTCGGGCACGAGGTTGCCGTATGTGTCGCGCACGGTAGCTGTGATCACCTGCGACCGACATGCGGCCATCACCGGCGCATAGTCCAGTGCCACCGTGTATGGCAGTCCGGCGGTGACGGTGAACAGGTTTGTCGTGGCCGAGATCGCCGGATTGGAGGCCCAGCGCACCGCGATCCAGTCGTTGGTCATGGTCCGGGTGATGGTCCAGTCCACGTTGACCAGGCCGTTCACCATCCAAGCCGTCGTGGGCAGAATCGTCCCCGACTGATCGGTGATCGATATCCAGCCGGTAGCCGTGCTCAAGACCAGGCCGTTCACATCTGCTGCCCTGATCCCAAGCGTGACTACTTCACCAGCCATGATCGGGTCGGGCACCGGCGTGACCAGGAAGTGGTGCAGAGCCCCTGGGGTGATGGCCAGGACCGCCGTGCTGGTGTACGCCGACGGGCCCTGGACCGTGATCGTCACCTGGCCCACCAAGGTCGAAGAGATAGCCGCTGTCGCCACGCCGCCACCGCTGGCGGTGGCCGGGTTGGGCACGATCCAGGTATTGACGCCCGGTCCTGTCAGCACGTACGCGCTGGGAGCCACACTAAAGGTCGCTTGCTGACCCTGGCAAGCATTCCCATACCGATCGGTCATGGTTGCTGTCAGTGTGGCCGAGATGCCTGCTTCCACCTCAGCCGGGTTGACCGTCAAAGTGATGGCAGCCGGAGGCCCAGCTACAAAAGAGGCCCACTCTGTGTCCGAGAGCACCGGTCCAGGCCCAGCAAGTGTTGCCGTCACCGGTGTGCCGGTGGCCAGGGTGGAGCTGATGGCGGCCGTGGCTACGCCCTGCGCGCTCGTCGTCCCCACCAGTGGGACAATCCCGCCGCCGCCCAAGACTCCGGGAAGCACACTGAATGTGATCACATCCCCGGCCCGCGGGTTGCCAAACGCATCGCGCACTGTGGCAGACAGGCTGGCGTCGAAGCCGACCTCTTGTGGGTTGGGCGCCATGGCCAGATCGATACTCTGCGCAGTGCCTACTGTAAAGGTCACTACGCCTGTGGCCGTGTACCCATTCGACTGAGCCCTGGCCAGCACCGTTTTGAGGCCCGGTATGGTCGAGGATATCGCTGACATGGCCCGGCCATTGGCATCCAGGGCAACCGCCGTAGCTGGTGAGATGCTCCCAGTCCCCAACGGGTCAACCGTCGTCAGGGTAACGGCGTCCCAGTTCACACCGTTACCATAGGCATCCCGCACCTCGACCGTGATCCCTGCGGAGCTACCCACCGGCATGGTCGACGGAACAACCGTCACGGTGATGGCTGCCGGGGCGCCCGGGATGAAAGAAACCGGCGCGGTCCCAGTGACCCCGTTGCTCGCGGTCACCACCACCGTAGCCGTGCCGACCACGGTGGAGGAGATGGCGCAAGTAGCCGTGCCGCTCCCGCTGCTGACAGCCGTGGCCGGATAGACGGTCCCCACCGGGCCGATGCCAAAGCTCAATGGCTCCCCCGCGACCCGGTTGTCATAGGCATCGGCCACAGTGACGTTCGCCGTAGCATTTACCCCCAGTCGGATCATCGAGGCGCTGGTCGTCACCGTTACCAGGCCTGGCGCACCCACGCTCACGGTGAACGGCTGGCTGGCCGAGGTCACAGTTCCGGTGTACACCTCGATCGCCCGGTTGATCCGGGCCAGGGTGATGGTCACTTGCTGGCTTGCCAGGAGTCCCTGGCTGAAAGGCGCAGTGGTGGGCGGCTGCAGCGTATTGGGCGCAGCCGTGTCGCGCATCGAGGCCGGACCAGCAAACCCAAGCACCCGGTTGCCATAGCGGTCCACTGCCGTTATGCCTACCGTAAAGCTGAGCCCGGCCGTCTGGTCACCGATCGGGCCAATGACAAACCGATCCAGCGAGTTGGCGGTAAACGTCACCGCTGCGGTGCCCGAGATCGCCGGCATGCTTGCCACCGACGCCGTGACCTGGTATGTCCCAGCCACAGTCGATGAGATAGCCGTCGTGCCCCGCCCATTGCTGATGGCCACTACAGAAGCATCCAACACAGCTCCAGCAGGAGTACTGGTCAGGTTCACGGCATACTCATCGCCATTGTTTGCCGGGTTGCCATAGGAGTCGGTCAGGGTGACCGTAATGGCGGCCGGTCCTGGCACCGGGATGGTGGAGGGAGATATGTCAAGCGACAGCACGCCTGGTGTGCCCGCGATGATAGCTATCGTGCTATCATCCGTGTTGTTGGATGGCACAACGTCCACGGCCGCCGAAGCTACAACGGTATTGGTGAGGTAGGTCGTCCCGGCCGGGTTGATCCACCCGGGCGCCGTCGTCACCTGTGCTGTGAGCGTGATCGCGCCACCGCTCCCTGCAGGCACTGAGCCCGCGGTCCAGACATAATCCTGCCCAGACCAGCCCTCAAACAGCGCACCCGCTGCACTGGACGAAACTAGCGTCAAGCTGATCGGGAGCGTGTCAGTAATCCGCACACTTGTCGCCGGTGCTCCGCCAAGGTTAGAGAACATCACCGTAAAGGTCACCAGCCCGCCAGCGCGGACTGTCGCTGGTGTCGCGTCCTTCGACACAGTTATGTCAGGCGACCGCACCGTGTAGACGGCCGTGTCCTCAGCCCAGACCCCCTGCCCTCCCTCAATCCGGCCCGTGTTGGTCAGGATCGTGCGATCGGGAATCGCACGGGTCGTGGTCAGCCAGAGGGTGATGGCCCCTCCTTCACCAGGTGCCAGTGGCCCCGCTATATACCAGGTGACCATCGTCCCAGCAGCGATCGTGCCCAGGTTCGGTCCTTGGCTGGCCGTGCCACCGGCGATGTAGGCAGGCAGCCGATCGGTGATGGTCAGGCTGGAGGCACTGGCTGTGGCATTGGCCGTATTGGTATACAGGATTGTATAGGTGATCACCTCGCCGGGCGTCGCCAGGCCGTCGTCAGGGAGTTTGGCGAGCGCCAGATCGATGGTACTCGATACCGTGGTCGTCACGTCGCCTGTGGCTGCATATCCCCCACCATCCGATGAAACGACCGCCCTGTTTGTCAGGACAGTGCCATTGGTCAGCGGCCGGGTCACGGTCACGACAACGGTCACGCTCCCCGTGCCGGGGGTACTGCCATTGTGCCCTCGTACAGTGCCCAGATCCCAGGCCAATTGGCGGCCAACCTGCGCCGCCAACGGAATCGCACTCACCAGGCCCACATACGCCAGGTCTGGAAGAGTGTCGGTGAGCGTCGTGTGGTACGCGTTCATCGTACCTGAGCTGGTATACATGATGGAATAAGTCAGATACGCCCCAGGCGCAATGGTCGCCGCGCTGGCGGTCTTGGAGATGTCCAGGTGAGGCGCACTGGCAACCGTGACTCGTGCTACGTTGGTCTCGGTATAGTCCCCTTGGGCGCTGACAAAGGCCTGATCGCTGATTGTCGAGCCATCGTCGATCGGTGTCACGACGTGTACGACCATGGCGCCCATGACCGTATGGCCTTGAGGCAACCCCCCATTGACCAGCCAGGTCACCACGCCGCCGGCCGAGACCGATGGGCTCAGAACCGTGCCCGAGCCAATGGAAAACCGGGCCGACACCAACTCAGTCCCAGTCGGGATCGTGTCGGTGATGGTCACGCCTGCAGCTTCAGCCGTGGCGTCGTTGAGGTTGGTCACCGCGATGGTGAACGTGATCAGGTCACTGTGGTCGATAGCCGCTGAGATCAGGGCTGGCTGAGCCATCTTGGCCGCGTACAGATGCGACGATCCCCACAGGGTGGTGGTGACCGGAGCGCCAGTCACAGCGGCCAGCGCATTGGTAGCGGTGACGCCATACAGGGCATTCGTGACCACAGTACCACTGATCGCCCCGGTCGCTGCTCTTACCGTAAAGGACACCGCTGTCGACTCGCCCCAAGAGAGCGAGTAGGTCGAAGGATAGGTCCAGGTGATGACGCACCCGGCGAACGAGCAGCTAGACTGCGTGCCCTGCGCAGCACCGGCCGAAATGCTCTGCAGCACGGTGGTAACCGGCACCACATCGGTGATGACCAGTCCAACTGCATTCCCCATGGCATCGGCTGCGTTGGTTACCGTGATCCAATAAGTCCAGTCCTGACTGACATGGACCGGCGTGGCCGGCCCTGCCTTGGTGACGGTCAGCGAGGGATGACTCTGCACCTGCACCGACACATCCACTCCGCTGACCAGGGCAGGCGTAGTGAGCACAGTGGGCAAGATCGAAACGCTGTAGCCTGTGTTGGTCATACGGCCGGTATGCGTAAAGGGTTCGCTAGCCACCACCACCAGTGTGGCGGTCAGCACCTCGCCTGGCACCAGGTCGGCATTGCCGCCACTGGTAAAAGGGATCGTCCAGGTGATGGCGCTTGCGCTCGCCGCTACTCCTGCCGTCCCAGGGAAGGATGTATAGCGCACCAGGCTCGCCCCGGCAGGGAAGGGATCGACAACCGTGAGAGTGAAAGGAGCTGTCAGCGTATAGTGACCACTGTTAGAGATGGCGAGAGTAAAGGTGATCTCGTCGCCAATCCACACCTGCTGAGGGGTAGCCACCTTGGCAATTGCCAGTCGTGGGGCATGGACGGTTGTCGTCACCTCGTTGCTGCCTGTATAGGTGTATACCGGCTCTTGCGAGGCCCTGGCTTCATAGCCCGTCGTGGCGTTGGTGAACACATACCCATCTTCCACCGGCCATTGCGCGTTGGCCGCCACATAGAGCACCGCAGTGCGACCGGGGCCCAAGCCATCAAAAAACACGCTATTGACCTCATCCAGCGTGTAAAGGCGCACCTGTCGGCCACTGCAGGACGCCACATACCAGTCAGCCCCACCGTCGTAGCCGGGAACGCGCCAGGCGTCAGCGCAGGTCAGCCCCTCGGGCAAGGTCTCTGTGAGGTGGACGGTGGCCGTGATCGAGCCGGTGTTCACGACCTCGATATAGTAGATGAGAGGACTGCCTGGAACCAGTGGGTCGGGACCGACTGGCAGCAGTGGAGTCAGGCTCAGCCCGTCATCTCGCTTGCTCAGGGTCAGCGTGATATTGTCCCCGGCATACACCGGCGCGCTGCCAAGCGCGGCCAGGGCCCGGTCAGCCCAGCCGGTGATGCTCAACGCCATCGGCGCCGCCCATTGCACCGACTGAGGAGCCCCGCTCAACGCGCTTTGGACTATGGGGGTGAAAGAGGGCGGCGTCCATGGCAGAAGGGAGGTGATCAAGGCCACAACCAGGGCCCACCCAAGCCGCCGCCGGGCCCAGCGCCATACACCAGATCGGTGGCCGCTGAGCCACCGTAGCACCTGGGACCACACTTGGTGTATCATGACAATCCCCTCCCACTCACTGCGCAAGAGACAACCGCAGGACTCCCTCTCCCGTCGCAGATTCCTGTTTTGCGCTGAGCACAGATCGCGTACAATGTTATTATACAACGCCAGTGCCCAGACGTCAACATGACCATCTAGCCATATTCTTCGTCGTCGCTTGGCTCTCCTCTGAGTGCGAGGACTATGACCTGTTCGTCCTGAGGGAGGGTGCTGGCGCTGACCTTCAGCGCGTCCTGCACCGTCGACTGGCTCACTCCCATCGCTTTCAGAAACCCGGAGACCGGAGCCAGGTCGCGCGCCAGCCCCGGCGTGTGATAGTGCATCGGGATAACGATGTTTGGCTCGATCTGGCCGACAACCTGGGTTGCCTCAGACACAGACAGCGTCGATCCGCCGCCGGCCGGGACCAAGAGCACGTTGACACCGTCCAGCATCTCCACCTGTTCTTGTGTCAACACATGCCCCAGGTCGCCCAAATGGCACACGGTCATGTCCCCGTAATCGAACAGAAAGGCGACGTTTCTGCCCTGTTTGCGTCCCCCATCGCGATCGTGGAAAGTGGGAACGCCGGTGATAAATACGCCGCCGATCTCATATTCCCCCGGGCCCTGCAAGAGCTGAGGATGCCCCCGCAGTCCCCGTTGGCTGCTGTGCCCCTCGTGCCCATGGCTAACCGTCACGACATCGGCCCGTATCCTCGGCATCGAAAGCCCGATCGCTTTGTCGTACGGATCAGTGACAATGGCCACCCCCCTATCCCGAATGCGGAAACAGGCGTGACCATACCACGTAATGTCCAATCGCTTCTCCCGCTCCAGGTGTCATGCGCTGTACCGCGTGAGCCGTCGTGCGGTGGCGCACGATTCCCCCAGTATCATTATACCAAATCGCATCTGGTACCACAAGGCCAGCATCGCGGGTGTGCCTGCCATTCTGGACTCAGCGCGAGCGAACCTCGGCAGCTATGGCATAGACCTTCTTCCGGGGCCATCCGGAAGGCCCGGCTATGTCGTGGGCGACGTCGCGCGCCGACCTGCCCCTGGCCAACATCGCACGGACCCGTTCTCGCACCTTCTCCTCGCTCCATGCCCGCTGCGGGTCAGCCCCTGATATAACCAGGGTGAGCTGACCCTGCCCTTGTGGGATGGGTGCTTTACTGATCATGCCGCGCCACATGTTAGCAGCGTGCCAGAGAGCGACCGAACGATCTCCGAGCAACAACCGTACATCCTGCACGGCCGCGACCTCCGACCCGGCTGGCACACCACAGACCACAGTGCCTTGCTCGTCGGCCACGCCGAGCAGACGTGCGCGGCGCGCTTCCGCTTCGGCCGGCAACAAGCCCAGGAGTGTGAAACGTACTGTGGGCAGCCCCGCCACTGCCAGGACAGTGAGCGCTGTCGAGGGTCCCGGGACAGATACGAGGTCTATCCCTCGTTCGCAGAGCGCACTCAGCACCCTCCAGGTTACTCCGCCTGCGTCCGCTGCCCCACTCCAGAGCCAGGCAACATCCCCGTGGGTCAGCGCCTTGAGGATAGCTTGCACTCCGCTTTCCACATCGCGCGCCGAGAGCTCGTGGACAGGCGTCTGTAGGCCGTAGTATGCCAGCAGGGAACGGACGGCAAGGCGCATCTCGTCGTCCCCAGGCACCACGATCAGCAGGACCTGCCCCAGGACACGCGCTGCTCGCAGCGTCAGATCGTCCCAGCATTCCAATGGTGCGTCCACAACATACAGCTCAGTCATAGTCAGACTCCCTCACCTGCATTATACCACAACTGGCCAGGGCCCAGCCTGCGCGCCGTGGTCCTTGCAGCCTCCCACCCCTCCATCCCTGCGGTTCCCCAATCTTCCATCCTTCCAGTCTTCATCTTCAGGTTGCCCAACACCACGATTGGCGCTATAATGTGTGCAAGTGACCCATCCCTTGTGCAGCCTGCGGAGGAGTGAGAATGCCGGCGAGACAGAGGCGCTTCATGGACGAGCGAGCCCAGGCCTTTCTGGCACAGGTGACCCGCGATCTGGCAGAGCAACCCGGCTTTGGCATCTCTGAATTGCTGCACCGGGTCAATGGATACCTGCACAGCGAAGCCGCCTCCGTCTTTGTGCTAGATCGCTCCACGAACGAGCTGGTGCTGGCCTACGCGGCAAGCCCAGATGCGGAGAACGTCCTGGGAGTGCGCATCCGCCCGGGCCAGGGAGTCGTTGGCTGGGTGGTCAGGTATAACGAGGACCTGATCGTGCCCTCGACCACCCTGGACGCGCGCTTTTTCAGCGGCATCGACGAGCAGACGGGCTTTGTCACCCGATCCATCCTGTGCGTGCCTGTTGCCAGGGCTGGCCTTGTATTGGGAGCGATCGAGGCTCTGAACAAGACGACCGGCCACTTTAACGACGAGGACGTTGTGCTGCTTCGGGAGATCGCTGCCTTCATCGCCGAGTGCCTCGCCACAGAGTGAACTGTCTCTCAGGGGAGGGTCGTATGGCTGACCTGATCGGCAATACCCTGGGCTCCTACCAGATCCTGGAGAGCATTGGCGTGGGTGGGATGGCCACCGTCTACAAGGCCTACCAGCCCGGCCTTGACCGCTACGTTGCTCTCAAGGTCCTCTCCCCGGCCCATGCCGAAGAGCCGGGTTTTCGCGAGCGCTTCTTGCGCGAGGCCAAAGCCATTGCCAACCTGCACCATCCCAACATCTTGCCTGTGTACGACTTTGGCCAGGACAAGGGCTATCACTACCTGGTAGAGCGCTACGTGGAAGGCTCACGGACGCTCAAGGACCTGATGGTTTCCCCGCTCAGCCTTTCCCAGGCGACGGATCTGATCGCCCAGGTCGCCGCTGCCCTGGACCACGCCCATCGGCAGGGGATCGTCCATCGGGACATCAAGCCGAGCAATGTGCTCATGGACGGCGAATGGGCGCTGCTCAGCGATTTCGGACTGGCCAAGATGGTCGAATCTTCGGCCAAGTTGACCGGGACCGGGGTGGGCATCGGTACGCCAGCCTATATGTCGCCGGAGCAAGGGCAGGGGCTGCCCGTAGACCGACGAACCGACATCTACTCACTCGGCATCGTACTCTTTGAGATGCTCACCGGGCAGATCCCCCATGATTCCGAGACCCCCTTTGCCATCGTCCTCAAGCGGATCACCGAGCCTATGCCCCTACCCCGGGCCATCAACCCCAGTATCACGGAGGCGGTGGAACGGGTGATCCTGAAGGCATTGGCCAAAGACCCGGCCGATCGCTTTGCCAGCGCCGGAGAGATGGCTTCCGCCTTGCGCGCTGCCCTGGCCGAGGTGGTGACCCAGCAACAAGAGACGTCGGCTGTTGATCAGCCGCCATCTGTTCCGCCGACCGTCGTCCGCCAGCCGGCGGAGCCAAGCACGTCCAGGCCCGGAGCCGCCTCGAAGACAAAAGCACGTCGGGCCATCAAGGTGCCATGGTGGGCTGCAGCCGCCAGCGCGCTGGCGCTGGTGGTCCTGGTGGCCGTGGTGCTGGTCGCGACAGGCGTCATTCCCACGCAGACACGCAACCCAGAGCCGCCAGCCGAGAAACCGGCGCTGCCCCCTCCTGACTTGGCCATCGTCATCGACAACGGCAGTCCGGGCTTTGTCATCGAGGCCGGAGAGTGGGGCACGTGCGCAGATAGCGACTGCGAAGGGATGTGTTTCGGGGACGACTTTCGCTTCGCGGACCCCGGGTGCACACAATGCCGGGCTCGCTTCGGTTTCCAGGTCCCGACGGCAGGCGAGTACGACGTCTGGACGTGGTGGCCGCAGGGCGGGGATCGGGCCACGGACACGCCGTTCACCATCATGCATCGCGGCGACCCTGTCACCGTGCGCGTGGATCAGCAGAGCAACGGCAGCGCCTGGTACCTGTTGGGCACGTTCCCCTTTGACGCAGGGCGGCCTGCCAGCATCATGGTCGAGGGGTCAATGACCGGCTTCGCCAACGCCGATGCTGTCGCCCTGACCCCAGCGGGCTCGTGGCAGCCGTAGGGATGCCGGCAGGACAGACCGCGACGCCTAGGGAGCTCCTGCCCCGCACGCACGGCCTTGGATGACCCATGCGTCGCAGGACAAGTCACGGACCATGGCGTGCGATCCGACGCTGGCTTTCCAGACGGGATAAGTCCATTCCGCGGCGGCAGGTGTGCTCAGTACCATGCCCATGGGTGGCGTTCGTTCTTACAGGGTATGCAGGGCCTGCCGGGCTCGTACATGCACGCTCTGGCGATGTAACGCCGGGCAGGTCGTGACACCATAGCTGCCGACCCTGTTGGCCACCTCAACGCTCACTTCCCACGCAAGGGCGATTCCAGCTAGTTCCAGGCGCTCCCAAGCTGCCCAGATGGCCGCAGGAACACTGAAGCACTGATAGGCAGTGAGTTCGCTGATCAGTGCCCTCATCCTGGTCAGTGTCTCCGTGATTCAGTGCCATCATCCTGGTCAGTGCTTCAGTGGTTCCGAGTCAGTGCCATCATCCTGATCAGTGTTTCAGTGGTTCCGATCCCTGCTTGCATCCTTCAACGGATAATAGTATAATGGTTTAATGTACATAAAGCGCAAGCTGCGCAAGAGAAGATAGTGTGAGGTGTGACCATGGAAATCAAGGTGGCCGAAGAGCAGGCCTTTGTGCTGCGCGAGACGATGAGCTGGGACCAGGCCAGGGAAAAGGCGTGGGACAAGAAAACGGCCGTGTTTGGCACGATCTCGCGCCTCTTCGTCAAAGGAGAGGATATCGAGATTGCCTACAGTGAGCGGCGCTACGAGCCCTTCTGGCACCTGGTGTGCAGTGCACACTATGTCTATGACCGCCACCAAAAGTGGACGATCCATGTATCTGGCCCAGAGGTCAAGCGCATCACCATCCGCGATGAGGACTTTGATGTGCCGCCCGACAAGCAGCAGGTTGGCATCTCGGGCATCGAGCACTGCGAAGAGCTTTACCAACGAGACGTATTTGTAGACGGGGTCAGCGGCCAGTCGGTGGAAAGGGCTGCATATCTCGAGTTCGCGGCCGAGCCGATCGACCCGGACTCGTTTGCCCCCGAGAACAGCATCATTGTCCCCTCTCAAGTACGGGCCTCCTCAGTGGTGCGCCAGATTCTCGGGGAGATGCTCAAGCCTGTTCAGGCTGACACCGTACTGGAGGAAGTGGTGGCGGTGGAGGCGATCGACCTCTACTACGCTCCAGTCTACGCCTTTGAATACTACTGGCGATCCAAAGACAAACGTACCGTCGCCGAGTTTGACGGCCTGACCGGAGAACAGCGACGCGAGGGCAAGGCCCTTCGTCAGCAACTGGGCCAGGTGTTCACCAAGGAGGTGCTCTTTGATGTGGGTGCTGATGTGGTGGGCATGATCATCCCGGGTGGCAGCATCGCTGTCAAAGTTGCCAAGGCTGTGGCCGAGTCCCGTCGGTCTTGAGTCAGGCGGCAAGCGCGAGTCGCCATCAGCGTCTTGTGCCAGGTCGTCCGCCGCTTCGCTTCCAACCAGGAGAAGAGACAGTATGTCTGCTGAGCTGCCCGGCAGCTACGAATCCATGTTCCGCAGTGCCCTGGAAGCAGCAGGTACTGGGAGGATGGATCAAGCCATCGAGCTAGCGCTGCGAATCGTCAACCGGCTGTGCCGGCTGCGGCCAGAGTCGATCGCTGGTAAACCAGACCTCCAGGACACGCTCAGGCGAGGCTGGTATGCCGCTGTCCAGTTCCTGCGCTGGGAAAAGCGATTCTCCGAGGCGGTTGATCTGTGCAACCAGGTTGCAGACCGCCTCAGGGACCCCGATGAGGCCCGACAGCTCGTCGGCTCACTGATGATCGAACAGGGTCAGATCGAGCCAGGCTTGGCCTACTTGCGCGAGATTGCCGAGAGACGCCAGGAGTCCAGCTACTGGGCCCATCTGGCAGTCGAGCAGATCGTTCTCCAGCAGTTCGAGTTGGCGGAGGCCAGTTGTCGTGCTGCCCTGTCCCTGGCGCAGGATAACGACCAGACTGCCTCAGTGAATCTCACTCTCTTTGAGCTGTACCAGCAAACCGGCCAGGTAGACCAGGCTCTGAGTGCCTGGAACATGGCCGCGGTGCTCAACACCGAATTGAATGATCTGGTTTCCCAGGTGTGCGACTGGCTGATCCATCGAGGCGATCTGGAGAAAGCCAAGATATACCTGGCTCGTGACAAGAACCCTGTCACGCAGATGTTCTACCAGGGACTCATCGACTGGCACAGCAACCTACCACAACCTGCCAGGGACAAGTGGCGCCGCGTCACACAGATGAAGGCGGGGACCAGTGGGACAGCGATTGAGGCCTGGCTCGAAGCTGCCGTGCGGCTGAGAGAGCCTGCCAAGGTAACCGAGTGGGCACAACAGGCGCAGCCGCTTGCCTATGTGCAGGGTATTGGCGAACTGGCCTTGGTAGGCATCGCACATGCGATGCAGGGGGATACGGCACAGGCGCAAGAGTGGTTCAGAGAGGCTACCACCCGCCTGCAGCGAAGGTGGCCTCCTCGGAGCACATTGTCTGCCCGCCACTGGGCACTGCTCACTGATCTGGTAAAAGATCAGGAGGCAGTCCAGAGTGTAGCCTCCTATTTCGACCGAGGCAGCGATGGAGCCTGAGCGTGCGCTCCGGGTAATCCACTTTGCCGACGTGCACCTGGGCGTCGAGAACTATGGACGGCTGGACCCGTCGACCGGGCTGTTCACTCGGCTAGCGGACTTTTTGGCCGCCATGGATCAGGTCATTGATGCCGCGCAGCAGGAGCCCGCTGACCTGGTCCTCTTTGCGGGGGACGCCTACAAAACCCGCGATCCCTCTCCCACCTACCAGCGCGAGTTCGCCCGCCGGATCCGCCGGCTCTCACAGGCCGGCCTGCCCACGGTCCTGGTAGCAGGTAACCACGACGTGCCCAATGCGGTGGGGCGAGCCCACACCATGGAGATCTTTAGCACGCTGGATGTGGAGAACATCTATGTGGCCCACAGCCCCGACGTATTGGCCATCGAAACACCCCGCGGGCCAGTCCAGGTTGGCGTCTTGCCCTGGATTGTGCGCAGCGGGTTGCTCTCTCACGATGAGCACAAGAACAAGAACCTGGACCAGGTGACTGACGTGCTCCTCCAGCGGGTAGAGCAAATCCTGTATGGTGAGCACGGCCTGGCTTCGCGGCTCGACCCTCACGTCCCACACATCCTGGTAGCCCATGGCACTGTGCAGGGGGCAGTCTATGGCTCCGAGCGCTCGGTGATGCTAGGCCAGGATATGGTCCTTCCCCTGGGACTGCTCAAGAACTCTGTCTGGGACTATGTCGCCCTGGGGCACATCCACCGCCACCAGGCTCTCGAAGCCGATCGCTTTCCGCCGGTCGTCTACCCAGGTAGCATCGAGCGGATCGACTTTGGCGAGGAGCGAGAAGACAAAGGGTACGTGACCGCTAAAGTGGCCCGAGGCCACTCTTCCTGGGTTTTCCACAAGCTGAACGCGCGCCGGTTCGTCACCGTCCCGGTGACTGCCGACGGCGATGATCCCACTGCTCAGGTAGTCCATGAAATCGAGCGGGCTCACGTACGGGATGCCGTGGTGCGCGTCGTCATACATACCACAGCCGATCGTGATGTGCTGATACGTGAACAGGACATCCGACGCGCTTTGAGGGAAGCCTTTTTCGTGGCCGCCATCGTTCATGATGTCGTTCGCCTGGAGCGACTGCGCCTCGGGGACCAGCAAGAGATCGCCAGCCTGACACCGCTGCAGGCTCTGGAGCGGTACCTGCAGGTCAAGCAGACGTCACCAGAGCGCATAGCGGCTCTGATCGGCCACGCCGAGTCGCTGCTGGCACAGCAGGAATGAGGGCGGTGAGTACACCGGGCGGTGAGTACACCGGGCGGTGAGTACACCGGGCGGTGAGTACACCGGGCGGTGAGTACGGTGCTTCGTAGCGGTGTGGGTCTAACTGAGGGGGTGCACCATGACTGACAAATGGGAAGCGAATGTCGGGCAGTTACGGCTGGTGGGAGGCAATCGGGTCGATGAGCCTGCAAACCTGAGTGTCCTTGAGCGGCGCTCCTTCTTGCCAGTAGGAGGGCGAGGAAAGGGTCGCCTCTACACCATGGTTGAGCTCGCCGGGGGGGCTTTTGGGCGAGAGGAGCTTTGCCAGGACCTGGTGAGCGCGATCGAAGAAGAGTACTTTCACACCCCTGGCACAGTGACCTATGGCCTCCGGCAGGCCGTCCTGCTGGCCAATGCGACCCTGTGGCGCCAGAACGCCCAGCAAGCCAGCGAGCGGCGCATGGGGGGCGTCGCTTGTGTCGTCCTGCGCGGCGCCGAGGCCTTTATCGCCCAGGCTGGCTGGCCGGTGGTATGCCTGGTCCACGATGAGCGCGTGCAGGCCTTCCCTGACACAACCCTGGAGGACGAAGACAGCTCCGTGCTGGGCCAACGCCAGAGCACAGACGTGCGCCTATTCCATGCCCTCGTCCAGCCAGGGGACACGATCCTGATAGTCGATGGGCCAATGGCCCGCCATCTGGGCACTACGCGTATTGGTCAGACCGTCACCGCGAGCATCGAGCAGACAATCAGCAACCTGGAAACGCTGGCTCCAGCCGAAGATTGCTCAGCCATGGTGATCCAGGTAGGCATGTCTGCTTCGTCGGGTGCCCCAAGAG